>Ga0335073_10002177_pt1 | contig 26790 bp, 16 predicted proteins | sample Lox_Sample_22_FD_207093 | JGI IMG/M metagenome (GOLD analysis project Ga0335073, IMG submission 207093) | Soil microbial communities from Loxahatchee National Wildlife Refuge, Florida, United States - Lox_Sample_2.2 | ecosystem: Environmental > Terrestrial > Soil > Wetlands | place: USA...
GTGCGCAGTGGAGTGACCGCTTCGGAATCGATTTCGACCGCGACAGATCGATGTAGCAGACTGATCGACAGAACCAACCGGTGGTTCCCCTTGAAATTGACCAAAAGACCCTCGTAACCGCGCAGAGGGCCGGCCTCAATTCGAACCCGCTGGCCAACTGTCAGGAACGGCCACGGCTGACTGGGAAGCCCTGATGCTACAAGAGCCTGAATTCCGGAAATTTCGGATTCGTCGATCGGCACAGGCACCCGGTTGTAGCCGACGATCTGGATCACGCCGGGCGTCTTCAGGATCGGAAGCCGTTCTTGAACGTTGAAACGGCAAAATACATAGCCTGGAAATAGTGGCGTCTCAACTTTTTTCGTCCTGTCAGACCATTGCCTTCGGGATGACACCAACGGCAGAAAAAGCTCGTAGCCCTTCGCTTCAAGGAATCCAGCGACTCCCGATTCGTGCCGGGTTCGTACTTGCAACGCAAACCACGAAAAGTGCTCCACCGTCGCTATCATGTGCCCTCAAGACGCGTTTTCGACGCCGTTCTGCGATGCGACAAACCTACGGCCTCTGTAGACGGCACGGAGGCTGCCATACACTAGCGGGCACCATCCTTCGCAACTAACATATTTACAATGAGTTACAAAGAGGCTGCCAGCGTAGCATATCCAAAAAATGAAGGCAGTGGACCGTTCCTACCCTAAAGTGCCAAGAGATTTCCACCCTTAACGGCGGGTTCGACCGGGATCAGTTACGGTTTGAATTCGATTTGCTACTATAACCGTAGCGATAGGCGTGGTAGTACTCGGAATTGTAGAGGTGCCCTTCGCCAACCGCATTCAGCACCACGCCCACAATATTCCGACCTTGCAGTTCCTGGCTCGATCGCTGTGCCACCGCGGAAGGAGTCTCGCCAGCCTTCACCACAAGCAGGACGCCATCGCACAAGGCTGCCAGAATGCTGGCGTCGGCAACTGGGAGGCACGGCGGCGAGTCGACGATAATCCAGTCAAACACGGGCGTCAGTCGCTGAATGAGCGCCTCAAGGCGACCGTTTGAAAGCAACTCGCTCGGATTCGTCACCTCGCTCCCGCCCGGAATCATGCAGAGATTGCCTTCTGGTCCATGCTGGATCACGCGAACGTCATCCGCCTCGCCTCGCAGATAGTCCGTTAGGCCCGGCGCCGAGGGCGCGCCAAGCATCGCGTGTACGCGCGGGCACCGCAGGTCCGCGTCAATGATCAGTGCGCGCCGGTCTGGTTGCCGAATGATTGCCTGAGCCAGATTCACCGTCACGAAGGTCTTTCCCTCGCCGGGCACAGAACTGGTGACCAGCAGCGTCCGCAGCGTTTGGTTCGTCCGAGCTTGATAAAGCCGCGACCGCAGCGTCCTGAATTGTTCAGCGCCGTGTTCGCTAAGCGCAGGATTCGCAAAAATGTTGACGTTCGGATCGAAGTTCCAAGTGGGGTGCGCGCAGCGCTGCTGCAAATCGGCGAAACGCAGGTAATCGGATCCAACCGCTGCCGTAGAAGCGGCCGGCAACCCAATTTCGCCTCCAAGAACCGGCGACCGAAACTCACTTGTGGGAACTTCGCTCGGCGCTGGCTTTTCGGGTGCCGAACCTGCCACGAGGACCGCAGGGCGTGAAGGCGCCGCCTCGTCGGGCGATGACGAGCGCTCTTGCTCGGCTTTTTTCAGCGCTTCGTGGATACGGCTCATGATTTCCTTTCGCGCGAGGCAACGAGGTTCGCCTGGCGCAAGCGCCCGAGCAACTCGTCGAGGTTTTCCAGCAATTCTTCTGTGTTTGCTCCGTTAGCGGGATGGTGTGCGGCGCCGTTTCCGGCAATCGGAGCGATTTCGTCCAGTTGAAACTCTCGGGCGACTTCCTCCACCAGGTGTGCCGGCACGGGACGAAGGCTATCGACGTACGCGTTGATCATCGCGTGCTCGCAAAGCAGGTTCACAACGCGCGGAATTCCCCGTGAATAAAGGTGCACGGTCTGGATGGCCTCTTTCGAAAAAATCGGCTCCCCGTTGGCCCCTGCAATCCGTAGCCGCTCCGCGATGTAGCCGAATGTCTCTTCCAGTGAAAGTGGCGCGGTGCGGCAGCGCAAAGTGATTCGCTGCCGCAGTTGGCGTAATTGCGGAATCTTGAGCTTCTCTTCGAGTTCGGGCTGTCCGGTCAACACGATCTGCAGGAGCTTCTCGGTCGAGGTCTCCAAATTCGTCAGCAGCCGAATTTCCTCCAGCACTTCGGGCGAAAGATTTTGCGCCTCATCGATAATGAGCACGGCCGTCTCGCCCGCCCGGTAGCGCTCGAGCAGCCACTGGTTCAGCCGCAGCAGCACGTGGCTCTTTTCTCGCGAATCGTACGGAATCTCGAAGTCTGCCATCATGAAATCGAAGAGATGGTTCACTTCGAGGCGCGAGTTGAAAATGTAAGCCGTAGCCACCTTTTGGCCTCGCAGCCAATCGAGCAGCCGGTTTAGCAGCGTGGTTTTACCGGTTCCGACCTCACCGGTGAGAAGTATGAATCCCTTGCGATTCTGGATCCCATACGTCAGCCCCGCAAGCGCTTCCTGGATGTGCCGCGTCAGGTATAGATACCGCGGGTCCGGGTTGACGTTGAAAGGGCTTTCGCGTAATCCGAAAAAGCGTTGATACATCTCTCAGGCCCTCAGGCTCATGCCCGCGCTCGGATTCACTGCTTGAAATGCAGGCACGTTCGGTTTCTTCGTCGTCACCGGCTCCACCGCCGGTATCATCGCCAGCACTGGCAGCCGTAATGCGAACTCGACGTCGCGCTCGCTTTTGAACGAAGTATCCTTCAGTTCGATTAACAACGTAAGGGCCAGGCCCAATCCGAGCCCGCCCGCAAACCCGCCTCCCACAAAAAATAGCGGCTTCGGAAACGTCGGTTTGCTCGGCAAATTCGCCGCGTCCAGCACATGGAAATATTCCCCTTGTTGTTGCTGGTTCAGCTCACCTGACATCTCCGCTTCGTTTTGTTCCTTAAGCAAAGCGTTGTAGGAATCGTTCGCCGTCTGTCGGCCGCGCGTCAACTCCGTGTACTCTTCTTCGACCTCGGGAGTCTGTTGGACACGGCTTTGGTAGAGTTTAATCTGGTCTTTCAGCTGGTCCTCTTCACGAGTTTTCTCGGCAATCACATCGTTGTATCCATTGATCTGCGCCTGCAACGCTGTTATCTGCGGCGAGGCAACTGTGTTTTTCGGTTTCACGGTCGCGCCAGTGTTGGCATTCGCCGCCGCGATTTGCTTCTCTAAAGCGGTGATGTCACCCTTCGTCTTGATGACGTCGGGATAATCATCCTTGTAGGTCTCGCGTTCCGTCGCAAGTTGTGTCTTTAGCAACGCAAGTTGCTGTTCCAGGGTATCGGGGCTCTGCCCATCCTGCGCCGCCTGGGAGTTGGCAAGCTGCTGCTGCAGCATCGATTCCGCAAACGTCTTGTCCTGCTGAGCTCGTGCCACCGCTTGGCTGGCGGCGTCCAGTTGTGTGTTCAGTTCAGTCAGCAAGTTCAAATTCGTCTGTTTGTCGTCGGGCAACGAACCAAGGTAGCGGCTGTTGAAGGCGGCCAACTTTGCATCTTGTGCATCGAGGCTGGCCTTTGCTTCGGCTAATTGCTCGGTCAAAAACTGCGTCACCTGCTGCGAGTGTTGAACCGTGTCACCGTTGCTGGCTTGGATGAACATCGACGTAATTTGCGTGCAGACGTCTTGTGCTTTGTGCGGATCGTCAAGCGTCACGCTCACCGTAAATCCAGGCAGGTCTCTTGATTGCGTTTCCGCGAGCGGCGCGATCGCAGTCACGTCTATCGCCAGCTGCAGCCGCGCCACCAACTGATCCATCGGCGTTTTATTGATGTCTTTGGCATATAAACCATACTGCCGGATCACCGGTTCAAGGCTCGACCGGCTCAATATCTGCTGCTGCAGACTGGCGAGTTCTTGGTTCATCGTCGTCGTATCCATCGAGGGCACAATTTTATCCGGAATGCTCGGCGGCTGGACCAACACCGTGGTCTGAGACACGTACTTCGGCGGAATCACCCGCGCAGCGCCATAACCCAAAGGTGGCCCAAGCACCGTGAGGACCGCGATCAACACCCAATGCCGGCGGATCATCGCCACATAGTCTGCCGGCGTTAATTCGCGTCGAGTTGTTTCTTCCCCTTGCATCGATTCTCCCTAAATTCGCATCATCTGGCTACAACCGTTCACCCGTTTCGTTCCTAAAACAAAAGCGGCCGCTCGTGCCAACCCAGTCCGACGGAAATCATGTTCCGTAGGATGTTCTCACCGCACGTCGCACCAATGCAGGCCGCCGCGTTCGATGTTTGGTATTGCACTTGGTAAGAGAGCGTTAGGCCCAGCGTCGGCCCCAGCGGCGCAGTCAGGCTCAATCCTCCGAACCAGTAGTCATAAGACTGACTGGCAAATGCTCCCTCGCCCGGAAGCCCTTGGTTCCTTGAATAGCCCCCGGAAACACCGCTCGAAAATGTTCGCGACATCTGCCGGGTCAGCGAGCCCGTCACGGTATCCATCTGGGAGCCCACGAGAACTCCCGACCCTCCGTTCACTCCGTGCGCGTATGACAACCCCATGCCGTAGCGGCGCTCCTGATACTGCAGCGAGGTATTGACCGACCACGTGACTTGCGATTGGGACACCAAACCGGTGCCGCTGCTGCCGCCCGTCCCGATAAGCGTCGGCGAATAGGTCGCAAATACGGCTAATGGCCCCCCGGCAACCTGAAACGCCAGCTTTCCGGTCACAACGCGTCCATAGGAAACCTGCAGAGCATGGTCCATCATGGACTGCCCGGAGCCTCCATACCGGTAATCGCCAAACGTGTAGACAAGCGCCAGCGTATTATTTCGAGATAGCTGGTAGTTGTAACCGCCGCGCGCGTTCACAACTCCGTAATCGAGCAGGGATGAGCCGGCCCCGAAATAATGCAGCAGGGAATACCCGCCGGAAAAAGTCACAGATGATCGCGGAGTCAGAAGTTCGTCGACCTCGACGGCGTCCGCATTGCTCAGCATTTGCCCGCTGCCTGTTAAAAGGGTTTGCACCGGGTTGAACGCCAAACCTGGCGCTCCGAACCCGCCGCCGGGCAGGCCCGCTCCGCCAAGACCTCCGAATCCAAACGCCGATTCCGGCAAATACGTCGCCTGATCGAGCACAGAAAGCGTCGTCCGCCGGAACGAGAATTTGTCGGCAAAGTTCAATCCCTGAATAACCCCGTTGCCGCTGGCGTTGCCGGTCACATTTTGGTTCGAATACATCCCGCCTGCCGTATAGCCTACGCTCAAGTCCGATATGCCCGAGATCCGATGGATATTCACTCCGCCCGACGCGTTTATCCACGTCGTCCAGTTTTGCCCTTCGCCCATTTCCTGCGGATTGGAGTCCGCGGTTCCGAAAATATCGAACCTCGGCTGCCAATAGCTCCGCGTCGTCTCCATCCCCAGTGAGAGAGGCTGCACGCCAGAAAGCGGCTGATTCTCAGGCTGGCTCTGATCTGAGTTGTCGTCCGCGCCTGTGTCGCCGCTCCCCGCAACTCCTGCGAGGGGCGAGTGATACGCGGGTATGGGCGCCGCGGATTGGCTTTGGCCCTGATCTTGAGCGCCCACAATTGGCGCTCCCACCAGGACCAGGCACGCCGCATATAGAAAAATGCTACGAAGATGTCGCATCTGTTTCCCTACGGCACCACAATCGTGTCCCCTGCCTGGAGCACCACGTTTTGACTCGTGTTCTTGCCGTGAATCACTTCCTTGTAGTTGAAGGGAAACACAACGCGTTTGCCGTTCACCATCCTGAACATGTAGATCTTTTTCGTATTGGCGAAATTGGTGAACCCGCCCGCGCCCGAGAGCGCCTGCAAAATTGTGGTTCCAGGCAAAAGCGGAAAAGCGCCGGCGTGGGTCACTTCTCCCGTGATATACACGCGCTGGCTGTTGATTTGGGTTACGATCACCGTCACGATCGGATCGGTCATGAACTTCTTCAGCCCGTCGGTAATCTGCCCCTTCAACTGTTCGGGCGTCAGCCCGGCGGCCTGAATGTCGTTCAAAAGCGGCATGGAAATCTTGCCGTCCGGCCTCACCGGCACTGTTTGCGTCAATTCAGGGTCTTTCCATACGCTGATGTCCAGCACGTCCTGCGCGCCGATCACATACGCCGGATCGGCAGGCGCGGAGGGAACCGAGTTCCCGGCTGGCGGATCGTTGCTCGTGGAATTTTGCCGGGCGACTGCCGGCGTCGAGACCAGCAGCACCATCACCGTCAAACCCAGATAAAATTTGGCGAACATGCTCTTGCCTCCTTGCTCCTTCTACTCACTCTCACGCGTCGGCAGACCGATTTGCTTGAGCTTATAGAGCAGGGACTTGTAACTAACCTGGAGTTCTTGGGCTGCGCGCTTTCGATTCCACCGCGTTCGTTCGAGCGCTTTCAGAATTAACTCTCGCTCTGCCTCCCTCGAAGCGGCTCGAGCTGCCGCCTTCAACGAATGGCCGTTTGCCGTTCGGCGAGGAGCCGTCGCGTATATCGGCGCGGAAAAATCCGCCAGCGCGATCTCCTCGTCTCCGATCGCCAGAATCTTCATCACCACGTTCTCCAGTTCGCGCACGTTGCCGGGCCAGTGATGTTCAGCAAGCCGGGAGACGGCGGCCGGACTCAACGACGGCCTTGCTCTTTCGAAGTGCGGCGCGTGTTTGGCTGCGAAATGCTCGATAAGAAGAGGTATATCTTCGCGCCGGTCGCGCAAAGCAGGAATCCGTAGGCATACTCCGTTGATCCGGAAAAAGAGATCTCCTCGAAATCGCCCCGCATGAACTTCGTCTTCCAAATTCTGGTTGGTGGTGGAAATGATGCGTGCGCTCAGGAGCTCCCTCTGGGCCCCGTCGTCCCCGTCGGGAAGCGCGTGCAGCAGCCGGCGCTGGCATTCGCGGTCCAGGTCGTTGATTTCGTCGAAGACGACCGTGCCCGCAAACGGTGCCTTTCGGTCGGCTAACCGCAGCTGTGAAGGCAGTGAATCGGCGCTCACCGTCCCGCAGACCACTCGCAGCATCGCGCTGCCTCGCCGGGCCGATGCCTCGTGAATCTGGCGCGCAAGCACCTGCTTGCCCGTGCCGCTCTCACCCGTAATTAGAACAGGAATATTCGTAGCTGCGATCTCGGTCGCGACGCCCTGTAGGGTCGCCATGGCGCGGCTGGCGCTCCCCGTGAAGTAGCCCTGACTCGGGAAGGCGGACGTTGGTATCGTTTGCAATTCCTGCATTTTTCAGCCCGTTTTTAGTCTCGTGGACCCAGGAGTCCACCCAACCAACTGCAACGGCGATGCCATGACGCTGGTACCCGGCCAATAGAAAATTAAGTCTTTAGAATCAGCACCTTGAAGGCCAGCTCTTCAGTCGCTCTTTATCAGCGCCGAGGCTCATCCATCCGATGGCAGTCCCAGCAAACTTCCCTGAAGTGGTAAATTACTGTCCTTGGGCGCTCTCAGGCGGGTGGTACCTTCCCGTCTCACCAGAGCAGCTTCAGTCCAAACTGAATCTGCCGCGATGTCGTCGCCGTCGACGTGATCTCGCCGGCGGTCGGCGAAGCCCCAGCCGCCGCCGACGTAAACACGACGGTGTTCGGCGTATTGAAATTCGTTCGGTTGAAAAGGTTAAAAAACTCAGTCTTGAACTGCAGATTCACACGTTCATTGAAGTGAACGTCCTTCGCCAGCGAAACATCCGTTTCCGCCAGGCCCGGACCTTGAAGCGAATTTCGCCCCACGTTGCCATAAGTTCCCGCGAGCGGCGGCTCGAACGCGTTCGGATTGAAGTATTGATTCGGCCCGCCTTCGACAATCGGCCCGGTAAACGATGGATTGATCGACGGCCGCACAGGATTGCGGCTGTCGCCGTCGTTTGACGGGTTATATCCGAGCTGCGGCGTGAACGGCAACCCGGATTGCAGCGTCTCAATCCCGCTGATTTGCCAGTCGCCAAACGCGCGGTGCAGCCACGGATTCCCGCCATCTCCGCGTGCAAACGGAAGATCGTACGTCGCATTGATCACAGCCGCGTGCCGGATATCGAACGAAGCTCGCCCCCAATCGGCTTTAATGTCGTGCGGGTTCGCTGTGAACGCCGGCGAATTGGTGGCGATGCTGGTGTTCATATTGTCGCCGTCGTCCAGCCCTTTTGAAAACGTATAAACCCCGCGAAATTGCAGCCCATGGCTCACCCGCTGCAGCACATCGACTTCGAGCCCGTTGTAAAGGCTCGTTCCATAAGAGAACCATGTCGTGCTGTTGGCCAGCGCCGGATTCGCCAGCGTCGAGCTTGGGTTGTAGTAAATGCCCGCCGGATAGCTTGCCGGGCAATCGGTCGGGCAGATCGTCGGAATGGGCGTGTTCGCGTCCATCGAGAGCAGTTCGTGATACCCGTGTGAACCGACGTAGCCCACGCTCAACGACGTGTTCGCCGCAATCTGCTGCTCGATTTTGAACGTATAGCTTTCCACCGTCGGCGTCTTCAGGTCCGGATCGACGCCGCTCGGCGAAATCAGCGCTCCGCTCGGCAGCGGCCCGCCGGGAACATATCCCGCAATCGCTGCCTCATCGCTCGCCAGCGACTTGCTCTTCATCGCGAAGACCGGGTTATACGGAGCATTTTGATCCAGGCGATAGCTCAACGCATCCAGCAGCGCGTAATACGTGCCGAAGCCCGCTCGAAACACCGTCTTTTTCGAGAATGGCGCCCACGCGACACCGATCCTCGGCGCAGGCAGGAATTTCGCATTATTCGTGGTGAAAACCGAGCTCGCGATCCGCGGCGTGCTCGCGATCACTTCGCCGGGAAAGAGGTAATTCGCGCCCCGGCCGTGCGCTTCATTCCAGCCGTTGGTGAACTCATCTCGAAAACCGAGCCGCAGCTCCAATTTCGGCGTCGGCTTGATCACATCCTCCACATACCACGCCCCTTCCAGCGACCTCCAGTTAAGTTCCGTGGACGAGGGCGACACCGTGAACGTGGACACCGTTCCCTGCAGGAAACTTTGCAGCGTTGAAAATGACGCCTGCGCATTCTGATCCTGCGCCAGGTCGTCGTTCGATTGAACCTGCTCGAACCATATCCCCGCACTCAGTTGATGGATGCCTCGCGTGTAGTTCACCTCGTCTTCATAGGTGAAAAGATTGCGCGCAACGTGCAGATTGCTCCCCGCATTTGTGCCGGCCGTCGTAATCTGGCTCGCGCCGTTGAGTGTTGTCCCTCCGCCCACCACCACCGCACCCACCGGCTTGCCCGTTACAAAGCCCGCTATAGCCGAGAGCGCCGATGGCACGTAGCCGTCGAAATAGAACCCGCCGCGCGAAAAGCCGAGTGTGCCCTTGTTCACAAGCTGCGGCGAGAAGATATGCGTTTCGCTCAGGCTCGCCACTTGCTCGCGCAACGTGACGATGTCGAGGCTCAACGGATCGGCCGTCGGCGTGTTCGCGAAGCTGTCATCAATCGTATAGACGCCGGACAATGTGTCGTTATTCGAGAAAACCTGGTCCACCCGCGCCGTGCCGAAATCTTCGCGAATATGCTGCCTCGGATTGCTGAAAGACTTCGCGATGCCCGTCGGCAAGCCGCCTGACGTCAGCACTTCGCTTTGCGGCGCAGGCCACAGCGCAAAAAGCGGCGCCACGCTCGACGCCACGCCCACATACGTTGGCGGTGTCGCTGCCGAGCAGCTTGCCGGCACCGTCGCCAGTCCGCTGCACGGCAAATATCCCGTCTGCGCCTGCGCATCCGGCACGAACGTCACATCGCTCAGGCTGAAATTCTCGCGAAAGCCTTCGTAGTTCCCGAAAAGAAAGGTCTTATCCTTTTTCAACGGGCCTCCGAGCGAGCCCCCGAATTCGTTTCTTTGAAACGGCGGAATATGTCCCTGATCGAAATAATTCCGCGCGTCGAGCGCACTGTTGCGTAAAAATTCGTAAACGTTGCCGTGAACCTGATTCGTCCCGGACGCCGTCACGATATTCACCTGCGCGCCGGGCCGCTTGCCGTATTCCGCGCCGTACGTATTTGCCACGACGGCGAATTCCCGCACCGCATCCACGCCAAGCAAGAGTCCGCTCGCGCCCCCGGGCGTCACATTGATTTCAGATGCGCCCGTGTACTCCACGCCGTTGAGCAGGTAGAGGTTCTCTTGCGGTCGCCGCCCTGACACCGCGAACATATTCCCGATCACCGAATTCGACGTCCCGATTCCTCCCGATTTCTGCGACGTGTAATTCACGATCCCGGGATTGAGCACGAGCAACTGGTCGTAGCTGCGCCCGTTGAGCGGAAGATCCTTCACTTGTTGCTGCCCCACCAGCCCGGATGTGTCCTCGGTCGAAATCGCGACCGCCGGGGCAGTATCGGTCACTTGGATCGTCTGCTTCAGTTCGCCCACGGGAAGCGCAAGATCGACCGTCGCGTGTTGGCCCACCGTGAGCGTCACGCCCGTTTTCGACTCGCTCTGAAACCCCGCTTTGTCGCCGGTCACGCTGTAATTCCCGATCGGCAGCAGCGGCGCATCATAACGGCCGCCCTCGTCCGTCACAAGCTCCCTCACGGCGCCCGTGTCCGTGCTCTGCACCTTCACCGTAGCGCCGGGAATCGCGCCGCCCTCTGTGTCCGTCACAACTCCTGAAATCTCCGCTTCGCCCTGCCCCCACGCTGTTCCAATCGCAAAAGCAAGCAACAACGCCAGCGTGATCCCGTATCTTGCGTTCGCCATCGCGCGAGTCCGATTTCTGAGCTTCTGAAACGCGTACTTGAGTCTCATCTGAGCACCCCATCGATTTTGAGATTCGCAGGTTCAAGGCTGCGCCGCGGTCTTCAGCCTGCCTGCCGCAGCCGGGCGCGGCACAATCGTCCGTTCCTAAATCGGTCCTGTTCAGGGCACGGCCTTCAGCCCTGCCCTGGTGTTGTGGAATCAGTGCGGCTTTTGCCGCTGAAGGGTCTTGCAACTTGGCGTTGCGCGTGAGGCTCGCTGCGGGGGGGAAATAAAAAACCCACCGGCCGGCTCATTCTGGCGGTGGGTGCTTGAAAAACGGCTATGCTGCTATCTTACTCTGCAAGCCTCCCTGCGCCAGAACACACGCACGCCCCAGTACAGCGACAATCAGTACAGCGACAACGAGTCGCCTGAAGTGCGTTCATTGGCAGGGTCAAACTCATCGCATCAAGACTAAGAGAAACAGCCCAAAACAGCAAGTAGAATTCCACAGCCACTTTCCACAGCGAACCGCACTAAGAAAGTTGCCGCGGAAGGCAGCGCCCCCGTCGCCTGAGCCGGCGGGGCGCTGCTCGTGTCCCGCTCTGTCCGCCTGAAGTTAGCTCGGCGCGTTACAATGCGCTGCGCGTTTAGAACATGTAACATACCTTCGCGCGATATTCGCGCAGTTGGCCCCCCGGCCTTTGGGGGGCGGGCCTTTTGGCGCCTTTTCGCGGCCTTTGCGCCAGGCAAGGACTTCCCTTTGCCGTCGAATCGCAAATCCTCTTGGCCAAAGACGGACGAAGTCGTGGCGCCGGCTACTCCCGAGCGCGCGGACGCGGCCATGAAAATAAGGCGAATTAATCCGCATTTAAGGCTCAAAACCGCGCAATTTAGCCGCTTTTAAGACATCCACAACAGCGCCGTTCCATGGTTGGGTCACGCGCGGCCACCCCAGTCACAGCAGTCCTGGTAGTTCTATACTCCGTATTCCCCACAATAGAAATCGCGCTCAGCGCGTGCTACCCTTGGTTGTTTTTTGAAGCTGAAATCCGCGCAGTCGCGGAAAAAAATTCCGCAAAAAAGCGCGGAAACAAGACAGGAGGGGTGTAAGCCGGTCGGGGCGCTTCACAAATTGGGGGATTTCTAATCGATAGTAATTTCGATTAGAAAATCGCGTAACCCGTCCAAATTCAGTCACTTGAAAATTTCTAATCGATAGTAAAACAGCCCCTTGGAAATCGCGGAAAGCGCACGAAAAGCGAAAGACAGGTGACGAATCGCAAGATATGGCTCTGGATCGAGAATCGGGCGTTGCGAGCCGGCATGCTGTGAGACGCCGCCTTCCGAGCTCATTTTTCTAATCGACACTGGTCGATTAGAAATGCTCGTAACCTCAGCGCCTGCAGCAACACTCGGGTTTCTAATCGACGCGTAAAGGGGTATTCGAAAATCGCCTCATTTACTTCATGGATAACACTTGCGATTAGAAACTATGATTTCGCTGTTGGATGCCGTAAAATGCCTTACCGGATGGCCCTCGAGCCCGAAACGACCAGCAGGATTGCGATCTATCCCGGCTCATTTGACCCCGTTACCAAGGGTCATCTGGACCTGATTGCTCGCGGTGCGCAGATTTTTGACCAGCTGATCGTCGCCGTGGCTCAGAATTCGGAAAAGGACCCTCTCTTCGACGCCAAAGAGCGGGTTGAGATGCTCGAAGCCGTCACCTTCGAGTATAAGAACGTCGAGGTCGACCTTTTCGATGGGTTGCTGGTGAATTACGCGCGCTCGCAAAACGCCCGCATTATTTTGCGCGGCATCCGAGCCGTTTCCGATTATGAGTACGAGTTGCAGATGGCCATGATGAACAGGAAAATCGAGGAGCAGCTCGAAACCGTCTTTATGATACCGGCGATGGCCTATAGTTATTTGAGTTCGAGGTTGGTCAAGGAACTCGCGCGACTCGGTGGTCCGGTGAAAGACCTCGTCCCTCCGATCGTGGAGGAGCGCCTGCGGGCCAAACTTGGCGCGAAATCGTAAGCGCAAATTTCAGATAAAATAGGGATTCGGAGTCAAAAGGAGTTAAGGGGAGCGAAATGGAACGCGCCGTAGCAGCAGTAGCCGAGGAACCGATCCAGCTGGCAGATAGAGTAAACCGCATCGCTGTTTCTCCCACGATGGCCGTTATGGCCGCTGCCGAGCAGCTGAAAGCGAAGGGGGTCGACGTCGCCGACTTTGGCGCTGGCGAGCCCGACTTTCCCACGCCGGAGCACATCAAGCGCGCTGCAATCAAAGCTCTCGACGAGAATAAGACAAAGTACACCGCGACGCCCGGCATAGCGCCTCTCCGTCAGGCCATCTGCGACTGGCACGCAGCGCAACTCCGCTCCTCATATCAACCGGCTGAGTGCATCGTCACCGTTGGCGGAAAGCACGCGATTTTCAATGCGATCTGCTCGCTGGTAAATTCGGGCGACGAAGTTGTGATTCCCGCGCCTTACTGGGTCAGCTACCCCGATATGGTCAAGTATGCCGGGGGCAAACCTGTGATTGTCGAGACCAGTGAAGCGGACGGATTTGCACTGCAAGCGGTGGACCTTGAGCGCGCGATCACGCCGCGGACGCGGATCGTGATCGTCAATTCGCCAAGCAATCCGGCAGGAGCGGTGATCCCGAATGCTGAATTTGAAAAGATTCTTGGCGTGTGCCAGAAAAAGGGCGTCTGGCTGCTCTCGGACGAATGCTATTCGCATTTCACCTACGGCGACGCCAAGCCGTTTTCGATCGCGAGCGTGCCCAATTCGAAGAACCGCCTGATCATCGCCGGTTCCTGCTCAAAGACGTTCTCGATGACGGGCTGGCGCATCGGCTATGTTCTGGCGCCGCAGCCGTTGGTGGCCGCAATCGGAAAGCTGCAAAGCCAATCGACCTCGAATCCGACATCAATCGCACAATATGGCGCGCTCGAAGCGCTCCGCGGTCCGATGGACTCGGTGGTTACGATGCTCGCCGAGTACGCGCGTCGCCGAGAACGCATTGTCGCCGGGTTGCGCGCCATTCCGGGCATCACCTGCACGGCACCTCAGGGCGCGTTTTATGTGTTCCCGAATATTTCGGCGCATTATCGCCCGGATATGCCTAACGACACGGCCGTCGCAAAGGCGCTTCTTGACCGCGCTCATACAGCAGTCGTTCCGGGCGAGGCGTTCGGCGCTCCGGGACATGTGCGCATGTCGTATGCGACGTCCCTTGATCGAATCGAAGAAGGCCTGCGGCGATTGGAGCGCTTTTTCGGCGATTCCAAGTGAATCTCTGCCCCGCGAGGCTCGAGCCGATATTCAGCCCGCGCCCGTGGGGCGTTTTTTCTTTGGCCCCTCTCTTCCCTCAAATGGACCGCCTCAGCGAGCGCATCGGTGAGGCTTGGATGACGGGCCAGCAAAGCTCCTTCGCAAATGGCCCTTACGCCGGCCGCAAGCTCGGGGAAGCTTGGCTCGAGATGCCCGTTGAATGGCGGGGGACATCTGTGCGCGATTCGGCCCTCTTTCCGATCCTTACGAAATTCATCTTCGCAGAGGACAAGCTTTCCGTGCAGGTTCACCCCGACGACGAATACGCTGCAAAACACGAATCGGCCGCCGGAGGTCTAGGCAAAACGGAGATGTGGTACGTCTTGCGCTCGCGCCCCGGTGCTGAGGTCCTGGCCGGGCTGAAAACTCATGTCACACGGGAAGGATTCCAGAAAGCTATTGCGGGCGCCAACACTGAAGAATGCCTCGAACACGTTCCCTTGGCCGAAGGCGAAGCCATATTCATCCCTGCGGGCACGGCTCACACGATTGGACCCGGCCTCGTCCTATGCGAAATCCAGCAGCATTCGGACCTTACCTACCGCGTCTACGACTACAACCGGCGCGACGCACAAGGGCGAGCCCGAGAACTCCATGTTGAGAAAGCGTTGGAAGTGATGCGCTTTGGGCCGCAGACCTGCGGCAAGCTGCGACCGCTCCGAATGGAGCGCGAAGGCGCGCGGGAATCTTATTTTGTTTTGTGCGCTTATTTCGCCACGGAGAAATGGGAGTTCGATACGCCAATTTCGCGATCGACTTCGCCGCAACGGTTTGAGCTGCTGATCATCCTCGGAGGCCGCGGACGGATCGTTTGGCCCGGGAACCAAATCGATTATCGGCCGGCGCAGGCGTGGCTGTTGCCTGCGGCCCTCGGAACCTATGGGATGAATCCCGCGTCCTATACCTCTCTGCTCCGGACTTACGTTCCGGGCAATACGATGGACTACGAAACCTACTTTTCCGAACGCGGTGTCGGTAAGGCAGAGTGGATGAGTTTGGTACGTTGAAGAGCGCGAACAAACAGGCGAGCGCATGAAAAAGTCACTTCCAGCCTGTGCTGTATTGCTTGCGGGAGGCCGCGGGACGCGTTTTTGGCCTCGAAGCCGCACGCGCACGCCCAAACAACTGCTGAACATCGTAGGCGACCACACGATGGTCGGTCAAACGGTCGCTCGCCTCGCACCGCTTGTCGCGCCTAAAAACATCTGGGCGGTCACGAACCTCGAGCAAGCCGCTGCCGTCCGCCGCGAATTGCCCAAAGTTCCCGCTGCGCAGATTCTGGCCGAGCCAGTCGGCCGCAATACTGCTGCTGCCATTGGGCTCGCGGCGGTCCACCTCGCACGGAACCATCGCGATGCACTCATGGCCGTCTTGCCCTCCGACGCTCATATCCATGACGCGGAAGGATATCGAAAGCTCGTATCTGCGGCTCTTGAACAGGCGCAGGAACCGGGACGAATGGTCGTGCTTGGAATTCCACCGACGCGCCCCGAAACAGGTTACGGATATATTGAAGCGGGAGCTGCCGAGGGTTGGCCCAATGGGACTCCCGCGTACGTGGTTCGCAGGTTCACCGAAAAACCCGAACTCGACCTGGCAAAAAAATACGTTGCCTCGGGAAAATATTTTTGGAATGCGGGCATGTTCTTCTGGCGCGCCTCGACGTTTCTCGAGAATTTGCAAAAATTCTTGCCCGTAACGCATGAGGCGCTGCTCGAATTGTCAAAAACCATCGGTACGAAGCGCTATTCTTCAATGCTGGCGCAGATCTACCCTCAACTTGAGAATATTTCTGTGGACTATGCGGTTATGGAACGCGCCACTCGAGGCAATGGCGCGCGCCAAGTCTCAATGATTCCGGCCAAAATCGGCTGGAGTGATGTGGGTTCCTGGGCAGCCGTTTACGAGCTTCTGGCAACCGGGCCCGAGGCAAATGTCTCCGCAAGCGACGCGTTCACGATCGATGCTGCTGGAAACTATTTCTGGTCGCCGAACAAGTTCGTCGCCGCTATCGGTGTACGTGATGTTGTTCTGGTTGAAACCGACGACGCCATACTGCTCTGTGCCCGCGACCGATCACAGGACGTAGGAAAGATCGTGAAATGGCTTGAGGAAAAGAAGCTAAGGGATTTGCTGTAGTTTTGAACCGTATTTACAATGAAGCGCTTCTCCGCTCTAAGTTCCTCCCCTATACTTTTCTGGTGACTGACATTAAGTTTGGCACCGACGGCTGGCGCGGCGTAATCGCCGAAGACTTTACCTGCGAGAACGTACGAAAAGTTGCGCATGCGATTGCGCGTTATGTTGTGCGCGCTCATCAGCCGCAATCGGGTGTGCTTATCGGCTACGATACGCGCTTCGGCTCCGAGAATTTCGCTCGCGTCGCTGCCGAGACCGTCGCCGCCACGGGAACACCTGTGTGGCTTGCCAAAGAGGCGTCTCCGACACCCGCCTTGTCTCTGCTCGTGCGCCAGCGCGAGGCTGCCGCGGGCATTCAGATCACCGCCAGCCATAATCCCTATCGCTGGAATGGAATGAAGCTGAAGGCGAGTTATGGCGGCTCTGCTTCTCCGGCTATTGTGGCCCAAGTCGAAAAGGAACTCGACAAAGTCCTGCGCGATGGTTTTCGGGCTCTCCCGCCGAAAAATCATCTGATTCAGCCGCTCGACGTGCGTACGCCTTACCTCGAAACACTCGACCATCTCGTCGATTGGGAAAGGCTGCGCAACGCGAATTTCCGGTTTGTGATCGATCCGATGCACGGCGCTGGCCGCGGCTTGCTCGCAGAACTCTTTCGGCGCCACGGCATTGAAGCAAAGGAAATCCGCGGTACGCGCGACCCGCTTTTCGGCGGAGTGAATCCCGAGCCGATTGAACCGCATATCGAAGCGTTGCGTGAGGCGGTAACGGCGGGCGGTTATGATGCGGGGTTCGCGCTCGATGGCGACGCCGATCGAATCGGGGCGGTCGACCGCGGCGGCGGATTCGTGAATCCCCACCAGATTTTCTCGATTTTGCTATGGCATCTTGCAGGCGCTCGAAGACTTACCGGCAGCGTGGCCAAGACTTTCTCCACGACGAGAATGATCGACAAGATCGCGGCGAAGTTCGACCGCAAAGTGCAGGAAGTCCCCATCGGTTTCAAATACATCTGCGATTGCATGCTCGAGGGCGACGTCCTGCTAGGTGGAGAAGAAAGCGGCGGAATCGGGACGAAGCTCCATCTGCCGGAACGCGACGCTACCGTCAACGCTCTGTTCCTCGCCGAAGTAATGGCGTGGCACGGAAAGCGCCTGGGCGAATTGGTTACGATGCTGCACCGGGAATTCGGCGAGCATCATTATGCCCGGGTGGACCTTACGGTGAAGGACGGCCAGAAGGAGAAAGCGATCGCTCACTTCTCGAGTCCAAAGCTGGGCAGCTTTCTCGATTGGCCGGTGACCCGCCGCGAAGACATGGACGGCATCAAAGTTTCCGTCGGTGATGTTGGGTGGGTAATGGTGCGTGCTTCGGGCACAGAACGTATGCTTCGAATATATTCCGAGACCACGCGCCCCGAAATCACGCGCAGACTCCTCGATGAGGTCTCAAATCTCGTTTCCACGCTGTAATCGCAAAGGATCACGTCATGAGCGAAAAGATCACAGTTGTTACCGGCGCTGGCGGATTTATTGGCGGCAGTATGGTCGCGCAATTTCGAAGGCAAGGCCGCAAGAATATTCGAGCGGTCGATATCAAGCCATTCGACGAGTGGTACCAGTTTTTTGATGATGTCGAAAACCTGCGGCTCGACCTAAACCTGCGGGGCAACTGCGACCTTGCCGCAGCCGATGCGGGCGATATCTACAATCTAGCCGCAAACATGGGGGGCATGGGGTTCATCGAAAACAATAAAGCGCTGTGCATGCTGTCCGTCCTGATCAACACGCACATGCTACAAGCTGCCGTGAAAAACAAGGCCGATCGGTTTTTCTACTCGTCCTCGGCCTGCGTTTACAACGCGGATAAGCAAAAGACCTTTGAAGCGCCGTCGCTCAAGGAAGAAGACGCGTATCCCGCAATGCCTGAAGACGGTTACGGATGGGAAAAGCTATTCTCGGAACGCATGTGCCGCCACTTCCGGGAGGATTTTGGCCTCTATACTCGGGTCGCGCGATTTCACAATGTATATGGGCCATGGGGCACCTGGTTCGGCGGGCGCGAGAAAGCCCCGGCTGCTATTTGCCGCAAGGTAGTGGAGGCGAAAGTTTCGGGACGGCACGAAATCGAAATTTGGGGCAGCGGAGAACAGACTCGCAGCTTCATGTATATCGACGATTGTTTGAAGGGCATTCGCATGATCATGGATTCCGGCATCATTGATCCGATTAATCTCGGCTCCAGCGAAGCCGTCACCATAAATCAGCTCGTCGATATCGTCGAGGACATCGCAGGAATAAAACTCGCCCGGCGCTATGACCTGAGCGCACCCAAAGGCGTAAATGGCCGCAACAGTGACAACGCACTGATCCAGAGGCTTCTGCGCTGGGAACCGAACACGACGCTGAGAGTCGGGCTCGAAAAGACGTACGCCTGGATTTACGACCAATATCAGGCGCGGGAACGCGGAGATAAAGGCGTTGTTCGCGAGAGCAGCCTCGCGCCAGCAAGGCAGTAATCCTGTTGTGCTCGCGGACTGCTCGGGGCGCACACGGAGATAAATCTGTCGGGCCGGCAAAGACTCCACTCGCCAAATCCTCCGCTGCAGTTTATCCTTGCCGCTCACCGTTTCGACTGACTGGATGAGCGTGTGATGACAAGACGCGAGCTGATCTTGCGAATCGCCCGCGCCGGAGGTTACGGCGCCGCATTCGCTTCGATGCATGCCTTGGGCCTGCTTGCTCCAATCCCGCCCGCTGCCGCATTTGATCTTCCCCAAGGCGTGGGAAAGGGAACACGGATTGTCATTCTCGGCGCCGGAATTGCCGGGCTCGTCGCCGCCTACGAAATGCATAAGGCGGGCTTTGAATGCACGGTCCTTGAAGCGCGCCAACGTCCCGGTGGCCGCAATTGGACCGTTCGCAGCGGCACGAAAATCGAGTTTACTGACGGCACGGTTCAGCATTGTGATTTTGACAAAGGCCTCTATCTCAACGCCGGGCCCGCTCGCCTTCCTTCGATCCACAAGACAATGCTCGGTTATTGTAAGGAATTCGGCGTTTCGCTCGAGGTCGAAGTCAATACCTCACGCAGCGCTCTGCTGGAAAATGACCACGCGTTTGGCGGCAGGCCCATCGAAATGCGTGAAGCTGTCAATGACGCCCGCGGCCACGTCTCCGAATTACTCGCCAAAGCCATTCAGAAAGGCGCGCTGGACGATGAAGTTAGTGCCGGAGATAAGGAACGTATGCTCGGCTTCCTCCGGCTCTACGGCGATCTCGACGCTGCTCTGAAATATCGCGGCTCCTCGCGCGCGGGCGCCAGCAAACTTCCCGGCGCGGCGGATGACGCCGAAGTCGACCGGGACCCGCTTCCCATGGACGCTCTGCTTGACGCATCTTTCTGGGACGGCATGCTCTTCGAAGAACAGCTCGATCAGCAGGCCACGATGTTCCAGCCCATTGGCGGGATGGATCATATTCCTTACGCTTTCGCGCGCAAGCTAGGCGGCATGGTGAAATACGATTCGCCGGTCGCAGAAATTCGCCAGACCGCGCACGGTGTTCGCATCATCTATACACACGGTCCGAAAGGTCCGAAACACGCCATCGAGGCGGATTACTGCATTTGTTGCCTTCCACTTACGATTTTACAGACGATGCCGGCAGACTTTTCGCCGCGGGTCGTGGCCGCTCTCAGGGATGTTTACTACGACTCGGCTTACAAGATTGCCTGGGAATCGCGACGCTTCTGGGAAACCGAAAACAACATATACGGCGGCATCTCCTGGCTCACTGGCGGGCTCGTTAACACCGTCTGGTACCCCAGCGCAGGCATGTTCTCTGCAAAAGGCTCATTGATTGCCGGTTACTCAGTGGAAGGCGGTTCGGCCTTCGGCAGTCTGCCGTCCATAGACGCAAAATTTGCCGCCTCACGCGCCGCCGTGGAAAAACTTCATCCCGGCCGGGGCGCTGAGCTTAAAAATCCTATCTACGTTTCCTGGGGGCGCATACCATACAATCTGGGCTCTTGGCTCGGCGGCGTTTCGTCCCGTCCCGGGATCTACGGCGGGGGATACTATGCGTCCGACTATCGCGAATTCCTCATCCCGGATGGCCGCATCTACTTTGCCGGCGATCATTGCAGCCACATCATCGCGTGGCAGGAGGGCGCTGCGCTCTCGGCACAGCATGTAGTCCAAATGATTGCCGATCGCGTCCGCCAGACACAGAACGCCAACGCCTCCCCGAAGCCGCCTTTGCTGGTTTAATTGCCGTCCGTGTGCACCTATACTAGGCGTTCGCAAGAAATCTTTCGGGAGAGACCATGAAACGGACTCGCGGGGCAGTTCCGCGCGCAACAGCTTTTGTGTTGGTCTACGCGCTTTATTTTGCGCAGATGGCGGCGTACGGCTGGGGAAGCCTCGGCCATACGGATATAAACCAAGTGGCTGCGGAAAAGATTCCGGCATCGATGCCCAAATTTCTGCGCTCGAAATCCGCCATTCAGAAAATCGCGTATCTAGGCCCTGAGCCGGACCGCTGGCGCGACGGTGCGCCCTCCGCGCTGAACTACGCGCAGGCACCCGACCATTTTATCGATCTCGAACGCATCGAGGGCCTTGGGCCTTTGCCGATGGGCCGCTATGACTTCATCAAAATGCTTTATGCGAAGCGCGCCGCGACGACGGACCATCCAGATAATTACCTTCCGGACCGTGTTGGCTTCCAGCCGTATATCACGATCGAGGTTTTGGAGCGGCTGGAGCTTGCGTTCCGCGCCTACCGTGAAATGAAGCAAAAAAAGCAGAAGACGGATGTGATCGAAGGCAACATCATCTTCTACATGGGCTGGCTCGGGCACTATGTGGCGGATGGTTCGCAGCCGCTTCATACGACCGTCAACTATGACGGATGGGTGGAAGCCAATCCCAACGGCTACACCACGCAGCATGGCATCCATGCCGAATTCGAAACCGACTTCGTCAACCGCGTCGTTAGCTCACCTGCCTCCTTTGCCGGACTCGTGAATCCGCCGCAGCGGGTGGCCCATCCTTTCGATGACTACTTGAAATATCTGTGGGCGTCGAATGCGCTCGTGCCCGAAGTATATGCGCTGGACAAGGCCAAGGCTTTTGACGGCACAGGGACGCTGGAATCGGTGAAGTTCCTTGACCAGCGGCTCGCGGCCGGCTCGCAGATGCTGGTCGATCTGTGGTACACGGCGTGGCTTGAAAGTGCCGAGCCGCTTCCACAGCGACCGAGCGCGACCCCTTGAACGACGGCGAAGCCGGGCCCCTAAAAATAGCTGAACTGTATCGATTAGAATTTCGGATCTTGCTGATGTGCCTTGAGTTACGGCGATTTCTAATCGTTTTCTGTATCGATTAGAATCACGGACTTTGGGGGACTGCGTATTTTGGCTGTTTTTCTCGATTAGAAATCTCGCAACTGGTGCAAACAAGGGAGTTATTGCGAAACCTAATCGCCCTTCTCGATTAGATTTCGCGTTCCGTCTTTGGAAGCGCACCGACCGAGGGCATCCGGCTCCGGCTGCACGATTGAGCTCCTCATAAAAGTCTAAGGCAAGTTTACCACAGATTCATAGTAATTGCAAGCAAATAAAGCGGTACTGGGAGTCATGGTACGGAAGGCCGAGAAGCCTCTGACATCTCATTCGTCCCGTCACAACCAGATCAGGGACCGGCCCTCGGACAAACGGGAGAAGACGGGGACGCTGCGCTACCTAACCCTCCTTCGTTGGGACGAGAAGGCCGCAGCGTTACGTTTGAGCCGCAGGCGTCGGCGTCAATGTATGCGCCCGACAAAGATGGAGCCACAAAAAAGAAGGCGACCTGACTAGGGCCGCCTTCTTTTGGGTATTAATTTGGATGCCCGTCTCGCGCCCGCTAGAAGGTCAGGTGCAGCGAGAGTTGCATAAACCGGTTGCTACCGATGGTATTGTCGATGATCCCCCAAGGTTCGGTAACAGATGGGGTGGGGTTGTAGCAGGGCTTTGGGTTGTAGCACGATGCATTGAGTTCGAAATCCGAATCGGGAGCATCGAAGCTCGGGTGATTGAAAATATTGAATGCATCCGCCTGAAACTTCAGGTTGAAACGTTCGTTCAGTTTGAAATTTTTAAATGCTGAGAAATCGAATCTTGACTGGAAGGGCGACCGGAAAACGTTTCGCCCGGTCGCACCGAAGCCGGTTTCATAATTGTCCGTAACCATGTAGCCGTTCACGACCTCGGGTGGCGGCACGCCGTCCGTCCCCGGCGAAATCAAGGGAACCGAAAAGTCGTCGGGGTTGACGTAAGGCACGGCGCGACCTGCGCGCGGGTTCCCTGCGTCAGGATTTGGGTATATTTGGTCCGTTCCGCCAGTCGTCGCCTGTTTCGGCGAAACCCCCGAGGCAAGCGGGAGAATCGGATTCGTTATGTAGTCGTCCGCGCTGTAATAAATGCCGCCTGCGGTGCCGGAGAAGTCGACAATGCTGAAAGGCTCTCCAGTCTCCAGCGTCGTCACCCCGGTGACGCCCCAGCCATTGAGCAATGTAGCTTCGAGGCGAGACGCGTTTCGGATCGTTGGCAAGTTATAGAGGTAACTCACGATAAAAACGTGCGGCCTGTCGAAATCCGACGAAGCGTAAGAGGTTCGCGGGTCGAGTGGATTATTGCCGTTGAAGAAAATCCCCGAACCGAGCCCGCTGCCTTCATCCAGCGAGTGGGAATAGGTGTACGAGGCGTCCACCTGCAGGCCGTGACTGAGCTTCTTGGTCACACTCAACTGCAGAGCGTTGTAGGTCGAGATTCCCACGGTTGTCCAAAGGTCAGCGTTGGGGCTGATGCCTATGTACGGAGCGCGGAGAGCCGTATTGCCATCCGAAAAGCTGTAATGGCCCAGCTGCGTTTGCACCTCTTCCGCAGGTAGCTGGAAGCAAGTTCCTTTCGAGTTGTTCTGCTCGTCGTTGTACGCGTCGCAATCCGAGCCGTTCGCAGCCAAGTAACCATAGGAGTATATCTGGTTGTTCACAGGGTTGGTTGGCGTTGCGATCTCCGGCTGGTTGAAGGGAATCGGCAAAACCAAATGGACGCCGCGATTTCCGGTGTATCCGAGCGTAACGACCAGATCACTGGCGGGCTGCCACTGTAGGTCCAAACTCCAGTTCTCCGAATACGGCAAAACGTTCTTTGGATTGTATCCGCCGAACAGAAAGGGTATAGCCGTGGTCGACGCATTTACAGCGCAATAGGGCTCATTCGGTTGTTGCATGCCCGGAGCGGTGGCCTGGTTGCAGGCAGCCAACTGCCGCATATCCGGAATCAGGGCTGCGATTGCGGAGAGAGAATTGGGCGGAGTTGGAACGGTGGTCCCGAATGGGCCGGCCGATAAACAGTTGAGTGCGTTCGCGCAGCTAGGCGAGGTGATCTGAAGTGTGAAGGGCTCCTGCGTGGTCACGCTGAACGGGCCGCTAATGCCCAATCCAGCGCTCGTGGAAAGTTCAGTGAAGTATTCGCCGCGGTCGTAATACAAACCGAACCCGGATCGCACAACAAGATCCTTTGTCGGGCTCCACGCGATGCCGAACCGTGGCCCAAAGCCCCACTGACGGCCAGTCAATGTAGAGGCGCCAATGCCCTTTGTCCCCAATGAGGGGTTGTTTCCTGCCACGACAATTCCAATTCCAGGCGTGCCGTTCACCGGGTTAAACGTGTCGGTGGCCAAATCGTAACCGAAATCGGACGGGTAGAAGTTCGTCATCAGTCCGTTGGCTTCGTAGAGGGGTCCGTCCCAATCCCAACGCAACCCGTAATCGACGCTCAAGTTCGGCAAGAGCTTGAAATCATCCTGCGCGTAGAGTCCCGCCTGCTTGGAACGGAAGTGCCGATTCGTTTCGCCGTCCAGGAGAGTCGCGCCGCTGCTCTTCGTCGGCCCGACGGTGCCGGCTTTGCCCAGAGTGCCGGTAAGAAAGTCAGAAAAATTGTAAAACTCGAGCTCCGAGACGTCGTTTTCACGGTTGATGACATTGAGTTGGGCGTAGTCATATGTGCCGCCCAACGATAGCGTGTGGCGACCGAGGACCCAGTCATACTTCGAGGACCATTCGAACTGATTTTGAAATACTCCTGCATTTGCGAAGTTCGTCGAGGGCCCGATCTTCAGCTCGTCACCATGCAGCGCGGGCACGGTGCCTCCCGCCTGTTCTGGGGCATTTTCGTCCGCGTAATCAACCGTGATACCCGGGAAGAGCTGCCCACTCGGGAGTGTGAGGCCCACCGCGCCAGGGGTAATGCCCTGAGACGTTGTTGCGTTCGCAATCTGACGGATAAAACCGAACCGCTGCTCCCAAGTGGCGTTGGGAGTCATGACTCGCGTGTTATCAAGCGAGAAAACTTGACTGCCCGCCTGAAGCGTCTGGGGAAAACCTCCTACATCGCTGATGGCGAAGGGGCTCGATGCGGGATTTCTCTGAAAATAGTATTTTCCTGCAATCCTGTCATTTGGGCTGAATACGTAGTCGATATTGCCATTCACTTGGTTCGCAAAGAACGTTGACGGCGGCCCGATGACGCCGGTGTTGTATTCTTGGGCGGAGCTCTCTCCCAAAATCTTCAAGTTCTGCCCGGAAGACGGAATAAGGTACTGACCGCTGGGCAGCTTGTATTGGAACAATTTCAATGCCACCGGATCAACTTCGCCGACGGTGACGCACTGCACCTTGCTGCTGCTTGTGCAAGTGCCGCCCAAGGTCGACTCGAGGTCTGCGTCGTAATTGACGAGGTTAACCAAGTCGGCGGCGTCGCGATTGGTGCTAGAAAGCCCTTCCAGAGTCGGCACGCCACTAAATATGCCATTCAATGCGTCCGTGACCGCCTGCCGCTGATACGAAGCAAAGAAGAACAGCTTGTCCTTCTTAATCGGTCCGCCGAAAGTCCCGCCGAAGACGTTTCTGTGGAGAGGAGGCGCTCCGGTAAACACCGCGTTGGGAACAACGAAGGTCGGCGTCGCGTTAAAAATAGTGTTCTGCAGATATTCGTAAGCCTGCCCGTGGAAACTGTTCGTCCCGGACATGGTCGTCAGTTCGATATGGGCGCCGCTATTCTGACCCATCGAAGCGTCGTACATGGAGGTGGTGACCTGCAATTCCTGAATCGTTTCCGCTGGAGGAGTTGGCAATCCTTCACCGATGGCATCAAAGACGGAGGTATTCGTCTGCACCTGCCCCCCAGCGCCGAAGTTTTCACCCGTATTCAGGACGAAACGGCTCTCGGCGATGTTGCTCGTTGAGTTGCCATTGAAAAGATTGTCGGCGTTTACGGAGTTGAAGGTGAAGCTGTTGCTGGTGTCTCGTTGGCCGTTTGCCCAGATGCCTTGATTGCCGAGTCCCGTGTTGCTGCCGGAACCGGAGAGGAAGTCGGCGCTGGTGCCGGGCGCTAAGACGGCGAGCTGGGTGAAGCTGCCGGTGCCTAGCGGGGTGGACTGGATCACGTCGGTGCCGAGGGTGTAGCCGTTGGAAGTGTCCGTTTGATTGAGCAGAGGGCTGGCTTCGACGGTGACGGATGTGGTGACGGCGCCGGGCTGGAGGGTCGCGTTTACGGTGCGGGTCGCACCGCCCTGGACGAGAATCTGGCTGTAGACTTCCTTCTCGAAGCCGTCTTTGGTGACCGTGACTTCATAGGTGCCGATGGGCAGGTCAAAGACGCTATAGGAGCCGTCGTTTTTCGTCTGCGCCGTGACGACCAGGTTGGTGGCCACGTCGCGCACGCTGATGGACGCTTGCTGAATTACGGCACCGCTCGAATCGGTGACAGTGCCGGTGATGGAGCCGAGGGTCTGCTGGGCTTGCAGGCGAACGCCTGTTGCGCCAAGAACCAAGAGAAGAACGGCGAGGACACAAACCCCAAATCTACGCATCATGAGACACACCTCCCAAGAGACCAACTACGGCTAGAAACGAGATAACCTAGACCCGCACCCAAACACAAATTGCGATTTTTGATCGAACGGATAATTCCGCCCGCAACCTTCAGCGCACACGATTGTGCGGGACCGACCTTGCGCTGATTTTTCTGGAATGTTACAGGCGCGTGACAATATAGACCTAATTCCCGCGGTATTCCACAGCGGCCCTGTGGAAAACGCGGAATGGGCGACGCGGGTCACAAGGCGAGGGGGGACTGTTATGTGGTTGGTTAGGCTCGTGCCGTGCCTACGGCACTCGTTCTTTTCCGGCGCGGCGATTTGAGCCAAATCGCTTGATTTTGCGGCAGCGCATTCGAAAATGCGTGCCGCTCCCGCCTGCGGCGGCCGCCACGGCGGCAAATTCAAAGGCAAAGAGCTTGCATCCGCGCTGCGCATGGTAGGCGCCGCTGGCCTCGATCGCGGCTGTAATGAGAATGCCGCGCTAGTGTTATGTAACTGAAATAAGTGAAAGAAATAGCGCGGGCTGTGCGTATTGCTCTATAAGGAGGGAGCATGCGCACGGGACGACCGAAGGCGACGCTGAAATTGACTGCAGATGAGGAACGCG
>Ga0335073_10002178_pt1 | contig 26788 bp, 26 predicted proteins | sample Lox_Sample_22_FD_207093 | JGI IMG/M metagenome (GOLD analysis project Ga0335073, IMG submission 207093) | Soil microbial communities from Loxahatchee National Wildlife Refuge, Florida, United States - Lox_Sample_2.2 | ecosystem: Environmental > Terrestrial > Soil > Wetlands | place: USA...
GGTACCTATCACACGTCAAATGGGACTAAAGTGCTAAGAAGCTATTATTACTTGGGTAGTGCGCGCGTCGTTCCATTCCTCGATCGCATCCAGCAAAGGTTATTGTATGTAGCTTAGCTGTATGTCAATATGCCCGTCCGTGAAGAGCAGATTTGACCATAGCTAAAGAAAGCCATGCCGCAATAGTGGTCGCTAGGAGAGTCTATAACTGTAGTGAGCACCAACACGCAACGCAACGACAAATTCACAATAGAACAACAGAACAATAGCACAATAGAGAAACTCTAGATCAATAGCCGTCGCTCCAAATAAAATGCTTACATTCTGCAGCTCTAATGTTCAATTTCACCTCCATATTCGCTCTACAACCTTACCTTTGCTTTACAGTTCTTCTTTTGCTTCGCTGCTTTGCTCGTAGTTTGCAGTACCACGTCAAATTCATGGCTCCAAAAAAGAAGCGCACATTGATTCCGGCTAAGGAGTTTGCGCCGCGAAAGACTCCAAGTCGTCGGGCCAAGGGCAGTGTCAAAGACAACGTCAAAGACAGCGCCAAAGACGACATCAAAGAGAAAGAAACAGTTAAACAACCCAAACCCACCAAAACTGCCAAATCGGACACTACCAAATCGCCCATTGCCAAATCTCCGACTGCCAAATCATCTACTGCAGCTCCTGCTGGGCTTGAGGAGCGGCTGAAAGCTATCAACGAGCGGCTAGAGAATATCGAAACGATGCTGAACACTCTCAACGATAGGTCGGAGAGCATATTGACGTACTTGATTGATAGAGAGGAAAGGTGAGGTACCAGTTCGTTGAATTTCTTAGTGGATCGTACGTTAACAAAGATGTCCAGCTCTTGAACATTGGTCATGTCTTTGGCCGAATGTCATTCCGAGTTCGATGATCACCATCTTCAGTCGAGTATCTCATCAACGAATGGTCGGTAGTAGCCACCACCTGATCTAGAGCGAACGCACGGGTGTAAAGGCGCTGAGGTTGAAAAGGAGTTGTAACCATGTGATTTGTGATCAGGATATTAAAAGGATTAGTGTACGGGCAGCGCTTCAATGGAGAAGAAAAGGCGTAGCCGACACCCCTTGCGGAGGGCCGAGGCTACATATCCGCGGCTAGAAAAATTCCCCACCATTGCTTGAGTGTAGCCAAACGCCGAATCATGCCGTGGATAGATGTACATCGACCTCTTTTAACTTCTTCTTCTTCTTTTTGCTATTTTCGTGCCGCTTGCTCCGTCGGAATTTGTCTCCTCGCCATCTAGTGTTCTTCGTTGCTCAGTTGCTCCGCATCCTTCCGTCTCCGTTATACAATGCCTTTCAACACTGCCCTTACGCGGGCACTGGGGATCAAGAGTAGGATTTCCAAGTGTTATTGAAGCTTAATTCAAGTTCGCTAACTCATATTTTAGTCCCTGTTGTGCAGGGTGGGATGCAATGGGTTGGTTATGCTGAGATGGCCAGCGCCGTCAGCAATGCAGGCGGCTTGGGTATTGTATGTCTATTGGAAACATGTTATTCGAAAAGACAACGTCGCTGACAACTCTTCGTAGATCACAGCTCTCACTCAGCCGTCTCCTGAGGACCTTCGCAAAGAAATCCGAAAATGCAAATCCATGACCTCCAAACCCTTCGCCGTCAACTTGACACTCCTGCCCTCCATGGTTCCACCGGACTACGGCGCATATGCACAAGTCATCATTGATGAAGGCATTCGGATAGTCGAGACTGCCGGTAACTCTCCAGGTCCAGTGATCAGGCAATTGAAGGCTGTCAACTGCATTATCCTTCACAAATGCACAACTATCCGGCACGCTCAATCCGCGGTTAAGCTTGGCGTCGACTTCATGTCAATTGATGGCTTCGAATGTGCCGGTCACGTGGGAGAATCAGATATTACCAACTTCATCCTTCTATCAAAAGCTAGGCAAACGCTGACCGTACCGTTTATTGCTTCTGGTGGATTCGCCGATGGTCAAGGTCTTGCCGCAGCACTTGCCCTTGGTGCTGAGGGTATCAACATGGGAACGCGCTTCATGTGCACCGTTGAAGCACCTATTCACATCAACATCAAGCAAGCCATTGTTGACGCTCAGGAGACCGACACCGAGCTGCTGCTTAGGAAGTGGAGAAACACAAGCCGGTTGTTCAGCAACAAAGTTGCCAAGGCTGCGAAGAAGGTCGAGACGGAGGACACGACTGGTGACTTCGGCAAGTCAGGAATTGGCGAGCTTGTCTCTGGAAAGAGAGGACGACAGGTTTTCCTCAACGGTGACGCTGACTACGGAGTATGATCACTCTTTTCTATTTCAGTTGCACGCACTAACATTACCTTCAGGTTTGGACCGCAGGCCAAGTCATTGGTTTGATTCATGACATTCCTACCTGCGAAGAGCTCGTGAAGCGCATTGAGCGCGAGGCCATTGAGACTCTTAACAAAGCTTCTGCATTGTATACTCCGGAATCCAGGATATAGATGATTAAACGTACGGTTGTGTTGCGTTGTAGCTTGTCAAGTATATTATTACAGTTCAAGACTACGAATTGTCATCTTGGTACCTTTCGTGCATAATTTAGAGCAGCTCACTAGTTTATCTTTGACTTCTGTTCAGATAGGAGTTGTCTTAGCTCTGGCATAGAATTCCATGTGGGTGGTTCCATGACAGCGTTACAGCTCCTCCATCTTTTACACTCCTTTGGTCTTTGCTACAAAGTCTAGACATCGCCAACGATCTCAACTTCGATCCAACTTGTCTGAGTATAACCGTGGCTCTTTTCACGCTTCTTCGACTGCATCCGTTTTCCCATGCGACGCACTCTCTTCATCAGCGGCCTTTCCCACCTCTTTTCTCTTCCCATCAACCTCAAAGAACACGCAAGGCAGTTCCTCATCCCTCCTTCCACCTCTATACGCTCCCGCCGGCGCCTGTCCATACGACAGCCAATTGAAGGTCTTGAAATCCAGGCCACCGACAAACGTATCTCTCGCCCACGGATAGGAGCCTTCGTCGTCATTGCCGTACACATGATCCCGCAGCTGCCGCAAAACATCGCCTTTCGTGAGGCCAGACTCGGAAGACAGCACGAAGATCTTGTCGGCGACGTTGCGCGCGTCGTCCAGGTCGCACGGGCAGTGCAGGCCGCAGCCGTGCTGGTCCAGCTCGGCGTGGTCGAGGATCTCAACTTCGACTTTGTGCGTTGGAGGATCGGTCAGTTGCGTTGAAGCGTCGTTGGCGAATTCGAGTGTGCTGAGCATTTGGTTGAAGTGGTCGCGCCAGTGCCGCTGGTGTTCAGCGAAGCTTATTGCTGATGGAGCGGGTGTCGATGCGAGCGTGTCGCCGCATTGCCGCAGGAATGGGAATCCAACAGGCTTCCAGTCTGGTACAATTTCTGACTCTGTGTCTGACTCTTCATCGGCTTCTTCACCGGCCTCTTCATCAGATCGTAGCTCAACGTCTAGGTTGGAGGTGGCGTCGGTATCCTGCTGGTCATCCGTAGTTTGTCCCGCGTCTGAGATATCTGTTGTCGACGTTGAAGGAGCTTGAGAGTGGACTTCTGCTTCAGTCCTTTGCTCTGATGATGTAAGCTGAATAGTCACATTCACAGAGGAATCCATGTTGAAGTTCAAACACGAGCTTATTCTAGATGCTGAGTAACTAGGGATTTGAGAACAGAGAGTACAAGATACCGAAGGAACAGAGTAACCGCCTGTATATATGGATGATCAGAATACTGATTAAATAGATGATTGAAATATCTCAAAAACAAAAAAGAAATGGACTGAGGGATGACTCAAACCTTCAGATCGAAGGATGAGTTCTTTGCTAGCGGGGGTCAGCTTTGCAGGCTCAGCCTCAATCCGCCTTCCATGTCAAAGCAAATCATATCCGATCTTTGAGCGGGGTCACCGTTCAATCAGTCGTTGAGATTATACGATAGTGTGGGTACAATGATAATCGTTGGATTCGGAAAGGTACTAAGCAGGTTTGTTGATGGGAGCTGCGTACGGAGTACTCACAACTTCGGTATATCCATAGAGTATTGCTCAGCCTCAAAGTCAACACTACCAAAATGTATGTTCCCCATTTTATCAACTTGGATTTAGGACCCCATTTTCATTCTGGTCCCGTTCTGCCTCGTAAAAGATGTCTGTTCTCCTTTCCGCCGTAAATCAACCAGAAGTTGGAACCAATCCCATATCCATGACAATGCCCACATCCGACGCCATTCTAGTGTTCTATCCTAACCATTACCATCTTTCTTGCCTAATGCAGTAGTCCCGGAGCAGCAAACTTCGCCCGTTTGCACTTTTCGCAAGGCGAACCCGCATAGAGGACTAAGCATGGCGTAACCCTCTTGCCATGACCCATTCCCGTCTCGACTGTATGTTCTAGTTGCTTAATACGTTCGACAATTCGGGATTGTATTTGTTCAGTGGAAGGTGCTCCAACCACTGGCTTGTCCTGAGATACTGGTGTTTGCTTTTGATTTTCCGGTGTCTTTGTGTTTCTAGTGATGCAGCTTTGGCAGTTCATGTTGTCACCTGCCAGAGCCTCGCGAATGAGCTTTTCTCGATATTCGGCCGGGATCTTGACTGAAGGCAACTTGGTCTCCTCCAGCTTTTTGCCATTTTTCACGTAAATAGCATCACGTGCTTCCATGCCTCGCTGGAGGATGTCGAGGCATAAGACGAAATACTTCAAAGTGGTGTAGATAGCTGCATAGGGTGGTAATGTGGTGATTGTGGAGCGCAATGGAATGGGAAGATCGTCATAGGTCATAACAATCTCATAACAATCATTGACACTATGTGTCAAGATTTCAATCGTCGAGTCAAGGTTCTTGAAGACTCGCTTGTACGATCTTTCGTTCGAGACCATGTTCCGAAAGCGGCCAACCGTGAAATCGCTACAATATAAGAGTCGGTCCATTTTGTCTTTCATCGTCTCATTTCCATCATTTGGTGGGAGAAATCGTTTCGCTCTGCGGGTCTTCTGGGGCGCTTCGCATTCGGTGGGTTCGTGTTTCGAGGATCCAATAGACTCAGGTAGAGGCATTTTTGTACTGTGTGATTGCTCTGGACTCAGTTGTTGAAGAAGTGACGAGAAGCTGTGCTCTCCAGGAATTTTATAGCTACCAACTAGACATTCGGCTTCGCTTTGAGACGGTTGTCATCGCTATACGATGGCTTTCTGGAAACAATCGCCAAACTGTCTCACTTTCAACAGAGCCGGTGTTGAAGATTTGATTTGTCTTTGTACACGAAGAAAGCACATGGCTTGAAGTTGACGGACAATTATTGCTACCTAACACAAGCTGTATCAGCATAAGACTATGCTTTAGGCATGAAGCAAAATGTCAAAGATGGACCTACGTGAGACCAACAACAATGCGAAGCGATTGCATGATTCCTCTGAACCTTCTACATCCATAGACACAAATGTCTGTAGCAGAACGCCAGAAATAGCAGAATCGATAGCCATCCGAATCATAGTCCACTCTGCGCGAATACATTCGTTGCTGCAGGTAAGATATTGCTCCGGGCGAGACTGTTTTGTTGCTGCTACTGATATGTCTTGATTGACCTACTGTTGTTCTTACATCTTCTCGCCTTGTATGGTGGCAATCAATTTCCTTGAATGTTTTGCGTGCCTGAACTCCAGATACCATATGCCCTGCCAAGTTCCCGTAGCCAACTTGCCATCAGAAATGGGGATAGAGACACTACTTCCAATTAAAGCGCTCTTGATATGAGCCTACAAAGTGAATATTAGCGTTTGTAATCTTGACGTGCGAATTCAATTAAATCATACCGGCATGTCATCTACTCCCTCAGCGCTGTGCCTATATAATTCTCCTTTCTTGTCGTCCGGAACGATGCGATCAAGAGCATCGCTCATGTCTTCTCGAACATCAGAATCGCAATTCTCGTTCAAGCTCAATGCACAGCTTGTATGTTGGACAAAAAGGTGAAGCAGTCCGATTTTGTACGTTTTGATTTCAGGGAGCTCTTTTACAATGTGGTCGGTGATAAGGTAGCTTCCTCGTGCCTTTGGAGGAAGGTGGATTGTACTCTGGAACCAGGACATCTTCAAGGTGGATTTAGAGTCTGAGAAGGTGTTCGAGACGGAGGATGGTACGAGGCCCGGCGGAAACGTTGTAAGTGGCAAAGGAGACGGTACGAGCGTGGCCGTAGGTGTCGGGTTTGGGAAGAGGAAGCGTAGTGGAGACAGTGGCAAGATTACGATTGAATGGAAGACGCCTGGGAAGAACGCAATTACGAAGATGGTAAGGAAGAACAGAGTGGAAGTTAAAGACGTAGGATAGCCGTAAACTTGTCTTCGCAGTTGATCTGCCATGCAAATTTCGTTGCTTGCAATTGGAAAGTGGCGGAGGTGGAATTTAAGGATTGAACTGAGGTCACGAAAGACTGATGTCACGGCCGAGATTCACGTCAAGGTATCCTCTGCGGCAAAACGAATTCGATATATTCCCAGATTGAGCATTGTAGTATTGTAACTGAATTCAATGATTTCGATAGGAACATGTTACATATTCACACATTGCTGCCTAACCTGATAATGCGGGTAATGGCAATTCTAACGCATTAGAGAAACACTATGACAGCGAGATCTATACTCTGCACTGAAATTCATGAATTTCTGTCAAGTTTAATATGTACAAAATGATTCTACTTCGATTTGTTAACATGATCCAGGCCTATCTCTGACCCAATGGCTCATCTGTAACTCGCTGACTCTCATTCACGGCAGCTGCATCAGATGTCGGACCAAGTGGATAAGAATTGTGAGGTAAGGATTCTATATGCTTGCGGTGATGTTCATTCGCCTATATCAATTGGTTAGTTCAACCTTCTACCAAACATCGACATGATAGGACGTACGAATGGCAGTCCGCAGTATGTACACCAACATATTTGCGGCTTGTCAAGGTTGATGAAAATCCGTGGATGACCCAATGGTCCACCGCCACCATCACAAGACACGACACGTTCCGTTCGCCATCTCACAGGCTGTTTGTGAATGAGTTCGATTGCTGCTAATGGTCGCGGCTGAGAGTCAAAATGTCAGCATGATTACTTGTAAGGTGACACAATGCTTGTCAAACAGCTTCATACGATCCGTATAAAGCCGAATATCAAGCGACCTATAGAGCGTCCTTACTTGATCTTCCATAATGGTCTGTTCGAAACGCGGTCCCACCATTGCCTTCCCTCTTGGCTGCTGGCTTCTAGTCCAGATACCTTGTCGGTTCGGTGCCTGCCATTCGCGTAGCTTTTCGCCCTCTTCTGGACTTTCAACTAGTGCCGAATCATGACTTCCTTGAGACGATGTTGGAACGGCATTGGTAGCTGAGACATTCGGAGTTGTAGCTTCTTTGTTGGTGGCGGGGACTTTGTACACAGAGGTTGCGCTATAGGGACGGATGAGGAGTCTTCGCGAGAGACGGGTGCTCCGCGAGCGCAACAAGGGAAGCATGGCAAGCAATTAGTGCTTTTTGCCGTCTGTCGAAGCTTTTGGTGATGTTGGAACGTTGAACGGCTGTGAAGGAAGCGAAGCTCCAATTGGCGGTGGTTCATGGCAGAATAATCGCATATTCCTCACGTCGAACTCATTTATTTTTGCACGTCGCTCACGAAAGCTACCGTCTCTTCTGTATGTTTCTTAATACTGACCATCAGGAGTAACAATTTAGTGAATTCAACCTCTATTACGAGATCAGCCTATCCAACATGGCTCCTGCCACACCAAATGGCAACCCAAGCAGTACTCCATCGGGGACGTCACGAACTCTCTCCTCCAAAGTCCTCACCATGAAGGTTAATACGACGCCACAATCGCCATGATTCTCACTGAAGTTGATTCTTTTCAAGTTTATGCAACGAGCTGTCGCCTCTTCTTCCCCTGGATCTTCCACACCGACGTCGAATACATCATCACCTTCAAGCGATCGTCCTTCCAAACGCAAGCGATTCTCCACAGATTCATATCCTAATACACCTCCAATCGTTCCAGTATCGCCAAACCCTGCTTACTTGGCCAAAGTTGATGCCGCTCTAGCTAAATCAGCCCGTGCACGTCAAGATTTAGATGACGCAATGACTGCTGCAGTGAACGCAGCAGTTGCAGAGGAGAAGCGTAAGGAAGAAGCTGCTATCCAAAAGGCCGCTGTTGATGCTGGTGAGGACCGGTGGGTTCTGCTACCACGAGAGCTAGATCCAGTGCAGTACAAACCGACGGTCAAGTACACCACTTGGAACGACCTTGAAGGCTCGGGCTCCGAATCTGAATCGGACGATCCTGAGAGCGAGAAAGCTCAATTTGGGTTCAAGAGAAGAGCTGTTATGGGTCGAGGACGTAAAGTGTATGGCGATAAGAACATGCAAGTTATCGCACCAGGTTTCCTAATGCCGGATCCACCGGACAAGAAACGAAGACAAGAGGAATCACCCTGAAATCAAATTCGCTGACTCCGTCGACAGCGCATCATAATCCACAGAGACACGGATCATACCAACTCTTCGTAAATGACGGGAGCGAATTCATGATGACTCAGCCGAGATCTGATGTTAAGTGCAATATTCGTACTTAATATGCAAAGTTAGCGGCAAAGTCCAGAGCATCATCCTTCTCATGGCAATTGATATCCAAACCATTGGATCATTATCACCTGCATGCAAAACCGTTATTCCCGCTGTTCGTGGGGTCCACGTACCTATCTCTCCCCTACCCCGCGTCCTCTGGTCAAAGATCAACGACAAGCCGCGGATTGATTTCCGTCACGTTTGTATGATAGACTCAATGCGGAAATATAATTTTTTTCAATTACTCCATCCATTTTCACCTTGATTTGCGTGTCTCAATTTGTGTTATTAACTATGGGTTCAATAGATCAACAGACTACGCTCAATGGTCACACCCAAGACGGACCCGAAGAGAATGGTCACTATCCTCCAGCAAATGAGGAAGGCGGCACATATGGCATCGATAGCACCAACAATGAAATTCCTCCGGCGAGTGCGCGTGCCAGAGGCAAGTATATGGAAGAATTGACTATTCCACTAAACGACGTTCCTGCTTTCACTCCAACCAAAAAACTTCGAGTAGTCATCATTGGAGCGGGCTACTCCGGGCTTATTATGGCCTACAAGCTTATGTACGAACATGTGAAGGAAATAGAGCCTCTAGTCGACTTTACAATCTTCGAGGCTAAGTCGGGACCAGGAGGAACTTGGATAGCGAACACCTATCGTAGTATTCCCACACCGTTTGGTGGAAATCTGCGAACTAATATCGATCGATAGCCGGAGTATTATGTGATGTGCCATCCGCCATCTACGCATTTCCATTCGCACCGAATCCCAACTGGAGCCGCTTTTACTCCCCAGGCGACGAGATTCTAGAGTATATGCAGAAAACTGTCAAAGAATGGAATCTTGACAGAAACGTGCAGTACAACACGGAAGTTACTGGTTGCTATTGGCAAGAAGATAGATCACAATGGAAGATATCGGTTGATTGCAAGGGAGAAAAGAGAGACGAGTACGCCGACATTTTGATCTCCGCACGAGGCTTCTTGAATTATTGGAGTTGGCCAAAAATCCTCGGACTCATGTCGTTCAAAGGCCAGCGAGTACATTCCGCTGGTTGGGACCACAGCTATGATTATTCCAATAAACGGATTGGAATTATTGGCAACGGTTCCTCTGCTATCCAGATCTTACCTGCTATGCAGAAGCTACCTGGCACTCAAATTACATCCTTTCAGCGTGGCCCGACTTGGGTATTCTCTGGCATGACACCAGCCGCTCTCGTGGGCAGTGATGATCAAAGCTTCAATCCGCTTTATCGACCACAAGATCACGAAAAGCTCAACAACCCAGAGGAGCTGAAGAAGTACCGAAAGATAATACAAGGAGGTATCAATCGCATGTTCAGAATGTTCATCAAAAACAGCAATGAAAACATCGATACGACCAACTTTGCAGTGGAGCAGATGAAGAAGAAACTAAATTATGATCCTGAGCTTTGCGAGAAGCTGATTCCAAAATGGGAACTGGGATGCCGGTAAGCCGCATTACGGATCCGTTAAACATGGCTCTCAGTCTGATGATAAACAGTCGAATAACACCAGGAGAAGGCTACCTCGAAGCTTTCACGCAGCCCAACGTCGAGCTGACAAACTCAACCATCGTGTCCACCGACGAAACGGGCATCAACACAGAAGATGGCAAACATTACGATCTGGACGTCATCGTGTGCGCGACGGGCTTCGACGTGTCTCAAGTACCGCCATTTCCCGTCATAGGACGCAACAAGGTGTCGCTGAAAGAGAAGTGGGCGGATGAGGCCGAGTCGTACATAAGCGTAGCTTGTCCGGACATGCCCAACTATTTCATCTTCACAGGGCCGAACGCAACGGTGGGACACGGGTCGCTGATCCAAAGCATGTCGTGGAGTGGGTCGTGGATGGTGCGGTGGCTGATCAAGATGGCGCGCGAAGACATTGCCAGCATCGCACCCAAGCAGGATGTCGTCGACGAGTTTGTGCGTTACGGCGACCAGATTCATCGTACGCTCACGTGGACGGGAGGCTGCCGCAGCTGGTACAAGAATAACCGTGTTGACGGGCGTGTCACGGCCACGTTCGCCGGTAGTGCCATACTGTTCCACGACATGCTGAAGGAGCTTCGACCTGAGGATTTCGAGATTCGGTACCGGTCACGAAATCGGTTCCGGTTCATGGGTAACGGCTTCACGCAGTTTGAGCTCAAACCAGAGAGTGATCTAGCATTTTACGTGACAACGTAGTAGAAATTGGAACGATTATATATTCGGATATCAAGCTGGGCATATAAATGAGACCAGCCAATCAAAGCATTTAATTCCCATTTAAAATCGGCTCTGAACGGAAATTTAGAGCCTGAGGCTCTCGATTTGAAATCCAACCATCAAGCAAAATATTTTACTCGCAGTGCAGTCATGTTGTCATATTTCCGATGCGAACCTTGACTGTTTTAATCACCAAATATCGAGATCCATTCGAGGCAGGTTGAAAGGTCCTCATCCGAGGCGAAAATACAAAATGCCTCTGGATAACATCAAGCACATCGTCCTCGTTCTGTCGGGCAAAGGCGGCGTTGGAAAGAGTAGCATAACAACTCAACTCGCACTCACCCTGTCACTCCAAGGTCACTCCGTCGGCGTTCTGGACGTCGATCTCACAGGGCCAAACATGCCACGCTTCTTCGGCATCGAGGATCAAAAAGTCACGCAAGCACCGGGCGGCCTCGTTCCGGTAACCGTCCACGAGGCCTCCTCGCCAGCCGGCAGCTCCGACTCAGGCGGCACGGCGCTCCGGCACGGCGCGCTGCGGTGCATGTCGCTGGGCTTCATCCTGGGGTCGCGCAGCACGGCGGTGATCTGGCGCGGGCCGAAGAAGACAGCGATGGTGCGGCAGTTCCTGACGACGACGCTGTGGCCGCCGCTGGACTTCCTGCTGATCGACACGCCGCCCGGCACCAGCGACGAGCACATCTCGCTGCTCGAGACGCTGCTGCTCGAGACGGCGGAGCGGCCTGCGCAGCTCGCGGGCGCTGTCGTCGTCACTACGCCGCAGGCTGTCAGCACGAGCGATGTGCGCAAGGAGCTTAATTTCTGCGGCAAGACGGGCGTCAGGGTGCTCGGTGTGGTGGAGAATATGGCGGGCTTTGTGTGTCCGCACTGCCGCGAGTGCACCAACGTGTTTAGCAAGGGCGGTGGTGAGGTTATGGCAAGGGAGTTTGGCGTGACATTCCTGGGAAGCGTGCCTATTGATCCAGCGTTTGTGGATCTGATTGAAGAGGGAAAGAGGCCATCTTATCCTGAAGGCACAATCATCGAAGGGAGAGATGTCGGTGCGAGCGGAGCCGACGAAGCAGACGAAGCCGAAACGGCCGGATTGCTGGTGGAGAAGTACGCCGCCTGCTCGCTGTATCCCATCTTCGACAAAATCGTAACACAGATGAAGACGGATATCGACGCCCAAAGCTGAAGTACAATTCATCACCGTTCGCAGCTGGCGCTGACTCTCTTCGCTACGCGATACTTCGTCGAGCACGTCACAACGGCACTTCTGACGACCACGACCTTGATACAACGTTCGCAATTTGTGTAGCATCTCAATCGGAGAATGGATGACGCGTCATGCTAACATGTTTCTTGCGGAACGTCTCAATGCTTTTGAGAATTGAGCGTCAGGGAGGTAGAGTTGCCACTATCCGCTGCCGTAAGCGGCGTTACCTTCTATGAGCGAGCCAAAGATGAAGAGAGGACCGAAAGATGCTTGGCATATTCGATACTTGCGATTTGAGGAGCAGGCGAGTGGAAAGTGAAGATGCTCTGTATAGTAGCAATAAACGTTGTTTGCATGAAGGGTTGCATACGGACGGCGGGCGTATAGAAATTGACGTTCGATGCATAGCACGAAGAAGTGTAGGCGAAGACAATCCAAAACTACTCAAAGAATACTTTGCATATCCAATCAAAATGCGTGATATTTGCGGAGAAATCAAAGTAGCTATGAAATAGTAAACTTGGAGATCATTATATGGGTAGCATCGAGGAAGTGAACACAAAGCCAAAGCAAAGTATCGATATTTCATCTGACGTCTCATCTCAGATAGCCAATTGCCATATCATTCTGACTCTCATTCGTCCTCATTATGTCGACGTAGATGCACTCAACCATCAAATTTTACGTTGTCGAACAAGAGAAGCACCCTCAGGGCCCGGCACAACCAAGCCCATCTAGAAGCCATTTTCACCGAGCCTCGGTGGCTTCCCACCCTTCCAGTCCTCACGCTCATAGTAGCGAAACACAAGCTCATAACCATCAAGATCATGGACGATGCGATCGACGCGGCGATAGCCCTTGAGAGCCTCCATGCGGGCGGAGCGCGCACTAGCATGGGCGAGAGACGCATCGTGATGGATGGCGGCGGCAGGCGGCTTGGCCTCGAAGAAGGTGACGCTAAAGCGGCCGGGCTTGAAGATGCGAACGACCTGTTCGACAAAATCGGCGGTCTCGCGGCCGGTCTGGCGCGTCGGCACATTCGTCTCGAACGACGCGTAGCTGCACTGCGGCTCCGGCGTCACGTGCACCGTGAAGTAGTGCGTGCCCTTCGTTGCGCTGCTGCTGCTGCCCTCCGGTGCCGGCACCACGCCGTTGGCTGAAAACCCGCACGGCGTGAATAGGTAGCTGTCAATTTTGGCCTCCGGGTACTTCGCTGTCGGGTACACGTCCGCGAGGCCGCACGTCTCTGCGACTACGGTGCCTAGAGCGTGGCCTTCGGAGCTGAGTTCTTCAGGAAGGGTGGCGTCGGTGTCGTCATCGCTCGAGAAACCGCTGTGATCAGACGAGGTTTGCTCAAAGACGTCAAAATCAGCATCGTCGGAACAGAGCTTGCTGTTATGGCCGTTCACGCCCTTATACACAGGCTTTGTGCCGTTCACTTCACCTAGCGCTGCGATGGTATTCTTGCGTGCCTCCCGAAACTTCTGGAAATAGCGACCTTCCGCGACCGCACTCGCGTTCTCGAGATAGAATTGCCGCGCATTATTCTCATCGAGATCGGTCATGAGAATTTCCAGCGTTTCATCCTCTTGTTCATCGTCGCCATGTTCCTCCTTTGGTACGCTTAGACGTCGTGTGTACGTGGTTGGGAACTCCGAGTCAGGAGTGGACGGTGGAGTGAGTTGAGTGTCCGGTCCCGTTGTGTACAGATACCAATGATCACCGTTCATTTTGCCAATCATGTATGCGCTACCACCCAGGAAGAATTTGTCGAGGAAGCGTACCTCATCGCGCCAACTTCGGTGTGGGCCATGCTGCTTGTTTGGGTACAAGAAATTCTTGCGACTGTAAAATACGCGATACGGTGTGGCAGCCGTCGGAACTCCTTTTGTTAGATCAGCCTGGACATGAGGGAAGCCGGCTTCGAGCGCAGCGATTTCGAGCATGCGTGGTAGTCCAGAGAGTAGAGTGGTGGTGCCACAGGTCTTCAAGACGAGCTTATGCGGCCAAACGAACATACTAGATTCGGAGAGAAGATATGCATCAACATGTTCGGCTTCGAGGATGGACAAAACTTTGCAATTGACAAGATCAAGCATGCCCTTCCATGTCTCGGCGGAGACAGCCTTTAGCCCTCCAGGCTTACAAGAAGCCGGAAGAATGGCAGCAGATGTGCTGAACCATACTTCTAGCAACTTCTCAGGTCCTTAAATTTCGTCAGTCACACTCACTCATTGAGACCTTTGGTTGAAGACGTACCTTCAAATGCATTGCTAGAATCGAGATCGATTGTAGCGTCGCGATTGATGGTAAGATGCGGCGTCCCAACGTGAGAGGACGGCGAAGCTGTATAATGCTTTGGAATCTCAATGTTTACCATCTCCGTGCAACAAGTTGCCTGTTGTAGTCCCTATCAATCGCTCCCTAGGTTGAAATTTGTCGGTGCGTCAATTTTAAAGTGTGGCGACGATGAGTGAAGCACTATCTGCCACCCAGACGAACAGTGCGGAGTTCGTCTGAAGGAGAAGGCCCACCTAATGTGGGAAGCAATGATGCTGGCTTTTGCCAGCAGCAGTGTCAGGACGGTGTTTGAACGCCTTTGTGGGACGTTATGGAGGTCGAGCGGAAAGAGGAATGAAGAAGACCTTGTGCGGAATGGTGGCTATCGGTTGTAGTCCTCGCACTGATAGAGACCGATACCCTGTGGAAGTATCGGGTCCAGCAGACGAGGGTATCTGCTCAGTTGTGGGTTGAAGTTGAGAATGACGAGTGCTAAGCGCGTGTTATCTGGGCCTGGTACGAAGATAATGTCAGTGAGATGTTCAAACACAAAGTCGACGTGGCTCGTGTGAAGACGCAAAACAACAGTGGCAAATAAGGTAGAAGGACTCACTTCGCAGGCTTGGACAGGAATCGTACCAGGTCCTCTCGACGCATGGACGGCTGTAAAGAAACGGTGAAAAGGTCGATTAGAAGCTAGCGGCCGTAGAGTTCATTCGATATGAACTTATGGAGTGCCAGCTTGGATGAAGACAGATAGGCGAGTGGCGTGCTGTGAGGAGAGATTTGGCGGAGGATTTGTGCGGGTATTTCAGGGAATTTTTTGGGTGGGAATGTGAAGGGCAAAATTTGTGGGGTCTGATGGTGTTGAAAAGTTGGATGACGGTGTGTGTGTGCGAGCGGCAACGCCCGAATGGAAACACGTAGCCCGTCCTTTTCTCTGCAATTGCACTTCGACAGTAGCAAGTGAGTTCGTCGAGGAATGTCGTGTGAATACGTCAAGGTACAGATGAGAAGGGTGGTTGCCTGTTCTGCAGTGTTCACGGGTGTAATTCAGAGTGAAAATGCAGCTGCGCCATTATTTGCGACTCTACGTAACCGCCATGCACTCTGCTAGCCACAACCGGTAAGGGATCACGATTTGCTCTTTTCTCAGCCTAAACGTGACACTCACTCTCGATGCTGAGAGGATTATGTATTATGTGGACACTACCTATACGTGGCAATGCTCCAATTAACAAGTCCCGCTCTCCACACACGCTGCTTGTTGTGTATATGTAAGGTGTCTTGTCATCGCATTCACCCGCCAATGCCTCCATCTCCAAACCCCCACTCGCGCGACATCCACGAGGAAGACCATTGCTTCGCTGTTCTTGGTGCTTAGTTGTCGGGCTAGGATTTGATATCGTGCTAGGTGCACCTCCCACTCACTGCCAGCCGATATCCTCTCACCCTAAAGCTTTATCCAATAACGCTGCGTTTTGTTTTCTTGCTTGTTAAGGCCATTCCAAATCAATCCGCGCACCGGTGGCAAAGGCTGCTTGTCGATTGCTCGACTGTCGAGAAAGCGAGCGGTTGGTTAGAGGCGGAGTTGAAAGTGGTTCACCATGACGACTGGTTAAAGCTTGCCGGTCGCCATTTAGGTGAGCCATCGACATTCGTTGTGATCTAGTGTATTGAAAAGTCTTGTTTGACTTGATCCATCTAACTGGTCGCATGAACAGCGCAAGGTTGGGCGGTGGATGCCACACGCCAAGTCGATATATCGCTTGTGCCAGATCAGCACAGTCGAAGAATTCATAAGCTTCATCTCCGTGGTGGTTTTCGCACAAACGACTCGAGAGACTGGATTGTCGTATAAGAAAGAAAGAAACTGCACAAAGGCTGTGCCGTCCTTATCGTAGCTACTTTTGGTTGCTAAGCCGATAAATGTAAATCCGTTTACGACCTGCTGCGTGCCAGCAAAGCCATTTTGAGTTGCAAATAGGCTTGGATGGCTTCGTCAGTTGCTGACACTCTCGTCTTGGTTGGTGAGCTCTCTGGTGAGGCAGAGTTAGATGGTACAGTGGACGGATAGGTCGACCTTCGAGGTAGTGTGCGGGTCCATGACTCGATCGTTGTGACGCGTCCAGGAGCAAGATACGGGTGACCGTTAGGATTGCTTGCCATGCTTGAAGTTGGAGGAGGTGTATCAAGAGAAGTATCGTGTTCGTTGGCTGGTGGTTCAAAAAAACAAGGGAGCAACCTTCTAATCAGTGATTGCAAACCCTCCAAATTCCAAGCTCTCATCTAAGACAAGAGCGTCGATAGCTCATTTATGTGTAAGGAAAAGTATTAGTTAGATTGATTTATAAGACGAAGGTATGTGGCAAGGCAGAGAGGGAGCCGACTTTAAAAAACACCGGAAGAAGACCTGGGCACTGTCGGCAATGTATTGCATCCGAGAGCCCGCAGCAAGGAGACACAAATCCAAAAGCAGGATACGTCAACCTAATCAGACCTTCTCAACAGCCGGATCTGCACTGCTAGGAAGCAAAGCTCAAACTTAGCGGGAGATCCAGATGTAGGCGGTCTGGCAGGTAAAGTGGAGCGGATTCGTGGGCAGCAAGAGAAAAAAGAATTAGATGTACATGCGAAGCACATATGTGGCCACGGCGAAAGCGAAGGAAATGGGCAAACTTGGGACGTGTACAGCATCAGACCAGGTCCATTGTCCCAATCAACCGCTCGACACCGGGCGGAGGATTGCAACCGTGATGTCTCTTGGGCAGTATGGTCTGGCACGAAACAGCGCACGTTCTGGGATGGCACAGGACAGGCTGGACAAGCCGCTCGCCCCGGACCATGGAAAAGAAAAGGGATTTTGGAAGAGAGAGAGTGTTCCTGAAGGCTTTGACAAATACCGTGCAGCAAGGCCATTTGGCCATTCTTAGCACCGAGAATCGCGGAGGAGCCAGCGCATGCGCAGAGTTTGTTAGGCACGAACGAAACATTGGAAGGATTGGAGGCTAGAGGATGCAGGCAGCGCATGCAATTCCAAATCAACACATGCATTGGAAGGCTTCGTGTTTAGCGCTTATCCAGCAAGTCAAAAGCCTCCGAGCGCATGGCCGAGCCGGACTTGGGAGGTCGCATCTGGCTCTCGATTGAGCCGACCGAGACGATTGCCGCTCGGACAAATCGCAATTTCTCAAATTTAATACATTATGGCCCGAATATCCCACCCATGAGATTCGTCGGCCATTTGAATGCGCAATTACAGGCTGGAGAGTCATGCTGCAGTGCGCTTTTCGCTCAGCCCTGAGTGAAGGCGCAGAGCCCAATGCGGATGGCTCCATCCCCCCCCAACCCCATCACAGCCGCTTGGCCATCCAGCGATAGCATATCACGTTTCGATCTCATCTTGCAGCAAGTCCGCTGCACGTCGCACCAAAAGAGTACTCATCCCCCTGTGTACCTTACCGCTTTCTGTCCATCCGGTAGCTGAGCTCCTCCAAGCTGGCCGGTCTCTGTAGACTCCGCCGACCAGCAAATCCACGCTGGTAGTAAGGCCTCCACCTTCGGATCATGGCCGCGTTGCAGCTGACCGGCCCTCAAAACATGCACGGTGAATTGATGCATTCGCATGCAGCCTGCATACCCGACCGAGCCATGCCGTGTTGCTTCGCCGACGTCTGAGATGAAAGCCATGATACGGTAGCTACTGCTAATTACCTTACCAAGCCCCTATAGTCAGCTACCTGGTTCTTATGCTTCCAAATCTCCATGTGGCAGCCACATCGTAGAAACTTTGACATACGAATACGGCGTGACAATAAATGTTGCCGTTTCACTTTTGCATGACAGCCTGCTCTCATCCTACATTTTCTCGATGTGTCTACGATACATGCTAGATATTGAACCATAGCCTTTCTTCACCTACAAATGCAAAGCTGAGTTTGTATGGTAGATAATATCTGTTCCATCCTGGTCGTGCTCTTTGGTTTAATGACTTGTCGTAGAGTCGCAAAACTCAAATATTCTACCGATGTAGTAAGACTCGCTGAGCCAACCATTTTCTCCTCAGCGCTACTTACCGCCAAGGACAGTATTTTACGAAAGCTCTATGGCACGTCCTTCCGAACTAAGCTCCAAGCTTCTTACTCGCAACCATGAAATCAAATGAGATTGAGTTCAGTGCCATGGTCTACGCCTCACGAGTCCCATACCGGACCATACGCTGGGATACCTCTACTTTCAAGGCCAAACACAACTTCGTATGTGAGAGAAGGATTTGAAATAACCATCACCGCCTCGGCCTCCCACTCTTTGTACAGGTCGTAGGAAAGCTGAATCATGTCACCACGACCTTTCTCTCCCGTGTCGATGATAAGCGCCCTAGGGTCTGCCTTGAGCACGGCCTCAACAATCTTCTTGCCATACGTCTGTTCCGGATTCCGCGTAGACCAAACAATACGGCAAGGCACCTGATACTCGCTGTTGAAGAGCGAGAGACAAGGTCCGATGCCAGAGCCAGTAGTGACGACGATGATCCTGTTGAACATGGTGCAAATACGAAGCAGACCCCATGAAGAAATGTCGCGAATCCAGATTCTCTCGGGCGGATTGCTAATGAAACGTTTCGTCCAATCTCCGGCACTCGAGACAATTGATGAAAATCCTCGTTTCCCATCAGGCTCTGGAATCGTAGCAAATGCGTGTACCTCCAATAGCGGACTGTATGAAAGCCTAATCGTTCGGATTGGCTTGATGTAGCCGTCGAACCAGATCCGTACTGCATGCTTTGAGAGTGACTCGACTTGAACGTTGACCTTCCTCAACCGCAGCCAAGGATAAAGAGTGAAGCCAAAGATCACTCCAAGGATCCAGAACGCAGGAAGGTTTATGAGGGCCAGGCCGATGCTTTCCTCGTTTGTGTCGGCGATAACGATCGCGAATGCTACTACCTGGACCCAGACGAGGCCTTGTATGGACCATCCACCGAATCGATGAACGAGCTCGAATAGGTTATGGATCTTTTGTCGCACATATGGCATTGCGCACGCGATCATGATAACGATCATGGCGCAAACGACGACTGAGAGGCCAGAGAGTAGACCAGCTTGGACCTTCGAAGGAGGTCGATTGAACAGCGCTACAATAGTTAAAAGGAGGTACCATATTGCTGCTGAAACGGCGCTTCCACTGTGAACACCGCCCATGCAGTACAGCTTTGCAACGAGGCGACGCAACCAAAGTGGTGCATTCGTCGGTGTTCGATTGATCAACACTCGGTACAATATGTTGACGAAATGCTCGTTGCGGATCAGGATTGTCGCCATCAGATTCGTCGCTACAGCCGTCTGAATGTCTTTGAAAGCTCGGATCTGAGTATTGCTGTCTTGGAGGCTAATGCCATTCCGAAAGCGAATATGACAGTATATGCCGAGGACAACCATGTTGATGAGGAAGATAAGAGCAAAGAGCCTCCTGTATATGGTGGCAATCCTCCACCGAAGAAATCCTAGCACAGGGCTGAGACGAATTTCCGGGAGTTTGTAGAAATCTGTTGGCTTCAGTGTAAGTGCTTCGAGAATGGACATGGATCCTGATCGACACACTTCGGGTGTTGTAGAGACTGGAGATCTTGCCAATCGATCTTGTGGTACTGGGTGTGGTTGAATGCTCAGCGCATTCGCTAGGGTAATGGTTCCTGTGTTCAACTCTTTCAAGGTATGTGACCAATTCCCTTCTGCCAAAATGACCTCGCCTTCAGTACCGAATTCCACGTTGCGTGAATTCTGACCGCCTTGCAGATATCTTGCAGGTATCACACCAGCCTCGATGTCGTCCTCAGCCTGGAACGGTGAATTCAAAGGTTCATATTGCCGCCTAGCTACTACCGCTGTTGCAGCAGGTATGCGATTGTTCTTGTATGGCGCATTGGCTGTAAAGTGTAGTGGCCATGATCGGCCTTTCTCATCCTTTCGTCTGCTTGTCCACTCCATAGATGATGTTAAAGGCAAATCTTACCCCAATCGTAGCAGTGTAAACAGCGAGTTCAAGAGACAGCTTGTTGAATTGTCCGAGCAGACACTAAAGCCAAAGATTAGATTTAACACAGCTCGAGCTTTTGAAGAAAGCGAAGAAAACAAGTGGTGACGGTGTTCCTGTGGCGAATAAGGTGTTCGAGTAACTTCACCTACAACACCGGGAGTCAGAAAATATGACAGGAAGGAACGAAGCACCAAAAATATCTCGTGCGCCTCCAAAGAATTTATTACTCCACACCGAGGAGAAATAAATCCCAATTCCAGAGCGACCCGTCCTTCGTGATGCTGTTTCCTTTGCGTGTTTAACCGTTCCTCGCCGAAGAAGCCGGCATATGACCTTCGACAGCTTCACAACCAAGGTCCTGACTTCCAGGACAGGTATGAGGCAATCCACCCGGCCTGCACGCTGAATTGATTTATTCATCGAAAGTGGCTCACATGTCTTGCCAGTATGACAGTAATGATCACAGACCATCGTGAATGACTGCCGTAATTTTCTAGGAGTCAAGGAAAGCAAAGCTCCGCCCAAATTATTAGCTGGCTTCAGCTGCTTTGTCTGAATTCCTTCGTCCGACAGTCATGGTCGGAATGGAAGTCACATGCTTCTATGCTATCCGCCTCAAATTCCAGGAGTAATGCTGTTGTACAGGATCCAGATATTCCGGAGAATTGCCTGCAGATCCCTTGCGTGAAAAGAATTCTTCCATGCCCAACAGGCCAAAGCGTTGCCCAGAAGCCTATACATGGACTGTCCCAAGCACCAAACGGTACTACAGGATAACGTGGCACAAAGTGTGCCTGTCAGATCGCGGTGGGTACATAACGCGTAGCTGTCGATGATGTACGGAGTGGTTTCAGGAGAAACTCCGCAATAATTAACCTAATCCTGAGGATGCCGTTGTTCCAACGAATGAAACCCTAAATTCAGATGGACTGAGCTATATCATCTCCTAACTGACTGAGAATCTTTCCTCGATTTGTTCCTGTGTTGAATAACTACTCCATTTCATCGATTATCACCTGTTGGATTATTCTGTGGGGACGTCGGCTAAGCTCAGCTGTGGACCGAAGAGCTGTTTCTTCACCCCCTATTCTGCGCTGTAATATTCAAGTTCCCTTGATAAGTCTGGACTCATGCGTTTGACTTTTATGACACCATGTCGTGCCCGAAATTGAACACAGAGCTGAATTCTTGAGCTCCCAGGCGACGTTTGCGGAGTATTCTTTGCAGAAAAGGCCATGGTTGACGGACACGCACAAAACAATCCGATGGTTGCCGCTCCGTCGAGACTTGAAATGAGGGCATTCGATTAGAACCGGACTTCACTAAAGGCTGAAATCGGACTCATCAAGGCTCTTGTCATCAAGCAACAGTCTGTAGTGTTTTTACAAGACCTGATAAAATGCTGGAGTACGGAGTAGACCACTTTAAGGTTCAGTGAGCCATGGCTAACGCTTAGGACGCTTTCCGGCCCGTCTTGGGTTGGTGGCGCAACCTATTCCGTATTTCCTACTAGTCTTCGCTGCTGCTGTCAAGATCTCAACGACCATCTGCGATGTTGATGGTTGAATGTTCAAGTTGCAATCTACAACGCTTTTATTTAATCTTATCTATTCTCGCATTCGGCTCCTCTTTTACAATCTTGAATCAGATGTTTCGCCTATAGATGTTCCTTAAGCTTTCTTAACTTCGTGCTCTCTATTCCGCCTTGGCGATTCGAGAACCACAATGAGTTCCGGTTCTTTCTCCGCTTGGTACCGTACTTGTCCTTGCTGCTGTCTTTGTTGACGAATCACCAAAATGGGTACTAGCGGAATAATTGTGTTCAAGCTCCAGTACCAAGGATTCAAGAGATCTGGAACAGTTGCATTCAGTCTTGCTGGATAAAGTCCCCCAGCCGTCGTTTGCTATTCTTGGTCCATTTCATCATGGGTCAAATTAAGCTCTTAAAATCGTTCTACCATAACTTCATTCCTGCCTCTTGATTTCTGAAAGCGACTTATGATGTCCACATTCGCCAAAATGCTTATCGTCAGACGCGACGGGTTTGCTAAAAAACCTTTCCTGGCACCAGGAAGTATTCGTTGGCAGACTCTTGGGTCTGCCATTGCCTTTTGCTCCATTGCTTTCCTCTTCGTTGCAGCGAGATGGTATACAAGGATTTACATTGTACGAGTGGCTGGAAGAGAGGACTTTCTCATATCCATAGCAATGGTGAGTTGAGCAGATCAGCTTCGTGGGAACCAATTTTTTGACACAACAAAGGCCTTGATGATTGCTCACACAGTTATCACTGCGTTGGGTAAGCTATGAGAAATCATGGAGTACTGAGTGTCTAACAATGTAAAGAATTTAGGAATAGCGGATACTTAGAAGCACCGGAAAGTGCAAGAGAAAGCGCCAATGCCGTAACGATTGCAAAGGTTAGTTCACAATCTCCATATGCGAGCAAAGACTAACATTTCTCCAGCTCATAGTCACCGCAAACAGCATTTTCTGCTTAGCTACCAATATTACGAAGGCTTCCATTGTTTTCTTGTACTTGCGAGTATTCGAAGATAAGGCATTCAAGGCTAGTAGATGGATCTGCTACGGGATCCTGTTCTTGATCCTCTTCAGTGCGTCCTGGGGAGCCTTTCTCGGTTTATTTGCGTGTCATCCAGTGGCGAGTTTATGGGATCCATCAATCCATGGAGAGTGTTTCGATGCCGCTACCTATTGGCTTACCTTCGCAGCGCTCAACATTGCGCTAGATTTTACTATCTTTCTGCTACCAATCCCGCTGATCCGACAGCTGATGTTGCCTTCCAAGCAGATTCGCCTTCTAAGTATTATCTTCTTGATGGGTGGATTGTAAGTACTTCAGTCTCAATACAGATATACAACTCGAAGCTAACATGCCACTCCAGTACTTGTATCGTGAGCATACTCAGGCTAGCTGTTGTACAAGGAGAGGAGCATAGTAAAGATGGACAGAGGACGAGTACGTTTGTAAGATCTTTACACGCTAAGCTCAACTAAATATATGAGCAGGAGCCGCAATCGCAGCGATTATGTGGACATCCATCGAAGGAAACACCGGCATCATTTGTGCCTGCCTCCTCTGCCTCAAACCGCTCATCGTCAAATTATTTCCGAGTCTATTGAGCGAATCAAATTCTCCTAGCAATAACATTCACTTGCCTACGTTTCATCACAGGCTACGGAGTCGCTCAAACAAAATACCATCGATAGCCAGTTCAACTGCCGTTGGATCCTCAGATACCAGCACTGCCAAAACGGCATTACAACACCAAAGTCCATCTGCATCGCCCATACATATCGTGCACCCTCGGGATGACATACCGTTGCGAACTTCCAAGGAAAGTTCACAGTTGGAGTCTTCGAAGCGCATACGACCTCTTACGTCGCGCAACGACTCTTTTGTATCACTTGCGCTCAACTCATCTCAAAAACACCATCAGAGTACACTGGAGATGCCCAAACTCTCTTCAACACTTGACGCCCTCCCAAACCCCTGCATAACGACTATCAGCGCCTGCCCTCTGCCCAATCTTAGCACTCGCAGCATTCCTGGGAGCATTAGCGTCAATACCGAAGTGGTGCGGACGTCAGAGTATTTTGCGCCAGCGCCATCTAGAATCACAGCATTTGACACGGCGGAGTCGGTAGACGGCCAAAGTCACGTAGATAAGTCTAGTCCGTACGATGTCCCAGACCTGGAGATTGATTGGTCGCTGTTAGAGACGTTATGATAAATTGACCAGATCTACCTACATATGAAAACTACTTGACTGTGTATAAGATCATGTTCCGGTTCCAGTTTTCGCTCAGTGTTGATAGTTTGTGTTCACGATTGGACCTACCAATGTGGCATCTTCTAGGAGACTAGGATCGATATACATTCGTTCTCCAAATGTTCTTGAAGTATTGGTCGAAACTTTTACTTTTGATTCTTAATATGAGTCACCTTGACTACAAGAGAAGTAGGCTAACCGTACGATGTACAGCGAGTGGAACCGTTAAAACACTCGCATTCAGAAGCAAATGGCCTCCAAGCCTTCAACGACTTGGGCATCTACACGCAGATGACCGAGCTCAACGTCGCACGCCAAAATGGACCATATTCGTCGGTACACCTTGCGAAGTAAGCACAAGCATATTACGCCGCCGCCTCCGCACGCATGCAGGCCGCTACGTGCAATGATATTACTGTTTGGGACGTCAATGACCAATACAGCCGGGTCCAGCCTCGCACGCAAGACAACAGAGAAGAAGTCGATTTATTTTACCTAATTTCACTATGCATTCAGCATATGCGGCAGTCATGGGGGGTATTGAAGGCAAGGCTTGCAGCGCGTGTACGGATATTCCTACATGCAATTTTCCTGCACACAATTTTCGAGGAACCAGAGAGATATAAGGCATCAGAACGCCTTAGAATAGTGGCGAGCATCCATAAAATCTGCACTGGCTTGGTCAATCTCCAATCTTTAGTCTCGCAATCATGATTGCCTTCAAAGGAAAGCCTGCGGCCTGTCCTTGAAGTTAACCCACGCGTTATCGAAGCCCACACTCCTCGCCCACGTCGCGCCCGAGTCTTCAACAGAGTCGATAGCCATGTGGCCGAAGTTATCCCAAAGCTCAGGCGTCATCTTCAAGCTTTCGGAGTCCGCAAACTTGCCGCAGAAGTTCTTACCCTCTGCTATGGCGCGCACAAACTTCGCGGAATGCCCATCGTCGTCCATGAGCAAGGCTCGCTCGAAAATATCATTCCACGGGTCGCGCTCGTCCCTGGGCGGACCCTTGGGCTTGTAGCGCGCCACCTCGCCCTGCAAGATGTCGGGCGCGGAGCCGCTGGTGTATATGGCGAGATCGACGCGGACCTTCCACTCGATCAGGCGGGCCTTATGTTCGTTGGCGAGCCACGGCTGCTTGAGGAAGGTTGGGAAGAATACGCTCGCGTTGACGCAGTGCATGAAGAAGAAGTCGAACTTGACCTGCTTGGGCGGGCGCTGCGCGCCCGACGTGTAGTACGCCACCGCGTCGATCATCTCCGCCGTCGCCTGCGCCAGCTTCGCGTCCGTCGGCGAGCCGTCGATCCAGAACTGGCTCGCCACGTCAATCATCTCCTGCGGCGCGCGCACCAAGATGCCGTCGTAGATTTTGTTGTAGTCGTTCCAGCGCGGGGCGTTGCGCAGCTTGTCGTTAGCCCGGATGGCATGGAGGAGGTCGACGATGCGAGCCGGCTTCTCACCGCGGGCGCGGCGCAGCTTATTCTTCTCCTCGGCGCCCCAGAAGTACATCTTCAGCGTGTTCTCGTGGGTGGCGGCCTGCGCAAAGGCCTCGGCGATCAGGGTCGGCTGGCCAAACTCGACGCCGAAGCCCAGGTGGATCAGCGGGTGCACGAAGCCCATGAACAGCCGCACCAGCAGGTCCTCGGCGCGCGCGTCGCCCGCGAACAGGAAGGCGTTGATCACAGCCTCGAAGCCGCGCTGCGATATCTCGGATTCGAAGAACCGCAGGAAGTTGGTGTAGTGCTGCTTGGGACCGAGGTGCTGAGCGAAAACCTTCGGGTCCGACAACGACCGAACGACATTATCGTCCACTGGCGGGAGTGGCAACTTGTTCAGGCGGTTGCGGTTGTAATGTGAGGTAAGTTGCTGAGGAGTTGCACCGAGAGCAAGAATGGTGAGTAAGTGGTGCGCGATGTGATTCTGCCAGCGTTCTTCAGCTTGAATTCCCTCATATAGATGGATTATGGTAGATTTGTACATGAAAGTTACTTGGAGGATTGTAATACATATGGTACAGGTCACGGTTCTCTTGAAGCAGTTCGGAAGCCTTGTCGGCGGCATCCTGGTTCATGCTTGCGACGTAGAAGATTGGATGATGAGAGACAGAGAGCTTGACTTGAGTTGCAGAAGCCATGTTGATGAATCAAAGATAGGATTATTCTGAAAAAGTAAATCGCGAGTTGGCCTAGAGGTATAGTAGCAATGCGGTCCGAAGCTCAGTGCTCTCGTCTGATTGTCAACACGGTGCTAATTATACAAGCAATGTCCTCTCGTGATGACGGGTGCCGATACATATATACAGGAAAATAAGTTATCAGGATGATATTGAGACACTTGGAGGTTTGACGTAGGCACTGGCAACAGCGCTATAACGTATTACTCTATCTGAAGCCGTAGAGCGCGGGGATTGAACATGGACCGGTGGTATTGGCTCCCGTTGAGCTGCCGAGCCCGGTGACAAAGCACTCGTGAGCTAGCCAGCGCAAATCACATCAAATAAGCACCTATTGAGACAGTTCTCCACGTGAGGGCGGAAGACGGACTGAGTTATGCACCGAGTGCGAGTACGATGTGGGGTAGATGAGGCAAAAG
>Ga0335073_10002179_pt1 | contig 26786 bp, 22 predicted proteins | sample Lox_Sample_22_FD_207093 | JGI IMG/M metagenome (GOLD analysis project Ga0335073, IMG submission 207093) | Soil microbial communities from Loxahatchee National Wildlife Refuge, Florida, United States - Lox_Sample_2.2 | ecosystem: Environmental > Terrestrial > Soil > Wetlands | place: USA...
CGGCGCTCGACGCGAGCAGGCTGCGGCGGACGTGGCGCTGGGTGCTGGGCTCGGGGCGCTGGCTGCTCGCTCTGGTGGCGGTCGCCGCGATCTTCGCCGATCTCCCCACGTTCGCCGAGGTGGTGGTTCCGCCCGCACCAAGGAACTGGACGCAGGCGATGCCGTCCCTGCCGCTGACCAACCAGATACCGGCGTTCTTCACCACGGGTACCTACCGTCGCTACATCAGCCCCGGCGAGATCGTGGTCGTGGTCTCGCAGCGGGGGAACGCCGGGATGCTGTTCCAGGCGTACACGAATTTCTACTTCCGGATCGCGGGCGGCTTCATCAACGCGTCGCTTACCCAGGTCGATGCCCTGCCGCTGGGCGTCGACGTGATGACCTACCTGACCAAGCCCAATGTGGCGGAGTTCGACGCCTACATGAAAGCGTCCGGGGTGGGTGCCATCATCGTCGAGCAGGCCTGGTCGGAGAAGTGGATGTACAACTTCGGCAAGATCGGCATGAAGGCGACGACTGTCGGCGGCGTGGTGGTTTACCAGCCCGGCCCCGGCCAGGCAAGCGGCTAAGACCTCTTCCTGTTGCCGGGTGGGTCTCCACACTGCTGCACAGTGCTGCCGGGCAGAAACGGCTGCGCGGTACCGCTGCCAGCGTGGCGAACTCGGCATCCTGAGGGCTGTGGTGCTGAAGGGGTATAAGACCACCAGGGCAGTCACAGGGGCCACGATCCGGCCGCGGATGGGGGACGGCCGGGGAGTCCTCGGCATCAGCAGGTGGCGCCCTGACCTGGACGACCGCGAAGGAGCCCATGCCAGTGGCTGACATCGAAGAGCGGCGCGCGAGGTCGCTCGCCGAAAAGAAACGAGCAGTGCCGGAGGAGGACCGCCCCGAGCAGGCCGCCGATCTTCGGCGCGTCGGGATCAACCCGGATTTCTGGTACCCGGTCGCGCTGTCGGGCAGCGTGCGGAAGAACGGAACATGGGCGGCCAGGTTCGCCGACCAGCCGATCGCGCTGTACCGGGGGGCAAGCGGCACGGTCTACGCGCTGGAGGACCGCTGCGCCCACCGCCAGTTGCCGCTGAGCATGGGCGTGGTGGACGGAGACGCGCTGCGCTGCTGCTACCACGCGTGGGCCTACCGCGGCAACGGCCGTATCTCGCAGATCCCGTACCTGGGCAAGGGCGCCGCGCGGCCGCCGCGCGGGGTGCGCGCCTACCCGGTCAGGGAAGCGTACGGCCTGGTATTCGTCTTCCCCGGTGACCCGGAAAAGGCTGCGAACATACCGCTGCCGCCGTTGCCGGAGTACGCTTCCGCCCGGTACAAGACCATGACCTTCTCCCGCACGGTGGCCTGCCACTACTCGTTCCTGCACGAGAACCTGCTGGACATGAACCATCAGTTCCTGCACCGGGGCATCGTCGGCCGCATCCAGCCGCAGTTGCTCGGCTACCAGGCCGGGTCGCAGTCGGTGGAGGCCCGGTACCTGTTCGCCCACACGGGCGGCAAGAAGTCGTACGGCGCCGGCCTGCTCGCCGCCGACGCCGGCCGGGCAGCTCCGCACGTGGTCACCATCCGCACCGGCTACCCGTACCAGACCTTGCAGCTTTCATCCGGTGAGGGGGCACGTCCGGCGTTTTCCATGTGGGCGGTCTACGTGCCCGAGGATGCCACACAGCGCACCAGCCACGCCTACGGGCTGCTCATGATCGCCAGACCGTCGGTCCCCGGTGCCCTGCACCTGGCGTGGCCGTTCATCCGCCACTTCACCGAGCGGGTCTTTGCCGAGGACCGGATGGCCGTCCAGGCCGAGCAGCGCGCGTGGGACGCGCAAGGCCGCGACCTCAATCACGAGGTCTTCCCGCTGATCCTCGACCTGCGCGAGGTGCTTCGAGCCAACGGCGTCCCGATGGTCCCAGACGCCGCCTGCGCGGCGGCATCATGGTGCGCGCCAGTGCCGTGACCGGCGCCGGCCCGGGGCCTGGCTCCCGCGCAAGGCACTGGCAACCGGGAAGTTACCGGCGCTGGCGGCGGCTTCGTCACGCCGGCAAGCTCACTGGCGTTCAGCTCTGGAGCTTCTGGCCGTAACGTGAGCTCCCATGACCTCGAACCTCGATCACCTGGCCGTCGCTACGCCGTCCCTTTCCGGCGGCTGGGAGCTGTTTGGCGACGTCCTCGGTGGAACATGGGCCTACGGCGGCGGCTCTCCCGGGTACTGGTGGGGACAGCTGAACTTCGCCGGGGGCCCGAAAATTGAATTGCTGACACCCACCGGAGGGCCGGACGCGGCCTTTCTCGAGCGTTTCCTCGCCGCCCGTGGCGCAGGCCCGCACCACTTCAACTTCCTCGTCACCGACATCGAGGCCGCGCTGGCCAGGGTCAAAGCGTCCGGCATCGAGCCTGTCGGGGTCAACCTGGCGAATCCCGACTGGAAAGAGGCCTTCCTGCACCCGCGCACCGCGCACGGCATCGTCATCCAGGTCGCTCAGCAGGCCGGCTCGCCGACGTCCGCGCCGCCGGCGGAGCTGCCGGACCCAGGTCAGCCGAGCTGCTTGGACCTGATCGAGCATCACGTCGGTGACCTCGACGGCGCGGTGCGGTTGTTCCGGGACGTGCTGGACGGCCAGCTGGAAGCGGCCGGCGCCGGGACCGCCGAGCTCACCTGGCCTGGAGGCAAGCGGATCAAGCTGGTGCGCGAGGACGGCCTCCCGCTGGGGGGTGCGCTGCACCACATCCGGTTCACTCGCGTGGCAGGCGCGTTCAGTGCCCAGGACCGCGAGCGCGCGGGCCTGCTGGCCAAGCACCTCGGCCTGACGGTGGAACTGGCCGGCTAGCGCCGACAAGGAGCTGGAGGGCGGCGGTCCGCTACCGTCCAGTGCCCTGAGCACGCTCCCTTGGCGGGGACCGGGCTAGATCTCCTGGCTGCCGCGCCTCAGCCTGCCGCCGGAGTACACCGCGCGGATGTTGTCCTTCAAGTGGGCAAAATCGAAGGCGTCCCCGGCGAGGATGACGACGTCTGCGAGCTTGCCAGGGGTGAGCGTCCCCGAGTAGCTGTCTACCCCGAGTAGCCTGGCGGCCGAGCTTGTCGTCGCGACCAGCGCATCCTGCGGGGTCATGCCGCCTGCGGCCATCAGCGCCAGTTCGCGGAGATTGCTGCCGTGCGGCCCGACGCCGCTGTCAGTCCCCATCGCGACCTTGACGCCCGCCGCGACGGCGGCGCCGAACGACGCGTTATGAGCTTCGATGACGGCTTCGGCCTTGGCCAGCACGCCATCCGGGAGCTGCGCGCCGTTCTTGGCCGCCTCCACCACGCTTGCGGGCGCTGTGAGCGTCGGCACCAGCCACGTGCCGCGCTCAAGCATCATCGCGATCGCCTCGTCATCGAGGTAAATCCCGTGCTCGATCGACCGGACGCCCGCCCGCACGGCGGCCTTGATGCCGTCCGTCGCCTGGGCGTGTGCCATGACCGGCAGCCCGGCGGCGGTCGCCTCGGCCATCAGCGCCGCCAGTTCGTCCGGCCGGAAGTGGGCGTGCTGCGGGTTGTCGCGAGGTGATAGCACACCGCCCGAGGTGCAGACCTTGATGACGTTGGCCCCAGCGCGAACGATTTCCCTGACGCGCTTACGCATCTCCTCCGGGCCATCGACGATTCCCGAAGGCCGGCCGGGATGACCGACCAGGAGGGGCGCCTCCAGCCCCGACGGGAGCCAGCCGTCCCCGTGACCCGCGGTCTGGCTCAGCACCGTGATCGCGATGCGCATCCGCGGCCCGTCGATGAGGCCGTCGCTGACGGCTTGCTGGATGCCGAGGTCTGCTCCGCCAGCGTCCCGGACGGTGGTGATACCGCAGTCCAGGGTGGCGGCAAGGTTGCGCGCTGCCTGGTAGAACTGGTAGGAGAAGGGCTGCTGAAGGCGCCGCAGGAAATCGGTGCCCGAACTTGTCACGTGCACGTGACAGTCGAACAGGCCGGGGAGGAGCGTGCATCCGGCAGCATCGACGCCCTCGTCGCCGTCCAGCCGGGTACCCACTTCTACGATGCGCCCGTCCTCGAACGCCACGTCACCATCGGCGATCGGGCTGCCGGTGCCGTCGAAGACGCGCCCGCCGTAAAGGACCGTCCTGCCCATCTGCTGGTACTCCTCCTGTTCGCGCCCGCTGTCTGACCAGGCACCCGGACCTGGCCGCCACCAGGCTCCGCGGTGCCGGCCGCTGGCATTGAAGTCTTCGCGGTGACGCCGGTGACGGCAGCGCGATTCCGCCGCTCAGCCACGATGTAACCTACAGCGCGTTCGCGGCTGGCGGTTTACTCGCCCGTCGTTTCTCACTGGCGGAATGCGCCAGCCGTCTCCGCGTACCCGACGGCGATCTGTCCCTGGCCGTCATCGTCCGAGGCCACTCGTGCCGGGCAAGCTCGTTTGGTCGCTGATTCGCAGGGCCAGCGGCGGGTCGCGAATCCGGCCAGCTTCGCGAGCGGCAATCCTAAGGCCGCCTGCAAACTCATTAACCGAGCGGGCAGTGCGTGCCGGTTTGGAGCGATCCACCGGCGCTAAGTCCCCGGCCTTGGGCCGCGACGGTCTCTTGTGCAGTTCGATGGGCCGGGACTATCGTTCGCTTTGGGAGCAGTTAGTTCGCGCTGTGCCAATTGCGCCGGTATGAAGTCGTCCGCGATCACCGCGTCGCGGACAGGGCCGTTGGCGAGCGGACTGCTATGGGGGGCAGGTGGCTATGCCGGAGGAGAGCGCCGCTCGGTCGGCGATTCGCAAGTTTGATGAGTTCTACACCGGGCTCGAGCCGGATGAGCGAAAGGTCATCAGGCTCATCGTCAGTTCTTCGTTGCAGCGGGCGGCACGAGCACAAGCGGAGAGGGACTGGCTCGCGGATGGTGAGGCCCTATTGGAGCTCATCACGCCCGAGTACGCTCCGGCCATTGTCGTCGAGCTCGGTACGTATGTCGCCGGGCAAGCCGATCCGACGAAGGCGGAGAAGCGACCACTCACGTGAGAGGACGCCAATAGGTGGGCCGATCTGTGAGCCGCGCTTGCGATCGAATTGAAGTCGACCTGGTCCTTGCCTCGGGCCTGGTCATGGCAGACTACGCGCTCACCCGGCCGGTTCCGAAGCCGGCGTCATCCGCGTTGGAACCGGATGCTGAGTGGATTCTCACGCCTGGTGCCTTGACTCGGCTCAAGGAAAATCTGCTTACCGTATCGTTCGATCTCCTCCCCGACGACATCTCCGTTGAAAACGGGCGGATCTCCGTCGCCCGAACCCGGCGCATGATCGAGGTGGAATTCGATGAGACGACACTGGTCCATCTCGTCGACGGACTATTTTCCGGGCTGACGCTCGAGAGGCTGACCGGCGCCCTCCCGGTGCATCTCCGCAAAGCGGCGTGCGACATCGTTGCGGACCTGATCGGCTGGGAGGCAGTGGTCGTGCGCAACGGAGTTCGGTCGCGGCTGGCGCACGAGTGGTCGATGCGGGGCGCACGGGCACGCGGCCGTCTGTCCCCCGCCGAGGTGGCAGAGCTCACCTTCAGTGCACGGACGCGCGGGGACGACGACGCCGTGATCGTTGATCTTGCTCCGCCGCGCTCCTTCCCTGACGACTCGCTCTCGAGTGTTCTGCGGCACAGACGTTCCCCCGCAAGCTATGACTCCTCGCCGGTCTCGGTGGACCAGCTTGGGCAGCTGCTCGGCGGCGCGTGCGGGATTACAGGAGAACTCGTGATGGATGATCGCCGGCTCTGGCTCCGTGCGTACCCGTCTCCCGGCGCGCTGTACGCCGTGGATATATACGTCATCCCGACGAGGGTCGAAGGGCTGCCCCATGGCGTCTTCCGCTACGATCCGGAGCGACATGCGCTGGTGACGGTGCACGACCAGCCCGTCGACCCCGTCTCGTTCTGCCTCCCCGACGTCCGCGCCGTCGCGGACGGGATCGCCGCTTTCATCGCACTGTCAATCTGCCTTCCGCGGGCGACGCAGAAGTACGGCGATGAGTCCTACCGCATTCTCGTCGCCGAGGCGGGATGCATCGCGGAGAACATAGTCCTCGTCGCTCACGCTCTGGGGCTTCGAGCGGGTCCGTTCACCGGAGTGTTCGACCGTCTCGTCGACCAGGCGATCGGCCTAGATCGCGAGGAGGCTCGATTCGCTGTCGGCGTTCTCATCGGGCACGAGGGCAGCCGGTCTTGAGCGTGATCCCGGCTTCCCTGGGCACTGGCGCGGCAGACGAGGACCCGGCCCCGCGCGGGGGCCACGGGGCGGCGCGCCTCATCGATCCAATGACGATCGCCTCGAACGCCCTGGCCGTACCGCGCGAGGGAGACAAGGTCGAGTGCCTCGCATGCGCCCACCGGTGCGTGATAGCCCCGGGCAGGCGCGGCGCCTGCAAGGTGCGCTACAACAAGGGAGGTTCGCTGCGCGTCCCGTGGAACTACGCCGGAAGCCTGGTGATCAACCCGATCGAGCAAGCCCCGTTCCTGCACGCCCATGCCGGGGAGGACGTGCTTACCATCGGGATGCTCGGGTGCAACCTCCGCTGCGGTTACTGCCAGAACTGGCACCTGTCGCAAGTGCTCCGCGACGCCGGCGCGCCCGAGTTGCCCACCCAGGTAACTGCCGGGGAGATCGTCTCCATAGCGCAGAAGCGGGGGATTCGCGTTATCCTGAGCTCGCTTAACGAGCCACTGATTACCGCCGAATGGGCGGCAGAGCTGTTTTCCCAGGCGAAGGCGGCCGGACTTACGACCGGCATCGTCTCCAGCGGGCACGGCACCGCAGAGGTGCTCGACTTCCTCCGTCCGCACGTCGACCTGGTCAAGATCGACCTCAAGACGATGGCGCCGGAGAAGTACCGGACGCTCGGGGCGCACCTGCACAACGTACTCGAGACGATCCGCATGGTGCACGAGCGCGGGTTCTGGCTCGAGATCGTCACTCTCGTGGTGCCCGGATGGAACGACTCCGAAGACGAGCTCCGTCACGCGGCGCGCTTCATCGCGTCCGTTTCCGCGGATATCCCGTGGATCCTATGGAATTTCCACCGCGACTACCGCATGCGGGAGCCGGACGACGCCGAACCGCGCGACGTGGTCCGCGCCGCGTCGATTGGTCGTTCAGAAGGCCTTCGCTTCACTTATGCCGGGGTGCAGCCAGGGCGGGTGGGGGACTTCGAGCAAACGCGCTGTCCGGCTTGCGGGGCGGTTGCCGTCGATCGAATTGGCTACCAACTCACCCGCTACGCCATCGACTCGGCCGGACGGTGCACGGCGTGCGGTACTGCGATCCCCGGACGGTGGTCCCCGCACGGCGCGGTCACGGGGCCGCCAGGCCTCTGGTTCGAGCGGCGCCCTCAGCGATTCGTCTGACCCGGCGAACGCGGGCGGACGTCAACGCCGGCACCGCCGGTACCGGCTCGGCAAACGGCACGGTCAAGTGGCAGCGCGGGAAAGCGCGTCGCTATCGGCTGCAACCCGCTCATCTACGGCAACCCCAGCGGGCCTGTGCCAAATAACGCGTGCCCGCCGATGAGTTAGTTTTCACTGGTTGGCTGTACGCGTCTCCGCAAAAGGATTATCGCGCCGACTACCGAGTAAACGACCGACGTCAGCTGAAAAGCCTTTTACCTGGCCATAGAGGAAACCCGGCAGCCGTGGGAAACGAGCATCCGTGAGTGCGGTTGCCCAGCGCATGCAGTTCCGAACAATCAGGACAGAAACGATCTTCGGTAAGAGTCAGAATTTAATCAGTATCGCATGTTATGGCCCGAGCCGTCGCGCTGCCGACTTTATTCGCGACAAACGCGAGGCAACCTTGCCCTCATGTAAGGGCTGGGCTAATGTACGAGGGCAACATTCTCGGCTAAGTGGGGAAAGGGGACGGGAATTTGATTACCAAGATTATACACTGGACTATAGTGATCCTGATAATTGTATGGATTGTGTGCAATCCGGCACAGGCGGGATACGACGTGCACGTATGGATATCTAACATAATGTCTTTCTTTACGAATCTGTCCTCTAACGGCTGACACGCGCCGCCAGAGGTGAAGCACTCCGGCCTGGCTGCGCTGCCGGCGGCGCCCTCGACGCGTGGCGTTACGAGCCGGTCCTGAAGTGGCACGAACTCGCCATCCGGTGACCGGCAGGCCTTCGCTGCCAAGCAGTCCCAGCGCCTCGCGCGCCAGGCTCGGTTGAGCTCCCGGTATCCTTTACCGCTGACCGTTGCCCCGTCCCCACTCGCCGGCCGCCAGTCAGCCCCCGCCGCGGCGGCCGGGCTCGTTCTCCCCGAACCCTCGGGTACCAGGAGGGTTCGGATAAGCCGCTTAAGGTATCTCTCTGGAGGACGACCTTAGGATTGGACTAGCGGCCTCTTCCTGGAGGTCCGTCCACCCGATTTGCCAGCAGTTCCGGCCAAGAGACTGCTTGTCGCCGGCGTGTCAGCCCTATCGGGAGGAACGATGACATCAAGCGGATGGCCGCCGTCGCTGCCGGTGATGGGGTACAACACCTGGTACCAATTTAGAACCGGCATCACAGAATCTGTAGTTGTCAGGCAGGCACAACTGCTGGTCAGCTCCGGGCTCGCCGCGGCCGGATACAGCTGCGTCAACCTGGATGACGGGTGGATGGCCGCAGAGCGAGCCGCCAGCGGGGAACTCGAAGGGGACGCCGCGAAATTCCCGCACGGGATCGGGTGGCTGGCCAGCCAGATTCACGCACTCGGGCTGAGGTTCGGACTTTACACCGCGATCGGCGCCAGAACCTGCCAGTCCTTGCCCGGCAGCTGGGGGCACTACGACCAGGACGCGAAGACTTTCGCATCCTGGGGGGTCGATTTCGTCAAGGTCGACGACTGCGGCGGGCTGCCTACGGGGACGACCTTGGACGTGCTGACGCAGCACTTTCGTCAGTTCGGCGCGTGCCTGCGGAAGTACAACCCGGAAGTCGTTTACTCCCAGGAACTGCCGATTCACCAGATCGGTAAGCCCGGCTTCCTGCCGGCCGTCCGGGCTTCGGCTGAATTCGCTCACATGTGGCGAGTCGCCCACGACGAATACCCGCTGACCCGTGACAACGCGTCTCCGATGATCCTGGGTCACCTGGCGGCGGACTTGCATCTGCATTCCTTCGCGGGTCCGGGTCACTGGAATGACCTGGACATGGTCGCCCCGAATTTTCCGGCGAGCGGCTGGACGCTTGCGGACCTGCATAACCAGCTGTCGGTGTGGGCGATGGAAGCCAGCCCGCTGCTCATCTCGGCGGACATAGCCGCGCTGCCGCCGGCCGCGCTGGCAGCCCTGATGAACCCGCACATGATCGCTCTCGATCAAAGCGGAAAGCAGTGCTCCACGGTGATCATGAGTGGGGACGTCGAGGCGCTCATGAAGCCCGATCCCGAAGGAGGGATCGCGGTCCTGTTCGTCAACCTGGGGCCGGGCACCAGCACGGGGCACTTCTCACTGCCCCAATTCGGAATCAATTCCGTCATGGCCTCCGGCTACAACGTGTGGACCGGGAGAACGACAACCTTCAGCGAGGTTTCCGTCGCGCTAGAGGCCGGGGAGACTACGCTAGTGCAAATCAAGGGGATCTGAAAATAACCCGGTTGCCCGATCCCTGCCAGGCAGGCACGGTCGCGTCCACGGACGTCATCGTGCGGCCGGTGCACCCCGGTAATCAGGACGGGATGGCGTCATGCGGCTAGCAGACTGCTTTACCGACGGCCGGCTCGCGGAGCACCTGAGACCCTGGCGGCCGTACCCGCCGGCTGCCGACCGCGCGTACTGGGAGCGAGTGCCCAGCGAAACCCGCGAGCATCTCCTGGCCCAGACCGCGCCCGCCAGCCAGCGGCCGTGGCCGCTGCTGACCGCCACCACCTATGCCAGGTACAGCAAGGACGGTGACCGCCAGGCGTACGAGCGTCCGTACTTCGCCCGCCGCGACAAGCTGGCCGCCGCCGTCATCACCGCGGTCCTCACCGGCAACAGCACCGCGGACATCGCGGATGGCGTCTGGCTGCTGTGCGAGGAGACCACCTGGTGCCTGCCCGCGCATCAGCCCGGCGTGCCCGACCCGGATAACCCGCACGTCGACCTGTTCGCCGCCGAGACCGCGGCACTGCTCGCCTGGACCGCCGCGCTGACCGGCGAGCTCGAGGCCCGCGTCCGCCGCGAGGTAAAGATCCGCGTCCTCGATCCGTACCTGGCCCGCGATGACTGGGGGTGGCTCGGCCTTAGCGGCCGGGGGAAACTGAACAACTGGACCCCGTGGATCCTCTCGAACGTGCTCGTCGCGAGCCTTCTCCTCGACGACCAGCCGCAGCGCACCGCCAGCCGTGCTGTCGCCGCCCTCGACCGTTACCTCGACGTGGTCCCCGATGACGGCGGCTGTGACGAGGGTGCCAGCTACTGGTGGCGGGCCGGCGCCTCGCTATTCGAATGCCTGCAGACCTTGGCCGAAGCCTGCGGGAACGACTTCGGTGTTTTCCAGTTGCCCAAGGTCAGGGCCATCGCCCGGTACCCGGTGACCGCGCACATCGCCGGCGAGGTGCACGTCAACTTCGCGGACGGCCCGATCCGCCCGCCGGGCGCCGTCCCGCACCTGCTGTACCGCTTCGCCGCCCGTACCGGCGATTCCCAGGTACGGCAGCACGCCCGGGCGATGCGGCGGGAGCACGCCGCCAGCCTGATCGCTGGCCCCAACAGCTCCGTGGGCCGCGTGCTGGCCGCCATCACCGACGACGAGTGGGCCACGGCGGCGGCTGTGCCGTTCCCGGCCCCGCTCCAGTCGTGGCTGCCCGACACCGGCGTCCTCACCGCCCGGGAACGCGAAGGCGACACGACGGGCCTGTTCCTGGCCGCGAAAGCTGGCCACAACGACGAATCCCACAACCATAACGACGTCGGCTCTTTCATCGTGGCGTATAACGGCCGCCCGGTGCTGATCGACCCCGGTGCCGGCATCTATACCCGCCAGACGTTCGGCCCGGACCGCTACCAGATCTGGACCATGCAGAGCTCCTGGCACAGCACCCCCGCCCCGGCCGGCCACCCCCAGGCCGCGGGCCGCGCGTACCATGCCAACGGTGTCAGCGCGGCCCTGTCCGCGGCGGCCGCCGAACTCGCACTGGATCTGGCCGCCGCCTATCCCGCCGCGGCGGGCGTCCGCTCGTGGCGCCGCACGCTGCGGCTGGACCGTAACCCGCCGCTCATCTCAATCCGCGACAGCTGGGAACTGAGCCAGGCATCGCAGCCGTCGGTGTGTTACCTCATCACGTCCGAGGAGCCCAAGGTGGCCGGCGGCACGATCACGCTCCCGTCCGGCCTCGTGATAGACGTCGATGTCGCAGCAGACGGCCCGAGCACGGACCGCATCACCGTCGACCGCCGCGACCTGGACGACCCGCAGCTGCGGGCCCTCTGGGGCGAGCACCTGTACCGGATCGCCGTGGCCCTGCCCGGGCAGCACGGCTCGCTCAGCACGCTGATCAGGGGTGGCTGATCGGCAGGACTAGCCGGGACCGGACTGCGGGCACGGGGAATCCCAAGAGCCGCGATGAGTCCTGCGGCGTCCGGCGGTCGTACTGTCGAATCCGTTACCGAGGAGGACTTCTTGTGCGGAGCGTGACCTATTCGATGGGCGTCTCACTTGACGGCTATATCGTCGGGCCGGACGGCGACTTCGGCTGGACGGCGCCCGACGAGGAGGTCTTTCGCTTCGTCACCGACGAGATACGACAGGTCGGCGTCCACCTGCTGGGACGGCGGCTGTACGAGACGATGCTGTACTGGGAGACCGCCGACCAGGATCCATCGCTCGACGACTCAATGCTTGCGTGGGCGGCGCTCTGGAAACCGCTCCCAAAGGTCGTGTTCTCCGCCACGCTGCCTGCGGTGCAGGGCAATGCCCGCCTGGCCGCAGGCGGCCTGGCGGAGGAGATCGAGCGGTTGCGGGCCGAGCCGGCGGGGGGCGACATCGCGATCGGCGGCGCGGCTCTCGCCGCCGAGGCGGCCGCGCTGGGCCTGATCGACGAGTACCGGGCCAGGGTCTATCCGGTACTGGTCGGCGGTGGCATTCCGTTTTTTCCGCAGCACGAGCGCCGGGTGGATCTCGAACTCGTCGAGACCCGCACCTTCAACTCGAGAGTCGTCTACCTCCGCTACCGCGTGGCGCGCTAGCCGGCCCGGTCCGCCGAGCCGCCGGAAGAGCGGGCCAGCCACCCGCCCAGGCCATGTCACTTGGATCACGCCGCCAGGCACGACGATTGCGGGAGCCGCCATCGGCTCAGACGGGAGGACGTAAGGCTTGGCCGGCCCGTAAGCCGCCACCGCGAGCACCTGACGGCCGGGCCTTGACCGACGCCAGGATTCCGCGTTTTAGTTCCTATCCCTGCCGTGCCCCCAGAGTTCCGCCGGGCTCCGTTCGATGAACATGTGGACCTCGGGCCGTGACGAAGCCGCCCATCCGAACTGCTCGTAAAGCCCGTGGGCATCGGCCGTCGCCAGGGCGAACCTGCGCAGCCCTTGGAGCCGGGGGCTGGCGACGACCGCCGCGATGAGGCGTTTGCCGAGACCCTCGCCGCGGTGACCCGGGTCGATGAACACGTCCGCAAGGTATGCGTAGCTCGCGAAGTCGCTGATGACTCGCGCGTAACCCACCTGCTGGCCGGAGCCGGTGTACACGCCGAAGTTCAGCGAATTGTCGATTGCCTTGTCAACGACGTCACGCGGGATCCCGGGCGACCAGTAGGACGTGGTCAAGAACGCGTGGATGTACGCGCGGTCGAGCCGGGCCCGGTCCGTGGAGATTTCGTAGCCATTCACACCGGGTCACGGTACCAGCGGCATCGTCACCACCGCCGAAATCGGCCGGCCGGCCGCCGAGGTCTGCACCTGCGCCACCGACGCGTCCCTGTTCAGCCAGTGGCAGACGACTCGGCTGAAGTTACCCGGTGCGCGGGATCGTGTTAGAGCAGCCGGTGCGCTGGCCCGTGGTGGCAGGTGAGTCGCCGGTTAGCGGCGAGCTGCGCGAGTCCCTGACCAGTTCGTCGCAGAAGGCAGCGACGTCGCTGCCGATGAGTTCCAGGACTCCCTTGCGGGCCGCGGCGCCCTCCTCGAAGAAATCGACAATCCCCGGGAGCAGGCCTCCTTCGGGCACGTCGACCGGTCCGACCTTAAAGAGGTACCTCTGAATCTCCTTGTAGACGATCTGGTAGTCCGGCGGCAGTGCCTTGACCCGCGCCAGGTGCGCCCGCCACTGCTTCTTGCCTTCGATGATGTCCTGGATGCCCACGTCAGCCTCCTAGCCGGCCCAGTTTCCTCGTGACGTTCCTGTTCAGCTGCTCGCGCCACCGGTCGCGGTAGCTCCTGGCCCCTTCTCCGCCGGCCAGCGCTGCGCAGAAGCCCTCGATGTCGTCGCCCAGCACGTCGTGGATGGTCTGCCCCTCCGCCGCCGTTTCTTCGAGCAGTCCCAGGACGCCGTCGAGGATCGGCATCAGGTTGCGGCCCGTGAAGCCGGCGTAGGGGAAGAGATGCGCCTGGATCTGTTCCCATGCCGTCTGGTAGTCGGCCGGCAATGCCTCGGCCCGGGATTGGAAAGCCTTCCATTCCCGGGTGAGATCGCTGCCTGTCACGGTCTCCCAGAAGTTCATTTCCCGCCCTCCTTGAGCTTGTCGATTCGTGACGAGAGGTACTCCCATTTCGACCAGAACCTCGCGAGTTCTTTTCGCCCCGCGTCGTTCAGCGCATAGAACTTGCGTGGCGGGCCCACTCCGGATGGCCGTTTCGTCACCTGCACGAGCCCGTTCTTCTCCATCCGCAGCAATATGGTGTAGACCGTCCCTTCGACGACGTCGCCGAAGCCGAGGTCGTTCAGCCGGCGCGTGATGGCGTACCCGTAGGTTTCTTCACCGCCGATGATTTCGAGCACACAGCCCTCAAGCGTGCCCTTCAGCATCTCCGTCAGGTCGTCCATCGCGGGTCCTCTGCGCTCCAGGTACTCCGTATCACCGAGTACCACTATACGGTATCACCGAGTAGCGGACCAGGTCCAGTGAGCGGCGAGCACCGGTACGAAGCGATGTGAATCATCGGAGCCGCGCCCGGTCCGCGGCACGTAAGGGGACTGGACGGTGCTTGCGCGCGGGGACGTTGCCGTGCGGATCGAACGCAATCCATGGCCCCGATTCGGACATGACGGCGAACACCTGGGCAGGTTCGCGTGCTCCCCGATGGAAGCTCGCCACCCGCCACGGCAAGCACGCGGTCACCCGCCGCGTCGCGGTCGTCCTTAACGCGCGATCCTGAGCGCGCGCGCCGAGATAAGGAACGCCAGGTATCTTGGCCGGACAAACAAACCCAGGGTGTGAGTCGCACGTCAAGCGCCGATTTGTCGCGCATCAACTGGAGCCAGGCAGACTCGTGACGAGGTGCCGGGCGAAGAACCGCAGCGTGCTGTCTATCTCGAATGCCGGGATCTCCCCGTGCTTGCCGGGGTTGGCGTGCATCGTCTTCTCGGCTGAGAGCAGGGCGTCGAACAGTGTCAGGCTCTGGGGCCGTGGCACTCGCTCATCGTCCCACTGCACGAGGAACTCCACCGGGACGGTAATCCGCGCGGCGGCCTCGGCTGACACCTCAGCACCGCCCAGGCCCAGCACCGCCGCCCGGACCCGGGGCTCGGCGGCAACGAACGGGACACCGATCACGCAGCCCAGCGACACGCCCCAGTAGCCGACGGGGCCGGTGCCGACATGACTGAGCTTCTGGACCGCGTTGAGGACTGCCTGCCATTCCGGCACAATCTGGCGGACAACGAGCGCCTGGAAGCTGGCGATCAGCCGGGCCAGTCCCTCGCCGGCGTCAAGGCGGGCCTCGTACTCGGTCGCGATCCGGGTGAACTCCTCATGGTCCGGCCGGTCGCCGTGGCTAGGCGCGTCGACCGCCACCACGGCGAAACCGCACTCGGCCACGAGACGGCGCGCACGGTCCACGATGCTAGGGGCTTTCTTGTGCTGTCCGCCGCCGTGTCCCATCACGATCAGGGGGCGGGTGCCGTCGGCACCGGCTGGAGTCCATAGCGCGCCAGGGATGTCGCCGAGGATAAAGAGCTGTTCAAAGACGCCATCGGACAACGCCTGAGAAGTGAAGCGCATGGCGTTCCGGCCTTTCGGGATGCCTGCTGCGGGCGCTTCCTAGGCCGCGCGAGGGAGAGAGCTCCGACCTGTCACAGCGTTGACCGGTCTCGCCTCCTCAGTTCGCAGCGGCGCACGGCGACGCCGAACCTATCACGAAGGTCTGTCAGCCGCGTCTCGCCAGCCGAACGTTGCCTGACGCGGCACCACGCGCCGGATGCTACCGGGGCTACCCGGGCCGCCTAAGAGCGGGTTACCCAACGGCCTGCCCGCCCCGCCCGCCCGCATTGTGGCGGCGGGCTGACCCCCGGTCGCGATCGTCCCCGGGATCCTGCTTCAGCATTTCGCGACGGGCCGGTGCGCGGCCTAGGCCTGCAAAAGGCCCGGCCGAGGCGGCCAAGGCCGATGTGCGGTCGCTGACCGCGTTCGCGACCGGCCGTTCTGCCCCGTGGCGCTGGCGTACTTCGTTTTCCGGCCTCGCACCTGCATCCGGTGGTAGTGCCGGGTCGGCGCAGCCGCTAGCTATCTGCTTGCAACTCCTTGTGGCAAATACGGGCGGGGCTATCTGGGGCTGTGTCCCGCGCGGCTAGCCAGGCAGGCAGGGAGCCCGGTACATCCGCGGCTGCTGCGGCTCCCCGGAAACCCCGCCGCAGGGATGGTAGTCGCCGGTGCCCGGGTCCTGGCGGTACTCGATCGGCGGCGGGCTGCCCGCGATGCGTGCCACAGCGGCTAGCAGGCGTGTCACGTCCTGCTCGGTTGTGTTGATGCCCGCGCTGGCCCGGATGGCACCGGGCATGCTGCTGCGGTCGCCGCGGCGAACCTGGTCCCGGTAGCGGCGCACGTCCTCGCGGCTATTGCCAAGGAGCCGCATCAGGTAGGGATGCGCGCAGAAGCAGCCGTGCCGCACCCCGATCGCGTCTTCGGCGGCCAGTCGGGCGGCAGCCAGCGCATGCGGGACTCCGCTGATCGTGAAGGTCGCCACCGGCAGGGTTTCCGCATCCGGGCCCGGGCCGAGGAGCCGGACAGCGGGAATCGCCGCGAGCCCGCGCCGCAGCACTGCCGCGATGCGGCGCTCATGGCGGATCAGGGCTGGCCAGCCGATCGCGGTCAGCGTATCGATCGCGGCGTGGAGGGCCACGGCGCCGGTCACGTTGGGGGAGCCGGCCTCCTCACGCTCCGGGGGCGCGGTCCACAGCACCTCGTCAAGGCCGACGAGGTCGACCGCGCCGCCGCCGACCAGGAACGGATCCCCGTCGGCGAAGGCGCGCCGCGGGCCGAGCAGGATGCCGGCGCCGAAGGGGGCGTACATCTTGTGGCCGCTCCATGCAAGGAAGTCGGCGTTAGCCGGAAGCGGGCGATGCGGGGCGAGCTGAGCCGCATCCACCGCAACGGGGATGTTCCGTTCGTGCGCGGCCGTGATGATCGCAGCCAGCGGCGGCATCCAGCCGGTGATGTTGGACGCGCCGGTGATCGCCAGGAGGCGCGGGGAGGGCCGCTGGTCCAGCGCGTCCTCGACGTCCTCGACGCCGAAGGTCCCGTCGCCGCCGCACTCGACGTACCGGCAGGTCGCGGCGCGGGACCAGGGCAGCAGGTTGGCATGGTGCTCCGCCACGGTGGTGACGACGACATCGTCTGGGGCCAGCCGCAGCCGGTAAGCGAGGTGGTTGAGGGCCTCAGTCGTGTTGCGGCAGATGATCGCGATATCGTCACCGGGGCCGCCTGAGGCACGACCAGCGAACGCGAGGGCCGCGGACCGGGCGTGCTCGTACACGCAGGTGGACGCTTGTGACTTATAGCCAGCCCCGCGGTGCACGCTGGAGTACCGGGGAAGGAACTCCTGCACCCGGGCCGCTACTGGCCCTAGGGCCGCGGTGGAGGCCGCGGCGTCCATGGACAGGTAGGGCCGCTCGGCCCCGTCAGCGCACGTTACCGGCATGCCGTCGCCGATCAGCGGCACCGGCGGCACCGGGCTGGACGGGCAGATTGGCGTGCGCATGACGGCCTCCCGCGTGAGGGCCTTTTCAGCAAGGCATCACCAGCATATGATACCCCCAGGGGTATTTAGGAGTAGGGGTCATTGGCACGGTTCTTCCGGTGCGTGCGACAGCGCGGCCTGGCCGGGTGCTGCCGGCCTGGGCGAGGGTGCTCGCGGTGGTAGTACACCCCGACGACGAGACCTTCGGGCTGGGGCTGTCATCGACGCGCTGGTGACGGGCGGCGGGCCGTGCACCTGCACTGGCTTCTCGCTCCGTCGGGAGCCATCCCGCCCTGCGGCTAGCCGGCAGGTAAGGCGGGCTACGCCGGGCGCTCGGCGCGCACCAGGGAATCGATCGCCGTCCGCTCGCCCTTGGACGTCCGCACGGGCCGCGGCTTCTGATCCGGCCGGCGGATGTCGAGCCCGCTGTCCACTGCTGCTCCCTCCCGTGACGCCGGGTCAGGCCAGCGAGAGGAAGAGCCGCTCGAGCCGTGCGCGGTCGGCGTCGGCCGTGTCGTCGCCATTCACCGCGCACTGCTGCAGGCCGGTCGCGATGATCTGGAACCCGGCCCGGTCCAGGGCCCGCGACGCCGCCGCGAGCTGCGTTACGACGTCCGCGCAGTCGCGCCCTTCCTCGATCATCTTGATCACGCCGCCGAGCTGGCCCTGCGCCCGCTTGAGCCGCCTGATCACGCTGGCCATCGTCTCACTGTCCACGTCCACGCGGGCTCCTCGGGGGTAGGCGCCCGGCGCGAGCTCCGGGTGCCGGACTTGCTGCAGTCATGCGAATCATACCCGCTGGGGTATTGATTCCGGGCCGCCAGCGCCGGTCATCGCTGGCCATCGCCCAAGGTGAGCTCGGCGAGCGCCGCCGCGAGCCTGCGCGCCACCTCGTCGGCGACCGGCTTGAGCTCAGGACGCCCGGGCAGGGCGATCTCGGTGCGCACCCCAAACCCCTGCTCAGCGAACGCCGGCGCGTGCCCGCGCGACAGCCTCCGCGAACGACGCGTCTGGCGTGACCCGAGTCCCGTAGTTTGTGGACCTGAATAATACCCCCTGGGTATAACACGACACGGGCGGGGCATTTCCGGTGCTCCCCGGACGGGCCCGGAAGGTGCCCCGGCAGCAGCTGCGCGGCGCCGGCCCAGCCCTCGGCGAGCGCGTTTGCGCGATGAGATGCCGCGGCTTAGATTAGACACAAGCTCATATACCCCCTGGGGTATCGGATAGGAGTAGCGCATGACTGCAACGGCAGGTTCTGGCGTAGAAGTCGTCGCGATTGACACCCCCGCCCTCGGCGACCGCAGCTACCTGGTGCATGACGGGTCGGTTGCGCTGGCCGTCGACCCGCAGCGGGACATCGACCGGGTGGTGGCGCTGGCCGCCTCCCGCGGAGTCCGCATCACCCACGTGTTCGAGACCCACGTGCACAACGACTACGTGACCGGCGGGCTGGCACTGGCCCGGTCGACCGGCGCCGCCTACCACGTGAACGCGGCCGACCCGGTGGCCTTCGACCGGGTCGCCGTCCAGGACGGCGACGTGATCGAGGTCAGCCCCGTCATGAGCGTCGCGGTGCTCGCCACCCCGGGTCACACGTTCACGCACCTCTCGTACGCGCTCCAGACGGCGGGGCGCACGCACGCGGTGTTCACCGGGGGGTCGCTGCTTTACGGGTCGACCGGGCGGCCGGACCTGCTGGGCAAGGCACATGCCGGCGAGCTGGCTCGCGCCCAGTTCGGATCGGCGCACCGGCTGGCGGACGAGCTGCCCGCGGACGCGGACGTGTACCCCACCCACGGCTTCGGCAGCTTTTGCTCGGCCACCCAGACCGAGGGCAGCGCCTCGACCATCGGCGCCGAGCGCGTCGTCAACCCGGCGCTGACCCTGGACGAGGACCGCTACGTGACGCAGACGCTGGCCGGCCTGGACGCCTACCCCGCCTACTACGCGCACATGGGTCCAGCCAACGCCGCGGGCCCGGACGGCCCCGACCTGACGCCGCCGCGCCGTGCCGAGGCCGCCGAACTGCGGCAGCGGATCGAGGCAGGGGAGTGGGTGGTGGACCTGCGCGCCCGCCGGGCGTTCGCGGCCGGGCACCTGGCCGGAACGCTCAGCTTCGACCTGGACGGCAGCTTCGCCACCTACCTGGGCTGGCTCATTCCCTGGGATACCCCGCTGACGCTGCTCGGCCAGACCCCGGAGCAGGTGGCCGAGGCCCAGCGGGAACTGGTGCGGATCGGCATCGACCGCCCGCAGGCCGCCGCCGACGGCGGCCCCGCCGTCTGGGCATATGGCCAGCCGCTGCGCAGCTACCCGGTCGCGGACTTCGCCGCCCTGGCCATGGTCCGCCACCACCGCCCGGTCACCGTCGTTGACGTGCGCCGCCACTCCGAGTGGAACGCCGCGCACATCGACGGCGCCGTGCACATCCCGCTGCACGACCTGCCCGCCCGGATCGGCGAACTACCCGGCGGCGAGCTGTGGGTCCACTGCCAGGCCGGATACCGGGCGTCGGTCGCTGCCTCCTTTCTCGACGTCGCCGGCCGGGCCGTGGTGGCCGTTGACGACGACTTCGACCGCGCTGCCAAATCCGGCCTGCCCGTCACCAGCCCCGCACCCGTGCCGCGTGAAGGCACGCGCATGTAACGTTTGTGACGGGAGGCGACGAGGGAGGGGCCCGCTACTGCGCTCGCCGCCCGGCCAGCTGCTCCTTGCTCGCACCGACCGTGTAGGCGCGGCCGGGCACCAGCGCGGATGATGCGAAGGATGTCCCCTGCCGCCGGCGGGGGTCCCGCCCGGCCTGCTGGCAGCCCAAGCCCCGCGAGGCGCCGGTCACCAGCAGAACGCGGCCCTCGTCGGCACAGGACCTCGGCGCGGCGCCGGCCACCCGGGAGTAACGGGTGCACAGCGCCCTGCGCGATCTGGCCTTCCCGGCTGGTCACCGGGCGATCCGGCCAGCTCGCCGCGATCTCGCGGCAGCCCGGAATAGTGGATTCGGGTGGTGGATACCCCCTGGGGTGTTATAGTCAACTTCATCAAGAATACCCCATGGGGTATTTTTCCTCGCGACAGCTTCCCGACCCCAACCCGCAAGGAGAAACATCATGTGCCGAGCGGTCACCTGCAGGAAATGCGGCAAGACCACCTGGGCCGGCTGCGGCCGGCACATCAGCCAGGTAATGGCCAGCGTCCCGGCCACCCAGCGGTGCCCCGGCCATGCCAGCGACCCAGCCGCCGCCGGCGGCTGGCTGCGCAGGCTCTTCGGCCGCGACTGAACCCTCGCAACCCGCTCGCACCCGCGGATCCGTGGTTCCTCCACCGGTCCGCGCCATGTCTCCGCCCTGCTCGCGCCTCGGCCGCTGCGATCCCCGGCACCCGCGCTCTTGGCGCGGTTCTGGCCAAGATGCGACAGAGACTGAGCCATGACATCAGCGACGTACCGGGTGACCGGCATGACCTGCGAGCACTGCGTGCATTGGTTAGCGACGCGCTGAGGAGCCTGGACGGGGTGAGCTGGGTGCGAGTTGGCGTCCACCCGGGCGGCGAGTCAGCGGTCACGGTCAGGGGCGCTGCGCCGCTCACCGTAGAAGCGGTCGCTGCTGCTCGCGTCGCTTCCAGCCCGCAGGGAGGCCGACGGGACCACCGGCGCTCTGGCTTGCAGTCCGGCACCGCGCAGGCCGGGACCTTTCCCGCGGTGTCCGGGCCGTTCGCCGCTCCCGCGTGACGCCTGGATCCCGTGAAATGGAATCAGCTAGGCGGGCGCGCGAGGACCGTCCGCACCAGTCGGCCTCAACGAGGCGGCCTGGCGCACTGAGGGCCACGCGATGCGGACGGCTCGGTCACCTGCAGCCCCGCTACCTGGCCTGATGTTGGAGGGAGGCCGACATGTACCTGCTGCTTTCCGTCAGCCCGTACCCGAACTCGGCGCTTTCCGTCGGCGAACTTGTCATCATCGCGGTCGTCCCGGTGCTGGCACTGGCTGCCTGGCTCATCCTGGTGTTCGCCGCCGACCGCCAGCCGCGGCGGCGCCCCGCAGCCGGAGCGACGTGGCTGCCGCGGCAGCCACGTGTGCAGGAGCGGGAGCGCGAGCAGCCGGAACGCAAGGCGGCCGCCTGACCATTCTGCCTCGCGTGACCTGGACCTGCGACGAGTCCTGTGCCGCTGTGCGGGCTGATGCCGCCAGAAGCCGGCGGGAACCTGCCCGCACCAGAGGGCCCGATGTCCCGGACGCGGGAAGGGCCGCGCTGGCCGAGACGAGGCTCAGGGTGTCATCCGGCTGGCGGCTTGGCGTCGGCCGCCGGAAGGGCGAACGCCGCGGCGGTCGGCTTGACCGGCCGCATCAGCCAGCGCGGGCGGCGGGTGCCGTCCGGTGAGACGGACCCGGCGGGTCGGGTTCGCGCGAGCCACCGCTGGTAGACCTCGTGGGCACCGGCGGTGTCCACGGCGATGTCGCCGTGCTTGTCGCCGGGGTCCGCCGGGCGGACGCGTACCGCCTGGTGCCAGCAGTGCATGCCGGAGATGGGGTCGGGGTGGACGGGGAAGGTGAGGTTCTGGTGCACTCCGGTGTCGCCCCACCAGATCCGCTGGCTGTCCGGGTCCGTCGACGCGTAGGGCCCGGCGGGTGCACGCCGGGAAACCGCCCAGCCGTCGGCGGAGCGGTCAAGGCCGACGGTGGCCATCAGGCCGCCGGCGGCGCGTGGCCCGCCGTCCAGCCGCCACCGGCCCATGTGGTGGCTGCAGGCGACGACACCGGGCTTGATGCCCTCGGTGATCCACGCCTTCGCAACGAAGTACCCGATCTCCGTGGTCACCCGGACCAGGTCCCCGGTGCGCTCGATCCCGAACCGTGCGGCGTCGCGAGGGTGGATCCACACCGGGTTGGTGTGCGCGAGTTCGTCGAGCCACTTGGCGTTGGCAGAGCGCGTGTGGATCTGGGTCGGCAGCCGGAACGTGGAGATCAGCACGACTTGGTCGTCCGCAAGCTCGGACGGGTGGACGTGGCTGCGGATGTAGCCAGGCAGTGCATGCTCTGGCCACCCCCAGTCCGCCAGCGTTGCGGACCAGAACTCCAGCCGCCCGGACGGGGTCGGGAACCCGCGCCTGACGACACCGTCGATCACGACTCCCGCTGCTCGCCGTCCTTGTGCGTCCGGTGACGGCGCGCCCTGCGGGGTGATGTTCTGGTTCGCCGGAGCCAGAGTCGATGTGTACACCCGGCCGAACGGGTCGACATGCGCGTCGGCGAGCTCAGCCGAAGGTACCTCCTGCTCGTGCACCGCGCCCTGCCCGCGGCTGACCTCGAACGCCCCGTACCGGCGCATCCACGCAAGCGGCGATAGTCCTTCGGCCGCCGCCCGCTCCGGCAACCCGGGCACCGAGTGCTCGAACATCCACCCGTAGTACTCGTCCACCGTGAGCTTCTCACCTGGCCGCGCTACCGACTCGTAGTACCGCCGGATGCCGAGCGACGCGTCCGGGTCGATGCGCCACGACAGCTCGATCCAGAATTCGTTCTCTTCCCACACCTCACCCGGGTTGACGTCGCGTGTGTCGCTGACCTGCTCGCCGCGCCGCGACCTGGCCTCCCGCAGCACGGGTTGCCGGAATCCGACCCACTGACCGTCGTACTGCTCGTAAGAGTGCGTGTCGTGCCGCTCCGAGCCGAGCCCCATGGGCAGCACGTAGTCGGCGAAGTAGGCGGACTCGTTCCAGGTGGGCGTCAGTGCCACGAAGCAGCCGATCAGGGACTCGTCGCGAAGCACCTCCATCCAGCTCAGCCCGTCCGGGTTGGTCCACAGCGGGTTGTAGACCCGGCTGAAATAGGTGTCCAGCCGTCCGCGCCGGTCCTTGAGGAAGTGCGGCAGCAGGAACGACATCTCGTTCTGCGCCAGCGGGTACTCAAGCGGCCAGGACAGCTCCTGCCACACGCCAGGGTGCGGCGGCACATGGACGGGGCGCGGCACGAACTTGTTCCACGCGTTCGGGAACGTGCCACCCGGGGTGGCCACGGCACCAAGCAGCGCACTAATGAGGAACAGCGTGCGCGACACCTGCCAGCCGCCTAGGTTCCCCGCCGCCGCCGACCGCCAGGAGTGGCACGAGAACCGGTGCCCCGCTCCTGCCACCACCTCCGCGACCTCGGCCAGCGTGTCCGCCGGGATGCCGGACTCGGCCTCGGCGAACTCAAACGTGAACTCCGCGTACAGCCCGGCAAGCACCTCCTCGAACGCCTCGAACGTGACTGGCAGGCCCGGGCGGCAGGCGGTGAGGTACTCGGCCCAGTTCCACCAGCGCCGCACGAATTCCCGGTCATACCGGCGCGTCATGATCAGGTGGTTCGCGATGGCGAGGTTGACCGCGGCCTCGCTGCCCGGCTGCGTCGGCAGCCAGTAGTCCGCGTGCGTCGCAGTGTTGGACAGCCGGGTGTCGAGCACGATGACCTTGGCGCCGTTGGCCCGGGCCTCGGTGATCCGCTGGGCGTGCGGGTTGAAGTAGTGCCCGGACTCCAGGTGTGCGCTGATCAGGTAGATCACCGTGGCGTTGGCGTGGTCCGGGCTTGGCCGGTCGATGCCCATCCAGAACTGGAACCCGGTCCGTCCACCGCTTGAGCACACGTTGGTGTGCGAGTTGTGCCCGTCCACTCCCCAGCTGGCCAGGACCCGCTCGGTGAACCCGTCCTCGCCAGGCCGTCCGATATGCACCATGATCTCGTTCTGCCGCGATTCGAGCAGCGCGGTCCTGATCCGGGCGGCCAGCGCGTCCAGCGCCTCATCCCAGCCGACACGCTCCCACAACCCGGCGCCGCGCGGCCCGGTCCGGCGCAGCGGGTACAGGATGCGGTCCGGGTCGGTGACCTGGTTGATCGTGGCCGGGCCCTTGGCGCAGTTGCGGCCGCGGGAGCCGGGGTGCTCCGGGTTGCCCTCGAACTTGCGGACCTGCCCGGTCTCCCGGTCCACGTAGGCGAGCAGCCCGCACGCCGACTCGCAGTTGAAGCAGGTGGTGGGGACGAGCGTGTAGTGCCGTTCCTCCCGCTTCGGCCAGGCACGGGAGGAGAGCTCGACCCAGTCGTCCCAGCGCTCCTTCGGCGGGAACGCGGCTAGGTGCCCCCGGCTCGCCCCCTGGTAGAAGGTTTCGCCTCTGGCTCGGGCCGCTTCCCTCGCGGCCGACACCCGTCGGCCCGGCTGCTCCGGCTTGTCTGTCATACTCCGTCAGTCCCTTTCGACCTCACGGCGTTGTTACGCCAGCGGAACGCGCTGTCCGGCCTGCACGTAGGCGTGCTCGTAACAGAGCAGCCCGGCAAGGGCCAAGGCGCTGGCCGGGCTCCCGATCCACGGCGCGGCGACCGCCCCCAGCAGGAGAATCAATCCCGTGCAGAACGGAAGCCGCTGACTGCCCACGGTCAACTCATGCACCGCGAGACGGGCATGCGCGGTCACGTGCGGCTGCGACACCTCGCCAGCGACGAGCGCCACGTGGACGGCGGCGCCGACAGCCAGAACCACTTCGTCCGCGGTCGCCGCCGGGGCCGGAGCGAGCCAGGCGAGCAGCGGGAGCACCGCCGCGGCGCCCGCCAGCCCGGCCTGCACCGCCAGGTGCGGGGCGAGCAACGGGCTCTGCCACAGGTCGCGCCCCTTCGCCTGCGCGAATAGGTACGCCGTGTAGACGGCGGTAGCCAGCGCAAGTGGCACCCCTGCCCAGCCGAGCGCTTGCCGTATTGTGCTCGCACCGCCCCCGGCCAGCGAGACCAGCAGGTACGCCGCCGCGACCGCGCCGAAGCCGCCGATGATCACCGCGCCGCGCACCAGCCAGCTCCGCCAGTGGTGCCGCGTGAAGATCAGGTAGAACCGTTCCGGGTGCTTCAGGTCGGCGACGAGGAGCCCGCCGGTGACCGCGAGGAACGCGAGCGCGAGCAGCGGCGCCGCCCATCTGGTGACGTCGTTTCCCCAGCTCAGGTAGCCGGTTCCGGCCAGTAGGACGGGTACGGCGAACCCGCCTGCCGCGATCGACTTGGTCCAGGTGTACAGGCTGACCCGCCAGCCCCACGGGGCTTGGTGCGGCACGTCGTACGACAGCAGCGCGGCCGCCTGGGAGGTGCCGCCGCCAGGATGGCCGGACGTCACCGAGCCGGTGCCGGCGCGCTGCGTCGCCCACGCGAACAATCCGCCGTTCGGCCGCCGCGCCGCGAGCGGGTCAAGCGTGGCGGCGTGCGCGCCCTTGTAGTACACACCGGGCCGGGTCCCTTTCTCCGGTCGGCGCACCTGAACCGGCTCGCGATTGATGACCTGGGACACCTTCGAGGCCGGGTCGTTGAGGTCACCGACCACGATCGCCTCCGTTGGGCAGACCGTGACGCACGCGGGCTCGAGGCCGACGTCGAGCCGGTGCGCGCACATATTGCACTTTTCCGCCGCGTGGTCCTCGGGGTTGATGAAGATCGCGTCATACGGGCAGGCGGCGATGCACGCCTTGCAGCCGATGCATACTTGCTTGTCGAAATCGACGATGCCGTCGTCGCGCCGGTACATCGCCTGCGTCGGGCACGCCGCCACGCACGGTGCGTCCTCGCACTGATTGCACCGGGTCACCTGGAACGCCCGCCGCGCCTGCGGGAAGGCCCCCACGTCCACCGACTTGACGTAGGTCCTGGTCACCCCGACCGGGACCTCGTTCTCACTCTTGCACGCCGTCGTGCACGCGTGGCAGCCGATGCAGCGGGACTGGTCGAGCACCTTCACCCAGCGCGGGAACGGCAGGTCCACTTGCGCCATGGCCGGACCGTACCCCGGCGTGTCCAGACGACAGTCAAGGATTCCTTGTATGGTCACAAGGTTCCCTTGTACCTAGCGCGTGGCGGGCACCAGCCTGCCCGTGGGCGGCTCCGGGCCGCCGAGGATGAGGCGGTACCCGATGCGGGGGGAGAGCTCGGCGAGCAGGGAGAACCTGTCGCCCCTGGTGAGCGTGTGCCGCCATTCGACGGCGTCCGCCGGCGTAGCCGAGCCGCCGGATCGCCAGCGCGCCGGTCGTGGGCGTGATCAGGAGGTGGCGCCGCTCGGCACGGGTCGGGACCACCGCACTGACGTGCTCGCGGCCGCCTCGAGTTGCCGGACAGCGCCGAGGTGTTCCCGACGCACGGCGCCAGCCACGGGAATCAGGCGGCCCGCGGGTCGGCGCGGCACTCCGGGCACGGCACAGCCTGCAACCCCGGTGACGCCATGGTCAGGGAGGTCTCGGAGCGGTTCAGCGGAGTCGAGTTGCGGCGGGTCCCTGCCTGGCCCGCCATCTCGTCAGCCAGCAGGCGCACCCGGCGGTCTTCGCTGAACTGCGCCGCATCGAGCGCGACCACAGCACCGACGGCACCCTAACGGCAACTGGTTTCCGAATCGTCGGCGGTAAACCTGGGATGCCGCTGTCTGAACTACCTCGACGTCCCGGATGACATCGGCGGCCCGGACGGTGCGCTGTTCTCGGTGGCCGCCGGCAACCGGGCGGAGTAAATGGAGTATCCGTCGACGTGGAAGGCGACGAGCGTGGCGATCGCGGTCGCCGCCATCATCGGGACCATCAACCCGAAGCCGCTGTGGGTGAGCTCGAGCACCAGGGCGAGGCCGGATAGCGGTGCCTGCATGGCCGCGCCGATCATGGCGGCGGCGCAGACCATGGCGAATGCGCCGGTCGGC
>Ga0335073_10002181_pt1 | contig 26769 bp, 23 predicted proteins | sample Lox_Sample_22_FD_207093 | JGI IMG/M metagenome (GOLD analysis project Ga0335073, IMG submission 207093) | Soil microbial communities from Loxahatchee National Wildlife Refuge, Florida, United States - Lox_Sample_2.2 | ecosystem: Environmental > Terrestrial > Soil > Wetlands | place: USA...
TCTCACGTCGGTAACGCGGGTTCGACTCCCGCTGGGGTCACCAAGGAAATCAAGTTAGTTTCTGAGACGCGGAACGCCCGATCGCTCGGGCGTTCTGATTTTTATCATGTGCCAGTTTTAATGAGTGGCCGGGGAGTGCGAGCGCTCTTGCGTAATTTCGTTCCCGTTTCCCCGACTGAGAATCGACTGAAAAAGGGGCCCTTCGGACAAGATCGAGCAATGAGGGCTGGCGAGGAGTACCTCGTGTGACTAATCGTATTGGGACCTGAGCGATTATTCAGTTGGCAGATCGGATGCTGTCAACTCTCCGTCAACCACTCTCGCTGAACATAGCTTGAAGCTGTGAATCCTGGTTCGGCGCTGCGGCCTTTCGTGCCTCAATGTAGAGGTTGCCGATCACGCGAGTCGGCTTGTCGCTCTCAACGCTCAACTCGGGCACCCCGCAAACCATAAGACTTTGCCATTGATATGATCGACATCGAGGCGTTTGCTCCCTCCGCATTGAACTGAGTTAACAACACGCCACGCGAGCAACAACAATATTAACGAAGGCGGGTCCTCTTGCCGGCGTTTTTTCCCGAATCGAGTGATATAGTCAATCATGGTCCGTTGGGCGGTCCTCGCGGACGCGGTTGCAGTTTTCCATTTCGCCTACGTGGCGTTCGTCGGCGGTGGATGCGTCGCAATACTGTTGGGAGTCGTGCGCGGCTGGGCCTGGGTGCGCGGCCTAACCTTCCGCATTGTGCATCTGGTCGCGATTGGTTTTGTCTTCATTGAATCCCTGGCGGGAATCGATTGTCCTCTTACTGTGCTCGAGGGCAACCTGCGCGAGAAGGCAGGGCAAGTTCACTATCCCGGCGCCTTTATCGGCTATTGGGCGCACCGTCTGACGTTCTATGATGTTCCGCCGTGGGCATTCACCATACTTTACGGAACCGTGACTTTAGCGATAGTCGCCGGCTTGTGGTGGGCTCCGCCCAGAATCGATAGGACTGGACAATAAGTATACTGTCTATTCGCTGACTTAGTATAAATTCCGTTAAAATCAGGTTCAGGCCCCCCCATTGCCGTTGTCCGACGCGATCATGTATCGCTGCAGTGAGAGGCACACTATCAATCCAGACTTCTCAGCCTTGCAGGTCAGGGAGGGCCGAATGACCTTAAACTGATTTCAGGCGCTGGCCGGGACTCAAGCGGATTGAAGCTGCTCTGCCTTTCGGAGCCAACCTGCCATACCGATTTGCTTGAATTGGTGGGCTGCCTTTTGCAGGAAGATGGCGGCTTTGTCGTCGTCGCCCGAATCGCCGCGGCGATAGTACATCAGCGCCTGATCGAAATCCGCGATTGCACGCAGTGGGCGCGCCCCCTGCTCATCCAGCACAATACGCGCCTTATCGAACCACTCGACCGCCTCATGGAAGCGGCCCTGCAGCACGCAGAGGCGCGCCAGCGACAGCCGCGCATCGCTCATCGGCGAGCGGAAATCCTGGGCGAGAACCTTCGATCGAATATTGCGCTCGACCAGCTCCGCGTGATCGGCCCGGCCCAGCATCCACAGCGTCGCCGCCGTGATACATGCGGTCGAGCAATATGTCCTGGCCCACGGCGCGCCGTGCTCGAGCGCCGGCAGCACGGCATTGACGCGCTGCATCGAGAGATCGGGCTGATTAATTTGCGCGAGCAGATATGACACGTACGAATTGATCATCGCCGAGGCCCACTTGCTCTCGGCGCTGGGTCCACTCATGAACGCCGCCGCTGCATTATTCGTCATGAGCTGCATCCAGCCCTCGTCAGTCGCGTAATGCATCTCGCCTTGCGCCGCGACGAGGCTCAAGAGCCCGAGCGCCGTGCTCATCCTGGCCGATAGCTTGTATGCGCGATCGAGCGCAGCGCGCCCTTCGGTGAGATCGCCGAGCGCAATATGACAGCGCGCGGTATCAGCCCACGCGCGCACCGCTTTGGCGATTGCACCGCGCTGCTCGCACTCGACGGCGTCGCGTTGCTGCAAAGTGACGCTGCCACGATAGTCCCCGGCGAGCATCAGCATGACCGACGCGGACGGGGCGGGATCACGCGCGATCTCCGCGCGCGAATCGTACGGCGGATCGAAGTTGCGGCTGGCGAGATGCTCGCGCGGCAGCGTCTTGAGCACCTCGTACAGTTCGCGATTTTCGGCCGAATCGATGCGGATTCCAGGGTTCTGAGGATCTTCAGCTTCCTGCCGCCTGATATCAATTTCGGTGAGGCTTGCCCAAATGATATCGCGGCGATTGCCGATTGAACGCAGCCCTTCGCGGGCGAGCGCCCACGCGCCGTGTGTGTTTCCAGCGTCGAGCATCGTGCGCGCCACCTGCTCGCAGTACTCAATCGCAGCGCATGGAGTTTCCGTGCGGGCGATCTGCTCGCGCGCCGCGAGGGCCAGACTCATCGCCTCCTCATGATTGATGGTCCAGGTCACGGCGAGCGCGCGCCGGCCGACCAGGCGTGGGCGACGCTGATCATCGGCCGCGAGCATCTCGAGCGCGATGCGCAACAGAGCGGCCGCTTCATCGTAGTCGTAGGCGGCTTCGGCATTCGATGCTGCCGCGATCGCATAGTCGGCGCCGCGCTCACCACCGGTCGCTGTGGCGCCGCGCCAGAACTGGTAAGCGAGCTCGGCCGCATGCTCGCTCGCGCGCTCGCCCCACTTGCGTTCCATCTGCTCGGCAATCTGACGATGGACGCGGACGCGGCGCGCGGGATTCAGCTCGGCATACAGAGTATGCCGGATGATCGCGTGGCTGAATTCGAGCGAATCGCCGTCGCCGCCGGGCCGCACCAGGCGCGCGTCGATCGCCTCGTCGGAGGCCGCCAGCGCCGCCCCTTCGTCGAGACCCGCGACAGCAGCGGCAACTTCGAAAGAGAATTCGCGATGGAAGGCCGAGCCCACCGACAGCATGTGGCGCGCATCGTCGGAGATTCTGAGCAACCGCTGACCGACGAGCTCGCGCACGCCCTCGGGAACGCCAAGCTCTTCGATACTCACTTGCGACGCCCAGCCTTGGCCTTCGTGCAGAATCTTGCCGGCCTCGAGCAGATGCAGCAGCACCTCGCGAATGAAAAACGGATTGCCGCCCGTTTCCTTGCTGATGCTCTCGACCAGCGCCGGCGGCGCGGCCTGGCTGCCGATCATCGTCAGCAACTCATCGACGCTCGATGCGTCGAGGCCTTTGAGTGCGATACTCTCGAAATTGCGCAGCCGCCTGATCGATGCAACCGCACCGGTCAGCGCGTGCTTGGCGTCAACGTCGGACTCGCGATACGCGCCCACCATGAGAATTGGATTCTCGGGCACGAAATGAGAAACGTGCGCCAGCATCGCAACGGTGCCGCGATCCGCCCAGTGCAGATCGTCAAGAATCAGGAGCAGCGGCGCTCGCGACGCGATCGCGATCAACGACTGCGCGACCGCGTCGAGCAGGCGGAAGCGTTCCTCTTCACGATCGAGCTGCGGCGGCTCGGAGAGGTTCGGTATCACATCGCGCAGCGACGGCACGATGCGCGCGAGGATCGGTGCATGCATCTTCAGCGTCGCCTGCACCTCGTCGGCGGAGGCCTCGCGCGCATATTCCATGATCGCCTCGGCGAAGGGAGCGCAGGGGCGCTGCCAGTCGCCATCGAGGCACGTGCCGCGCAGGATTTTCGCGCCGCGATGGCGCGCGAGTTCGGCGAGCTCGTCCAAGATGCGCGTCTTGCCGATTCCAGCTTCGCCGGTGAGCAGCGCGACCGATCCCTGTCCCTCGCAGGCCGCGTCGAGCTTCCTGGAAAGACGGCGCAGATGTTCGGTGCGGCCGACAAACGGTGTGCGCGTAATCAGCGCCGACGGATCGTCGCGTTCATAAACGACCTCGGCGACATGCGTCGGAGTGGTGATGCCTTTGAGATTGAAGTTGCCAAGGTCATTGAAGTTAAACGCCTGGCGCCCGGACAGGAGCTGAACGACGAACCAGCTACAGAGGATCTGCCCCTCCGAAGCACGATCGCAGAGGCGGCGCGCGACGACGATCGGCGTTCCGAAATATCCTTCGCCGCGGCGTAAGACCTCGCCGACGTGGATGCCGATGCGGATATCGAGGCGGACTCCCTCGATCGGCCGCCGCGCGGTTTGCTGGATCTTGATCGCGCAGCGTACCGCGTCGGCCGATGACGAAAACGCGGCGAGCGCGCCGTCGCCGAGCCATTCGAGCTCTTCGCCGCCGTTCTCGGTGATCGCGTCAGTGATCAGCTTGTGATGCGCGTTGAAAAGGCGCTGGCCGGCCTCGTCGCCAACCTCCTGCAAATGGACAGTCGAGTTGACGAGGTCAGTAAAGAGAAGAGTGACTGTTCCCGACTGCGCCATGGGAGCGTGCAATCCCCCTTGGGCAAGGCCAACTTAACTCCTTGCGGGCGGCTGCGGTCTGCATTTTTGCCGCGCTTAAGTCAGTTATGTAGCACGAGGGAAGCTTAAGGAGCAATTAGAAATATCAAACGATGTCATCACAATTGATAGTACTAGCGCGCATCAGAGAGTTAATTCGCGACGCTCGGCTATGACTCGAAGTTGCCGAACGCGAGCAGCTCGCCCTTTGCATCGCAGAATTCGAACTTTCCCGGCACATAGCGAAGCTCGATCTGCTGGCCGACGAAGACGCGCTTCGCGAATGTGATCTGCATCGCGCTCAGCGCTCCGTAGGCGCTCGTCAGATGCCGCAGCGCATAGTTCGCGGTGCATAGGCCCTGGATGAACGGGCGTGGATGCCCGAAGATCTTCGCCGCGAGATTCGTCGTGTGTACGAGATTGAGATCGCCCGAGACTTTGCCGTAGCTGAAGCCCATCCCTTCGGGAACATCGATCAAGACGAATTCAAAACCGCCGCCGGTCGTGAGCTCCGGTTCGCGCGCCGCGATGCCGTGGAATTCGCCCGCCTCAAGACGGCCGAAGTTCTTCGCCTGACGCAGCGCTTCGACATATTCAGGCTCGAGGTTGAGGATCACGAAGTAGTCGCGATAGTTGCGCACGCGATGGCCCGATTCGTCGTAAACCCGCGAGGCGCACACGAGCGCGACGCGATCGTCGCGTAGCGCAATGATGTCCTCGATCTGCGAGGCGAGCCGGTACTGGCGGCCTGCGCGCATCGGATGCTCGGGCGCAATTCCCATCTCCGATTTGAGATGCATCAGGTTCTTGAAGTTGACGCCGACGTCGGCGACCACGCGCATCAGCGCCATCGTGCCTACGGTCGTGTGATAGGTGAACGGCGTCCGCGCGTCGTCGGTGTCGAACAGCTTGAACCATCGGGCCTGCTCGTCGGGCGACAGGGTGAAGGCAGTTTCGTACACCGGAAAGCGCCTATCGATGAGCAAGCGATGCTGCTTGAGAACATGCTTCAAGGCCGTCGTGTAATACGTGACCATGTACTCGCGCAGCCGGGTCACGTCGGGCGCGTCGAGCAACACCTTGTCTGGAAGATGATCGAGCTGGAGTTCGTTCTTGATCGTGAGCGCCTGCTTGAGACGCTGAGCGAGCTCGCGGCTCAGCGCCATCGAGAAACTCGGAGTGCTGGCAAACAGCGACTCGAGCGATGCGCGATCGAATCGCAATAGCGTGCTGGGCCGCGCCGCGATCACGGTTGCGGTGCGAGGCGTATCCAGTAGCGCGCCAAGCTCGCCTAGCGTCTCTCCCGGGCGCACCACGCCGACTTCAGTGGGCACATCGACGTCGTCGGCTGCCACGGCAACCGTCGCTTCGCCTGACAGCATCACGAAGAACTCAGCGGCGATGCTGCCCTCGCGCGTAATCACGTCACCCGGCGCGCAATCGACTACCGCGGCCGCGTTCGCCACGGCTAATCGATCGGCATCGCTCAATGACTTGAACAGGGGAACGGATGCGAGCTGATCCGCAATCTCGGGTTTGCTGATTGCCTCGCCGGCCATGCTCACCTCACCCCCTTGCAATTTACGTCAGCCTAGACACAGCGGTAGTCGTGTCTCAACATCTCGCTGGTGCAGGGCGATCTCGACTTCGGCGCAACTGTGCATCGTGGCAGCGCATCTGCTACGAATCAGTGCAATACGATCCTCGGGCGGCGATTTTGGAACGCCTGATCGACCACAGGAGACGCTCATGAGTGAAGCATGGATTATCGATTGCGTTCGCACGCCGCGCGGCCGCGGTAAGAAGGATGCTGGCGCCCTTTACAATATTCATCCCCAGGAACTCTTCGCGCAGACCCTCAACGCGCTCGTCGATCGCCACGGACTCGAGCCGCGCGATGTCGAAGACGTCGTCGTCGGTACGGTAAGCGAGATCGAAGATCAGGGCGGATGTATCGCGCGCATGTCGGTGCTGGCGGCGGGATGGCCAACCGAGGCCACCGGCGTTTCGCTCAACCGCTTCTGCGGCTCGGGTCTCCAGTCCGTGAACTTCGCCGCGATGGGCGTGCTGTCGGGTCAGCAGGAACTCGTGATCGGCGGCGGCGTCGAGAGCATGTCGCGCGTGCCGCTCGGCTCGGACAAATCCGGCCTCGACGGCCACAATCGTCATCTGCGCGACCTGCATCCTCTCGTGCCCCAGGGCGTGTCGGCCGATTTGATCGCGACCCTCGAGGGCTTCTCGCGCGAGGACTGCGATCGCTTCGCGCTGGAATCGCAAAAGCGCTGCGCCAACGCGGTCAAGAACGGCTACTTCAAGAAGAGCCTCGTGCCGGTGAAGGATCTCGACGGCAAGCTCGTGCTCGATCACGAGGAATACCCGCGCGCCGAAACCACGCTCGAAGGACTCGGCAAGCTCGAGCCCTCATTCCTCGGCATGGGCGCGTACCGCATGAAGGACGGCCCGCTGACTTTTGACGAAAAGGCCAGGCAGCGCTATCCGCAGGTCGAATCGATCAATCACGTGCACACCGCGGGCAATTCCAGCGGGATCGTCGATGGCGCCGCATCAGTTCTGATCGCCTCGCCCGAGTACGCCAAGAGCCGCGGATGGAAGCCGCGCGCGAGGATCATCTCGACTGCGACTTTCGGCGACGAGCCCGTGATCATGCTCACCGCGCCGGTGCCCGCAACCCGCCGATGCCTCAAGAAGGCGGGCATGACCGTCAACGACATCGACCTGTTCGAAATCAACGAGGCGTTCGCCGCCGTGCCGCTCAAGGTGATGAAAGACCTCGAGATTCCGCACGACAAGGTGAACGTCAACGGCGGCGCGATCGCGCTCGGTCACCCGCTCGGCGCGACCGGCGCGATGCTGGTCGGCACCGTCCTCGACGAGCTGGAGCGGCGCAACAAGACCACGGCGCTCGTCACGATGTGCATCGGCGGCGGCATGGGTATCTCGACGATCCTGGAGCGCATCTAGCAACGGCGGCGAATCTTAAGATCGCCGGACGATGGTTCGAGCGGCGTGCGATGTCCCACTGCGTTACCTGGCTGTGGGAGCCGCACGTCGACTCGTTTTTGCGCTGCAATATCTGGCACGTGCGCGGCCGCGATCGCGATCTGATTGTCGATACAGGTGCGGGGATTTCGTCACTGCGCGATGCGCTCGCCGATCTGCTCGACAAACCCGCGATCGCGGCGGCGACTCACATTCACTATGACCACGTCGGCGGCCTGCATGAGTTCGATACGCGCCTGATGCATCGCATCGAAGCGCCGCGAATGAATCCGTATCGCGAGTTTCATCCGCTGCGCATGAGCAGCTTCCCCGCCTCGTTTCGCGATTACTTCTCCGCGCGCGATTCAGAACGCGGCGATCTTCTGATCGATGCGATTCCCAAGGCGGGCTGGAATCCCGACGATTACAAGATCGCTTCGACGACGCCGACGAGGCTGCTCGACGAGGGCGATACGATCGATCTCGGCGATCGCGCCTTCGAAGTGATGCATCTGCCCGGTCATTCGCCGGGCAGTATCGGGCTATGGGAGAAGGCGCCGGGGATTCTCTTTTCAGGCGACGCAATCTACGATGGCGCGCTGCTCGACAACCTGCCCGACAGCAGCGTCATCGACTACGTCAGCACGATGAAGCGTTTGCGCGCGTTGCCAGTTACGATCGTGCACGGCGGCCACGAACCGAGCTTCGGCCGCGAACGCTTGATTGCAATTGCCGACGCATACCTCGCCGCGCGCCGCGGCTGAACGACCGGCGCGGCCTACATCATGCCGCCGCCGGGACGATCTTCGCGCACCTCTTTGATCTGCTGCATATCCGCTTTGATACGGTCGCGATCGCCCGGCTGAAACGTGTCGAGCATCGCGCGGATACTGCGCGCGGCGCGCATCTCCTTGAACATCTCGTGATTCTGATGCGCCTCGCGCAGCTCTCGCACGTCGTCGCGCATCTGCGCTTTTTGCTGCGGCGTCATCGACGAGCGATCCATGCCGACCTTCAGATCGATCACGAGCTGCTCGATGTCGTCCTTCATCTGCGGATTCTGCGCGAAGCTCACACGCGCGAACGAGGTCACCAGCATCGCGCTCACCAGAAACAGCGCAGCTATCTGCAAAAGCGATCGTGTACGCATACTCTCCTCTCAAGCGGGCCCGAGTTGGACCGCCAGCAAAGTTGCAGTTTACGACCTCGCAGATCAAGCTGGAAACATTCTCGCTACATTGGGGACTTCAGATCGCAAACGGCGCCGGATCGGCCGGCGCCGTTCGCAGTCTGAAATTTGGAAAGGACTCGACCTAGCTGCGAACGATCACGAGCTCGATGCGGCGGTTCTCTTTGCGGCCTTCGCGCGTCGAGTTGCTGGCGACGAAGTCGGTTGCGCCGCGACCGCGCGCGACCAGACGATCGCTCGAAACTCCGTGCTTCACGAGGTAGGCCTTGACGGCGTTCGCGCGCTCGTCAGCCAACATCTTGTTCAGCTTGGCCCCTCCGCTCGGATCGCAATACGCGTCGATATAGACCCTCGTCGCATCCGGCTGCGTCTTCAGAAGTTGCGCCGCCGCATCCAGCACCGGCTTTGACTTCGCGCTGAGCCTGCCGTCGGGCTGGAACTCAACCCCGCGCAGATCAACTTTCTCCGGCGATGGAATCGATTGCGCCGCCGCCACAGGCTGAGCCGGCTGAGCCGATGCTGACGTGCCCTGCGAGCATCCGCTGATCATCAACGCCATCGGCAGCGCCGCGATCGTGAGTCCTGCAAGTGATTTCCGGGCGATACCGATAAGACGGCTCGGACGACCAATCTTCGCGGAACTTTTCAATGTCGATTGATATTTCATATCGTTTGCGCCTCTTCGCGATGCCCATGGCAAAGCGCAAACGACGTGCCGCCGAAAATAGCCGTGAAATAATGGCCATTACGGCCCCCGGGCAGGGAAAATTTACCGAGTTCAGCTAGTGTTGAGGCGCCCCTGCCATCGCCGCCTGCTGCTGGGCCTGAACCTTGCGGCATGCAACGAGTACGTCGGAGCCCGCGGCTCCTGGATCGCGATCGTACTCGACCGCCAGGTTGGCATCGGCCCACGTATACTTGGGACCGATCGGGCTCACGAGGGTACCCGGCCCGATCAAGTTGCGCATATGCACCAGCAGTGCGGCGCTGCTGTTGGAGTCGCTGGTTTGCAGCAGCGCGCCTTCGAACTGATTCTTGTAGAAGCGGTACGTCTCGCCCGTGAGCTGCCCGGCTGCGATCCGCATTGGATCGCTCGGACGCGTGTAAAAGGTCAAATCTCCCGCAGTGCGCACGAGCTTCATATTCGCCTGGGGCGGCGCGCCACATGCGATACCGCCGAAGCCCCCCTGGGGCGGAGGAGCGAACGGCAGCGCCGCCGCAATTCCGGTGTCTGGCGGGGGTGGTGGTTGGTGCGAGCCGCACCCTGTGAAGCCTACAAACAGGACCAACATCGAAACCGCCAGGATGCTTCTCTCTATCCGCATCAGCTCAACCTTCAGCGCCCAAGTTTTTCAGGCCTAAAAGGTGAACTGCCAACGGCCCGCGGTCAAGCGTCGCCAGATCGCGCGGCACGACCCGCTAAGTTGCCCGCTCCGCGCTTCTAATGGATGATCGATAAGATCGAGTGGGCGAATGCCTCACCTGGTGATGATGCAACGACGAGTAACGAGCTTCGCGGCGGCCCTCACGATTCTAATGCTCTCGATGGTCGTTTCGATTCGCGCATTCGCGGACCCGCCGGTCCAGGATCCGACCGCGACAGTTAAAGCGGTGATCGATCAGGCAATCGCCGTTTTTGAGGACCAGGGCATCGCACCCGGCGCTCGCGAGCAGCGCCTGCGATCGATCGCCGAGAACCGTTTCGATTTCGTAGGCATGGCGCGCTCGGCAATCGGCTACCATTGGCGCGAGTTCACGCCCGACCAGCGCCAGGAATTCGTTCCGCTCTTCACCTCGTTTATCGAGGACGTTTACCTCGATCGGATGGAACAGTACTCGGTCGAAAAAATTCAGCAGAATATCAAGACCTCGCTGGTGCAGTTCACCCGGCAACGGATGGACGGCCCTGACGATGCCGAGGTCTTCAGCCTGGTGACCCTGCAGAGCCGCAACGACCCGGTACAGGTCAACTATCTGCTCTCGCTCGACGACGGGCAGTGGAAAATCTACGACATCACAGTAGACTCGATCAGCGTGATCGCCAACTATCGCAACCAGTTCAATCGCGTGCTCAACCAGGGCGGTTACGATCGCCTCGTCAGCATCATGCGCGAGAAGCAGAAGGCGCTCTCCGAATCGCTTGCCCAGTAACTCCAATCCAGATGCCCGCAAGCGAAACCATCAACAGATCAAAGCGCGTCGATAAGGTACTCGAAGTCGAAAACCTGGGCGTCAGCTTCGGTACGCTCGAGGTTTTTAGCGCGCTCACATTTTCTGTCGAGAGCGGCACCTCGCTCGCCGTCATCGGTCCCAACGGCGCGGGCAAGAGCGTGCTGTTCCGCGCGCTGATCGGCGCGCAGAAATATGACGGCGTCGTGCGATGGGCGCCCGGCGTGCGGATCGGCTACGTCCCGCAAAAGCTTGATATCGAGCGCGACCTGCCGCTCACCGGACGCGACTTCCTGCGCGCCAAAGCGGCGGTCGCCAAGGTCGGCAAGGACGCGATCGATCGCGCGCTCGAGCGAGTTGGTATCGCGCGCGACGTGATCACTCGCCCGATCGGCGCGATGTCAGGCGGGCAGTTCCAGCGCCTGCTGGTCGCGTTCGCGCTGGTCGGCGATCCCGATGTGCTGATGCTCGATGAGCCGGCGGCTGGCGTCGACGCGCCCGGGCAGGAGCAGCTGGCCGAGATGCTGCATGGTTTGCGCGAGTCCAAAGGCGTTACACTGATGGTCATCTCGCACGACCTGAGCGTCGTGTTTCGCCACGCCACCAACGTTATCTGCCTCGCGCATGGCCTTAGATGTATCGGCGCGCCGCGCGAAGTGCTGACTCCCGCCACGCTCAACCAGATCTATGGCACCGAGGTGGGATTTCATGTCCATGACCACCTCGCTTGACGTCGGCTCGCTCGCACTGTCGCTGGCGATGGCCGCGGCGGCGGGCCTGGTCGGATGCTTCGCGGTGATGCGCAAGATGACGCTGGCGGCTGACGCGCTCTCGCACGTCGCGTTGCCGGGAATCGGGCTCGCGATCCTGCTGCGCGCGAATCCCCTGGTCGGCGCGATCGCAACGCTCGCGGCCGGCACGATTCTGATTTGGGCAGTGGAACGTCACACCGGCATCTCGACCGAAACGATCGTCGGCGTGGTGTTTTCCGTCGCACTCGCGGTCGGCACGATGATCACGCCCGGTGAAGCCCTGATCGACGCGCTGTTTGGCGGCGCGGGAAAAATCAGCAGTATCGAAGTTGTGGCAGGACTGGCAGCCGCGATCGCGATCGTCGTTTTCATCGCGATGAAGCGTCACGAACTGGTTGTCACACTCGTGTCCCCCGAGATTGCGCTCACGTGCGGAATCGACGTGTCGCGCCTGAACCTGATGTACCTGCTGACGTTCGCGCTGACTGTCGCGCTCGGCCTGCGCTATCTCGGCGTGCTGCTGATGGGCTCGCTGATGATCATCCCGGCCGCAACCGCGCGCCGGCTGGCGAGCAATCTGCGCGCGATGTTCTCGATCTCAGCCGCGGTCGCGGTGCTATCGACGCTAGCCGGGACTTACATCGCGTCAGTGATGAACAGACAAACCGGCCCCGTTATCATCAGCGCCGCCGGCGCCCTCTTCTTCCTGAGCCTCGTACGCCCCCGCGAAGCCTAATGAAATCGCGAGGTATCACCCGACCGAGGCACCGCGCCTTATGGTTCCCCTTCCCGCACGGGAAGGGAAGTTGCGCGCCAAGCGTCTCCTGAGTTCCTCACATTGTCGTTGGAAGCATGCCCACCGCACTTCACCAGCGCGCTAGTAGCGGATGTTTACGACGGTATAGAGCGGAACGCCGGTATATTCGACGCTGGCCGCGTCAAATGAGGGCGGGCTGAAAAGCGCGGCCGCATCGCGCGTGAAACCGTAACCTTCTTTCGGCATGCCGAGCATGTTCTGATCGAACTTCCCGTTCTTGTTTTCATCGTGATAGACGACCGCGGCGTATTTGCCGGGCGCAAGACCGGTGAAGCTGCACAGCGCCTTACCGCCATGAATCGGAGCCCAGATATGCTGCAGCACCTTGTCGCCATTGCGCGGAAACGCCTCCGCATCGTTGAACAAAGAGCATCCGACCTGCCCATTGTCATTACGCAGCCCGACAACTTCGATCTCGAGCGCATTCGCTGATGCTGAAGGGTTAGCCGCCGGCGACTGGGCAACAGCGCGCCGCGGAATCGAAACCACAAGGATGCAAAACAGCAGCGCAATATAACCTCGCCCGCAAAGCGGGAGAAGTCGCGACCTCTCCGGCTTTGCGGGCGAGGTTATTCCGGAGATCAGATTTCCGCGAGAGAATTTCTTCACAGTCTCGTAGACTACCTGACGGCGAAATACCGCCGCCAGATAGCGATCTAATAGTGCTGCAGCGTAAGAGTCAGGTTGGTTGGCCGCGATGCGTCGTGCTGAAACGCGCATTCCTGGAAGGTCGGTGCGCTCAGCGCGTGCGGCTTGCAGTCGTTGGAGAATCCGTACCCTTCTTGCGGGATACCGATGAGGTTCTTCGCCATCTTGCCGGTCATCTTCGCGTCATGGAAAAGCGCGATCGCATACGTGCCGGTCGGAATGTTTTTGAACTCGCAAGTCGCCGTGTTATCGCTGCCGATCTGTGCCTGCGCGTTGCGATAGACCGACTCGCGATCGCGGGGAAAGCCCTGGACCTTGTTATACAGCGCGCACGCACATCGCCCGCGCCGATCCGGAAATCCTACAACCTTCACGATAATCGGCGCCCCGCCCGACGGCGCATCCTGGGCAAGAACAGGAATGGCAATGCAGGCAGCGATCGCCAGAAGAGCAAGTAAGATCCGTTTCATCAGCAGTCTCCAGAGGAAGAATGTCCCGAGCCAGTTTCTCAAACCGTTCAGCTCGATCAACTGTAGCTGTTTTCCACGGCGTGCAAGAGTAACAACTGAACGTAAACGACCGGAATTGAAGGGTCGAGCGGCTTGACGACTGCGGCAGAAATCTACCAACGGTTGGCGAGTTTTCTCGCTGACAACCGGTCACTCAATACCCTCCATGGATGGCTGGCGCGCGCGATCGAACTTGCGTTAGCGGAATACTCCGATGGTGCAAATCAATCGGAAGGAATTGGCGGATCAGCTCTTACGATCGACCAATACCGATCAGCCGACCGTAAAGCACGCTCGCTCTGTTTCCAGAAAATAACCGCATCAAATCTCAAAAACAAAAATGGGGTCCCGCGATTGGGACCCCATTCTTTTGCGCCTGCGAATTCGATCAATTGTAGTTATTGATTACCGTGGTGCCGACATTCTGGTAGGTGTTCATTTCCTCGAAGATCTTCGAGATGCCGTCGAGGCCGATCGTGCCGGTCACCATCGACTTCGGCGAGCATCGCTTCGACTCCACCATCGCCAGCATCTGCGGATAATGCGACGCCTGCATGCCAAGCGTCGCGATCACCTGCAACTCCATCGTCACCATCCGATCGACGGGGAACGAAATCTCGCCCTTCTCGGCCGAGGTGGTGAGACCGATCTGCAAATGACGTCCCTGCTTGCGCAGGCTCATGATCGCGTTGCGGCAGGTGGTCGCGATTCCGAGCGCATCAACCGCCACGTGCGCGCCGCCCTTGGTGATATCCAGCACTGCGGCCGTCGGTTCCGTGCTCTTGGCGTTGATCACATGATGCGCGCCCATGCCCTTGGCGAGCTCGAGCTTGGCCGAATCGAGATCGATTCCGATTACGTTGGCGCCCATCGCCGAGGCGATATTGATCGCGGCCAGCCCGATTCCGCCGCATCCGTAAACCGCAACCCACTCACCCGGTTTCACCTGCGCGCGATCGACGATGCCGTGCCACGAGGTCATGAAGCGGCATCCCATCGAGGCCGCCTCGACGAAGTCGATGCTGTTCGGAAGCGCCACGAGATTCAGATCGGCAAACGGCACCGCCACCTGGCTGCCGAAGCCGCCGTGATACGAGAAGCCCGGCAGCAGCGGCGTGAGGCATACGTTGGACTGGCCGTTGCGGCAGTATTCGCAAGTGCCGTCGCCCTGGCTGAACGGTACGACGACGCGATCACCTTTCTTGAAATTCTTGATGTCCTTGCCGACTTCCTCGACGACGCCAGTGAACTCGTGCCCCAGGATCGAGCCGGGCTGCGCCGCGAGGCCCATCCAGGTCCAGTCGCCCGACCATGCATGCCAGTCCGACCGGCACACGCCATTCGCTTTGGTCGAGATGATCGCGCCGTCGGGCGCGCACTGCGGATCAGGCACATTCTTCACCACGAGCGGCTTCTTGGTCGCCTCGAATACTGCTGCCTTCATTGTTTCGGTCCTCCTTGAGGGTCGCTCCCCTTTTACGGGGTTGGTATGTGGAGCGTCGCCGCCCACATACGGCGCGCGTCCGATTCCTTTCGCATAGTGGGTTTTCGTCTCGGCGTCAAAGCGCCGCGCTCAGAGTAGTTTCTCGACGGTCTTTGCGAATGCGCTCGCGCTCGAGGCATCGATTTCCACCGGATGCAGATCGACGCCCGCCTCATCCTGCGCCTTGAGGCGTTCGACCGCGCCTTGGACGCCGCCGATGTAGCCGAGCTCGTTCATCAGCTTCGGCGCGACCGCATCGGTACCGGCCTTTGCGCCACCCGCGCTCCAAGCCTCCTTGATTTTCGCGACATCGTCGCCGAAGCCGAAACGCGTGAGCTGCTCGGCGTAAAAGGTGCCCATCCGCGCCGCATAGAACGCGACGGTACCCGCATGCCCGGCGCGAGCGCGATCGACATTCTCGGTGACAGTAACAGTGCTCGGCGATTTGACGGCAACAGAGCGCGGCTCGCGTCCCGCGGCGACGGCAACGGCGCGAAACGCATCGATCGCGCCCTTGAGACCCGAAAGCGGGATCATCACCGGCAGCCATCCGTCGGCCTGGCGCGCGGTGAACTCAACGCTCAGCTTGTTGAGCGATGCGATCCAGATGGGAATATGCTTGCGCACCGGCTCGAAGCGCAGCGTGAAGCCGCGCGCCAGCTTGAACAGCTTGCCCTGGTAATTGAGCGGCGTCCCCGCCATCAGCATGTTGATGATCTCGACGTATTCCTTGAGGCGGGTGAGCGGCGGATTGAATTGCACGCCATGGAAATGCTCGACGACCTGTGGCCCGCTGGTGCCGAGGCCGATGATCATGCGGCCGTCGCTCAGCTCGTCGAGCGTGCCGAAATGCTGCGCCAGCGCAGCGGGCGTGCGCGAATAGATATTCACGATCGAAGTCGCGAGCTGCACCTGCCGCGTATGTTCGGCGAGCAGCGTCAGCAGCGTGAAGGCATCGCGGCCCCACGCCTCAGCGATCCAGATCGAATGGATTCCGGCTTCGTCGGCGATCTTCGCGCGCTCGATCAGCGCCTTGAAGTCGAACTTGCCCTGCCAGTTAACGCTCACGGAAAGTTTGCGCGCCATTGAAGATGCTCCCTGCTCAGGCGAGATCGCGAACGCGCTCGTACCACCGGCGCAGATTCTTGTAGCCGTCGGTGAGCGCGAAGTTGTTGGGAATCAGCGACAGGAAATAGAACGGATGAAACAGCGAGGCATCGGCCAGCGTGAAGCCGCCGCCGAGTACGAAATCCTTGCCCGTCATCTGCGCGTCGATCATGCGGCAATAGCCCGCGAGCGTCTCGCGATGCGTCCCCGCGCTCTCACGCATCTTCGCCGTCGTCATCCCGATCAGCTTCTCGCGATTGGCCTTGAGCTTCTCATCGGGCACGCCGTCAAGCAGATCGGGAATCGTCAGGAAGAGAATCGGCGTGAACAAAGTGTTATCGGCCCAGTTGTCGATGATCTCGCAGAGGCCGAGCATCCCGGGCGGGATCACCGCCGGCGCCGGCACCTTGCGCTCGAGCCACTTGATGATATCGACCGAGTTGTAAACCACCTCGCCGTCCCATTCGAGCACCGGCACGCGTGTCCATGCACCCTTGGTCACTGCGAGCAGGTTGGTCTTGTCTTCGAAGTGGCAGTCGATCGGATTCCACTTGAGCTTCTTGAAAGTGAGCACGCGCCGCACCTTCTCGGTGAACGGCGAGATTGGATACTGATACAAATTGATCTGGCCCATACGCTCCTTCGGCAAGTCTCTCGATTAGATTCGCGCAACGGTCATCGCGACGGAAACCTCGTCGCGAATAAGCTGGCGGATATGGCATCCGCGCTCGGCGACTTCGACCAGCTTGTGCAGCCGCTCGTCATCGGCGCCGGTTTCAACTTTAAGTTCAACTTGAATTTCCTTGACGTGGCCCTTTTCGTTGGCCGTGGCATGAACCGACGCGCGGCCGAGCTGGATTTTGCGCACGCGCGCCGCGACTCCCAACGACATCAGCAGGCACGATCCCAGCGCGCCGAGAAATGATGACACCGGATCGGGGCCGGTCGCATCCTCGCCGTCCAGCGACCATCGATGCCCGAGGTAGCTGATCGACGTGCGCATCGAATCGCCAATCGCCTCGACGAGGACATCACGATGGCGTCCCGCCGCTGCTTGATTCAAAGCAGTCGACACGCCGAGAAAATCGGGAGCTTCAAGCAGCGCTTTAACTTTGGTCGTGAAGCGCGAGGCGGTCGCGCCGTCGATTCCGCGATGGTCGTAGGCGATCGCGATCTGCATCGCAGGTCGTACCTCGGCGCGGCCGTCGATCGCCAACACCTCGTCGCGAATCGCGCCGACGAACATCAGCGCCGCCTGCGGCGCGAAGATCACGGGCGTGCCGTTCTCGACGCCGTAGGCGCCGAGGTTCGAGACGGTGAAGGTCGCCATCTCGAGATCGGCGGGGGCTAGCTGGCGCTTGCGCGCGCGCTCGGCGATCGCGGCGCTGCGCGAGCTCAGCCCGCCAAGGTCGAGCGTCTGTGCATCGTGGATGACGGGCACTAGCAGACCGTCGGGCGCATCGACGGCGACTCCCAGGTTGATGCGATCGTAGATCAGCATCTCGCCCTCGCTGTAACTCGCGTTGACGCGGGGATTCTCTTTGAGCGCGAGCACGGTCGCCATCAGGATAATGTCCGTGACGCTGACCTTCGTGCCCCCCGCGGCGAGGGAGCGGCGTGCATCGAGCGCGCGGCTCATATCGACGCGGACCATCTGCACGAAGTGCGGGACTTCGCTCCAACTGCGGGTGAGATTGCGCGCGCCGACGAACTGCACTCGCGTGAGCTTCTCGCGCCGCGCGGGCGCAAGCGGACCCGCCGGGGCCGCATGTGCCTGCGCGGCGGCAGCCTGCGGCGGCGAGGGCGCCGCGGCGCCGCCCTGGTGCGCGGCGCCGCCTGCGGCGGCGGCGCGCACGTCGTCCTCTGTGATCATGCCGTCGGGGCCTGAGCCCCCGACGGAGGCAAGGTCGACGCCGCGCTCAGCGGCGAGCCGCTTGGCGCGCGGCGACGCAAGCACGCGCCGGCCCAACGCGGGCGCGCCCGGACGCGGCGCCATCGGCGCCGCGGCTGCAGCCGGCGGCTGCGTCGGCGGCGCCGCCTTGGCGGCGCGCGGCGCGGACGCCATCAGATGCTCGCCTTCCTGCGCGATCTCGCCGAGCGGCTCCCCAACCTGGACGACCTCGCCCTCGTCAGCGATTCGCCGCGCGAGTACGCCCGCAGTCGGCGATTCTACTTCGACTTCTGCCTTGTCGGTTTCGACCTGGAGGATCGATTCCCCGAGACTTATCGTCTCGCCCTCCCGCTTGTGCCACTTGAGAACGGTCCCTTCGGTCATCGTGTGACCGAGCTTCGGCATCTGGATAACAAACGGCATAACTGATTTCGCCCGCGCGGCTCAGCTCAGGAGTTCGCGGCAGGCGGCATAAATTTTCTCCTCGCTGGGAATCACGAACTTCTCGAGCACGGTCGAGGTCGGCACCGGAACATCGGGCATCGCCACCCGCTTCAGCGGCCGATCGAGATATTCAAGCGCCTCCTCGAGCAGCATCGCACCGATCTCCGCGCCGACGCCAAGCGTCTTGTAAGTCTCCTCGGCGACAACGATCTTGCCGGTCTTTTTCACCGACTCGATTATCGCGGGACGATCGAACGGATTAAGCGAGCGCGGATCGATCACTTCGACCTCGTGCCCTTCCCTGGCCAGGCGCTCCGCCGCCGCAAGCGCTTTCGGCACCATCGCAGAGTAGGCAACGAGCGTGAGCGCATCGCCTTCGCGCCGAATCGCAGCCTTGCCGAGCGGCACGATGTAATCGGGATCGTCGGGAATCTCGCCCTTGGTCGCGTAGAGCAGCTTGTGTTCGAAGTAAAGCACGGGATTGTCATCGCGAATCGCGGCCTTCAGCAGACCCTTCGCGTCGGCCGGTGTCGAGGGCGTGACGATCCTGAGACCAGGCGCGTGCATGAAGAATGCCTCGGGGCACTGGCCGTGCTCGGGACCGACTCCTGCCGCGCCCGACGGGCATCGCACTACCAGCGGCACCTTGTACGCGCCGCCGTGCCCATAGCGCCACATCCCGGCTTTGAGCACGATCTCGTCGCCGGCGGTAAACAGGAAGTCAGCGAACTGCAGCTCGACGATTGGCCTGAGGCCCGTGAGCGCAGCGCCCACCCCGGCGCCGACGAACGCGTTCTCCGAGATAGGAGTGTCGAACACGCGCTCGTCGCCGAACTGCTCCTTGAGGCCCGCCGTGATGCGGAAGATACCGCCGAAGTTCGCAACGTCCTCGCCGTAGAGGATCACCGTCTGGTCGCGGCGCATCTCCTCTTCGATCGCTTCCTTGATTCCCTGTGCGTATGTGATTGTTCGCATCGTCGCGCTCCGTGCCTAGGCGTAAAGGTCTTCGAGGGCGGTCTCGGGCTTGGGGAAGGGCTGCTTCTGCATGAACTCGACGGCGCGATCGATCTGCGTCTTCGCGTCGGCCTCGGCCTGCTGCTTTAGCGCCTCGGTCAGGATCTTTTGCTCCATCAGCTTATGCTCGAGCATGGAAATCGGATCGCGGCGCCAATGTTTTTCGACTTCCTCGCGCGAGCGATACGATTCGGGATCACCGATCCAATGTCCCCACAGCCGATAGGTCTTCGCCTCGATGAGCGACGGCCCTTCGCCCTTGCGGGCGCGCGCGATCGCCTCGCTCACGGCGTCGTAAACCTGGTCAACATCGTTGCCGTCGATCACCTTGCCCGGCATCGCATAGCCCTTGGCGCGCTCGGCGATATCTTTCACCGCGGTCGAGCGCTCGGTCGGCATCGAGACCGCCCAGCCGTTATTCTCGCACAGGAAGATGACCGGCAGTTTACGCACGGCGCAGAAGTTGGCGCTCTCGTGGAAGGTGCCGCGATTGCTGGTGCCGTCGCCAAAGAAGCACAGAACAACTTTGTCCTCGCCTTTGACCTTGATCGATAGCCCCGCACCGGTCGCGATCGGAAAGCATCCGCCGAGCGTGCCGCTTTCGCCGAGCACGCCGAGCTGCGGATAAACGACGCGCATCACGCCGCCCTTGCCGCGATTGGTGCCGCCCTCCTTGCACGCGAGGTCGCAGAGAACTTTCTCCAGCGGGATACCGCGCGCTACCCAGTAGGCAACGCCGCGATGCGCATAGAGCATGTAGTCGTCCTTGCGCAGCGCCGCGATCGCAGCGCACTGGAGCGCCTCCTGGCCGACGCCGGGATGCATGAAGCCGCCGACCTGGCCGGCCTTGATAAGCTCGGCGATCCGCTCCTCGAGCCTGCGGCTCAGGATGACTTTCTTGTAGATATCGAGCGCGAGATTTTTATCCATCGCGGTCTCTCCCCGCTTGAGATCCCGCCAAACGACTTCTCTCCGTTGGGGAAAAGTCACCTGTGCGGCTAAACGTTTGTACCCGATCGCTCAAGCTATCCGAGAGCGAGGGTTATCTACAAACGCGCCGGCGAGGCTGGTATTTCGCCGCGATCGCGCTAATAGGGAAGAACGAAGGAGCGCTGATCGATGAATAACCGCAAGGCGGGAGAGGTTATTCTGAAGTAGAACTCAACTGACGCGGCATTTGGGAGCATTCTTTATGTCCAACGCGGAAAGTCAGCCCAGATACAAAGTCATCGTCGAGAAAAACATTTCGATGCGGGCGCGCGATGGCGTCGCGCTCAGCACCGATATCTACCGGCCCGATGCGCCCGGGAAATTTCCGGTGCTCGTGGTGCGCACGCCCTACGACAAGAGCCAAGCGATGGCGCTCAACGAGAAGGATTTCTTTCCGCCGCGCGGCTACGCGATGGTTGTGCAGGATACGCGCGGACGCTTCGCGTCGGAGGGCGAGTTCCGGCCGTTCGTCGATGAAGCCCGCGATGGCTACAATGCGATCGAATGGGCCGCCGCGCTGCCGTTCTCAAATGGCCGCGTCGCAACCGTCGGCCAATCGTATCTCGGGCTTGTGCAGTATTTCGCCGCGACGCTCGCGCCGCCTCATCTCGTTGCGGTGTGTCCCGTGTCGGGGCCGGTTACCTACTTCGAAAACTGTATCTATCGGCACGGCGTGTTCGAGCTCGGATGGATTCTCGCGTACACGAACTTCATGGCGCGCAACGTTCTCGAGCGCAAAGGAATTCTCGACGCCGAGCGCGCACGCCTCGACAGTTATCTCAAGAATCCCGCGATGCCGCTCTCCCAGTTCAGCATCGAAGCCTACAAGCATCTGCCGCTGAGTGATTGGGGCGAGCGGTTCAAGGCGGGCGCGCCGTATCTCGCCGACTTCATCGCAAACTCCAAGGAAGGCAGCTACTGGGCCGAGACCGACATGCGCCCGCTCGCGCGCAATATCACCGTGCCGATGATGCACACCGGATCGTGGTACGATGCGTTCCAGTACGACACGCTCACGATGTACACGCGCATGCGCGACCACGCGCAGAATGAAAATGCGCGCCGCGGCCAGCGCCTCGTGATGGGCCCGTGGGCGCATCTGCTGCCCTACTCGGTGCCGACCTCGCGCGGCACCGGCGATATCGATTTCGGGGACGACGCGAAGGTCGAGCTGCTCGCGATGCAGGAGCGATGGCTGCGGCATTGGCTCGATGGCACCGAGCGCGAGTTGCTCGACGAGCCTCCGGTCAGGCTCTTCGTGATGGGCGAGAATCGATGGCGCGACGAGCGCGAATGGCCGCTGGCGCGCACCGTTTATACCAAGGTCTTCCTGCACAGCCGCGGCCATGCGAACACGCTCGGCGGCGACGGCGCGCTGTCATTCGCGGCGGCGGGCGAAGAGCCGGCTGACGAGTTCGTTTACGATCCGAACGATCCTGTGCCGACGCGCGGCGGCACCGCGCTCGGCCTCGCACCGGGCGTTTATGATCAAGCGGAACTTGAAAAGCGACGCGACGTGCTCGTTTACACGAGCGAGCCGCTGCCGCGCGATCTCGAGGTAACGGGACCGATCGCGATGAAGCTGCATGCGGCGTCGTCGGCGCCGGACACCGACTTCACGAGCAAGCTCGTCGATGTGCGGCCTGACGGCTACGCGCACAATATCGCGGAGGGCATCGTGCGTGCGCGCTTTCGCGAATCGAGTACGGCGCCGACGCCGATCACGCCGGGCCGCGCGTATGAGTACTCAATCGACATGTGGGCAACGAGTCACGTCTTCAAAGCCGGGCATCGCCTGCGTATCGAGGTGTCGTCGAGCAACTTCCCGCGCTTCGATCGCAACGCGAACACGGGCAACGACCCCGGCACCGATCGCGAGCTGAAAACGGCAAAGCAGACGATCCTGCACAACGGACAGCATCCATCGCACCTCGTGCTGCCCGTCATTCCGCGCTAGCCGCGAAAGACTCTCGGTAGCCTGTCCCGCGGCTGACGCCGCAGGCGGAAGCCGCAAACCGGGAGTGCCGCCAAAGGCGTCAGTCCCGGGAGAGGCTATTTCCAGACTGCGAATCAGTTGATGCGGAGCTTCAGCACTTCGAGGAAGCGATCTTTCAGCCGGTCGAAGGGGCCGTTGGACATGAAGATTGCGATGTCGCCTTTTTTGGCGTCGCGGAGCAGGTGTTCGAGGATTTCTTCGTTTGAAGTGCACGCCTCAGTTATGGGGCCGCGTTTTGTGATTTCGGAGGCGAGCACCTTTGTGTCGAGGCGGTCGCTCAACGGGATCGGATCGTTTTCCTTGAAATAGACGGGGCCCAGGTAGACTCTCGCGGCGCGATCGAATGCGCCTGCGAAGCCGCTTTGAAAAACGTTGCGGCGGGCGGAATTGGAGCGCGGTTCGAATGCGGCGATGATTCTGCGGGTGCCGAAGCGGTCGGCGATCGCGTCGAGAGTTGCACCGATCGCCGTCGGATGATGCGCAAAGTCGTCGATCACCGTGATGCCCGCCGCCTCGCCGATCACTTCCTGCCTGCGCACAACGCCGCCGAACGCCGCGAGGCCTTTGGCGATTTCAACCGGCTCGAGTCCGCTGGCCATCAGAAGCGCGAACGCGCCGAGCGCGTTGGCAACGTTCATCTTGCCGCCGATCGGTAGGGGGACGTTCCGCGCAATACGCTGGCTTTCGCGTTCGATATCGAAGTGCGCACCGCCTTCGCCGCTGCGGATGTTCGTTGCGCGATACTCACCGGAACTGAGTCCGTAGGTGATTCGCTTTGCGCGCGTGTCCTTGGTCGAGTCGAGCGCGTGCGGCGAATCGGCGCATACGACGAGCACACGCGAGGAATCCATTTGATCGGCGAGCGCGCGGAAGCTCGATTTCACGTGATCGAGATCGCGATAGATGTCGGCGTGATCGAATTCGACCGCCGTGACGATGGCGCCGAACGGATGGTAGTGCAGGAACTTCGGGCCTTTGTCGAAAAACGCGGTGTCGTACTCGTCGCCTTCGATAACGAAGTCGCCGCCCGCGCCCATGCGATAGTTCGAGCCGAAATCCTTCGCGAGCCCGCCGACCATCATCGACGGATCGCGGCCCGCAATTTCGAGGATGCGCGCGATCATCGACGTGGTCGTCGTCTTGCCGTGCGTTCCCGCGACCATCAGCACGCGCTTGTGGCGCAGGAAGAAATGCCACAGCGCCTCGGGCATCGAGAGGTACGGGATCGCCGTCGCGAGCAGTGCGACAGCTTCCTCATTGCTGCGCGGGATGACGTTGCCGACGACTACGAGGTCGGGGTTGGTATCGAGGTTCGCGGGACGAAAGCCCGTGATCACTTCGACCCGCGACGATTTCAGCAGCGACGCGGTCGGCTCGTAGAGCTGATTATCCGAACCGGTTACGCGAAATCCACTTTCTGTGAGCATGCCGGCGAGCGCGGCCATTGCGGTGCCGCCGACGCCTATGAGATGGACGTGCTTGACGGTCGCGGGCACGCGCGCGAGTCGTTCGGCCGATGAACTACTGGCTGGCATTCACCGTTTCCATGATGAGGTCGTGAATCTTCGGACGAAACTCGCGAATCGCCTGGTTCTCGCGCCGCGGATGCACGCGGTTGGTCAGGATCGTCACGGCGATCTCGCGCTCGGGCTCGATCCAGAGCGACGTGCCGGTGAAGCCGAGGTGCCCGATCGCGTTGGGTGAAAAATGGTTGCCCGAGCTGGAGCCGCGCGGCGACGGCGTGTCCCATCCGAGCGCCCACGTCGATCCTTCGACGGTCGTGTCGCGGGTCCAGAACTCGCGCACGATTTTCTGCGGCACGTAATCGGAACGGCCCGCGTAACAATCGATGAGCGCCTTGGCCATTTGATCGACATCATGCACGGGAGCAAAAAGCCCCGCGTGGCCGGCCACGCCGCCCATCGCGTATGCGTTCTCGTCGTCGACTTCGCCGACCAGCAGGCGCTTGCGCGACGGGCAAAGCTCCGTCGCCGCGAACATCTCGGGCACCGGTTCGAGCCGCCGCGAGCGCGAAAGCGAAATGTCGATGAAGCCCGTCGCGCGCATCTTCAGCGGACGAAACAGCTTGTCGCGGCAATAGCGATTGAGCGAGACGCTTGAGACTTTCTCGATCGCCTCGCCGAGCAGGATGAAACCCAGATCGGAATAAATAGCCTGCGTACCGGTCGGCGCTTCAAGCGTCTCGCGATGCACCTGCTCGTACACGAACTCCTTGGCGCCGTAACTCGCCATGAAGTTGACGCGGCCGCCGCGCTCGATCTGCATCGTGCGCTGGAAGAACGGACGCCACGCCGGCAGTCCCGAGCAATGCGCGAGCAGATGGCGGAACGTGATACTGTTTTTGCCGTGTACGCCGAAGTCATGAAACAGGCGCGTCACGCGATCGTCGAGGCGTAACTTGCCGTCACGCGCGAGCATCATGACGGCGGTCGTCGTCGCGAGCGCTTTGGTCAGCGACGACAGATCGAAGACCGTGTCGATTTTGATTGGCGAGCGCTCGGGTTCGAGCTGGCGAAAACCGAACGCGCCTTGGAAGGCGATATCGTTGCCGACGCGCACCACAACCACGGCGCCCGGTATGATGCCCTGCTCTACGGCCCGGTTAAACCCATCCTCAACATCCTTCCATCCCACCGCCGCCACCTCCTGCTAACTGAGCGCGGGTTCGATGAACTCCATCCGGCGCGCATTGCTGTCGAGCCTGACCCGCACGCCGAACGGCAGCGTGAAATTTTCGCTGCCGTGTCCCGCTTCTACGCCGCCCAGCACCGGGCATTTGAGCTCCCCGGTCTGGTCGGCGATGAAACGGGCCATCAGGCGTGCTTCCAGCTCGTTGCCCTCGACCGGCCGAATCGCGCCGAAGACGATTCCCGCGGCGCGTTCCATCGCGCCTGCCTGTCTTAGTTGTACTAGCATCCGGTCAATTCGGTAAGCCTTTTCGCCTACGTCTTCGATAAAAATAATACGCCCATCGAAGCTCGGCGCGAATGGGGTGCCGAGCATCGCCACGATTACGGACAGGCATCCGCCGATCAGCTCGCCCTCGGCCACGCCGGGCCGGATGATCTCACGCGCATCCATCGCGAACTCGCCGACCTCACCGGTGAGCAGCCCTTTCATGTGCTCGAAGGAACGCGTGCTGAGTCCGCGCGCAAGATCCATCGCGACCATCGGACCATGCATCGCGACCATGCCCGCCCGATCGACGAGCATGTTGAGCAAGAAAGTTTCATCGGAGAAGCCGACGAAGATTTTTGGCGTGCGTGCGATCGCGTCCCAATCGAGCATCGGCAAAAGCCGGCCGCATCCGTAGCCGCCGCGCGCTGCGAAGATCGCTTTCACTTCGGGATCGGCGAAATACGCCTGGAGCTCGCCGGCGCGCTCGCGATCGTCGCCGGCCAGCACGCCCGATCGCGCGAGCGCTCGCTCCGAAACTTTGACACGGAAGCCCATCGAGGCGAGCACGCCGACGCCGCGCTCCAGGTGCGTGCGCTCGACGGCCGCCGCGGGCGCGACGACGCCGACCGTATCGCCAGGGCTCAGATGCAGCGGCTTGTTGAGTCGGCGCTTCACGCGAGGATGCGAATACTAAAGCGAACGGCCCACGGCTGTCGCAACCGGGGCGAGCGCCTTCATCAGATCGGCAAAGACGTTCGGCTTGAGCTGCTGCGGACCGTCGGACAGCGCCGTCTCGGGATGCGGATGCACCTCGATAAGGAGACCGTCGGCGCCCGCTGCAACCGACGCCAGCGCCATCGGCGTTACGAGCGACCATAGGCCAGTGCCATGGCTCGGATCGACGATCACCGGGAGATGCGTCCACTGCTTGAGCAGCGGCACCGCGTTGAGGTCGAGCGTATTGCGCGTCGCGGTCTCGAAAGTGCGGATACCGCGCTCGCATAGCACGACGTTGGGATTGCCTTCGGCCAGGATGTACTCGGCGGCCATCAGGAATTCTTCGAGCTTGGTCGACATCCCGCGCTTCAGCAGGACGGGCTTGTTGGTGCGGCCGAGCCGCCGCAGCAACGAGAAGTTCTGCGCGTTGCGAGCGCCGACCTGGAGCATGTCGGCATGCTCGACGATCATTTCGATGTCGTGCGGGTCCATGATCTCAGTCACGACCGGCAGCCCGACGCGGCGTCCTGCAGCCTCGAGCAACTCGACGCCCTCGCCTTCCATCCCCTGGAACGAATAGGGCGAGGTGCGCGGCTTGAATGCGCCGCCGCGCAGCATATGAGCGCCCGCGCGCTTGACGCCATCGGCAGCGGCCTCGACCTGCTCTTTGCTCTCGACGGCGCACGGTCCCGCCATGATCGCGAGCCGCTTGCCGCCGATCTGGG
>Ga0335073_10002182_pt1 | contig 26758 bp, 22 predicted proteins | sample Lox_Sample_22_FD_207093 | JGI IMG/M metagenome (GOLD analysis project Ga0335073, IMG submission 207093) | Soil microbial communities from Loxahatchee National Wildlife Refuge, Florida, United States - Lox_Sample_2.2 | ecosystem: Environmental > Terrestrial > Soil > Wetlands | place: USA...
GCCCGGCTCGATCCCCGGCACGCCGATGGCGCGCGGAATCGCGGCGGTCGCCACTTGTTGCGGCGCCGCGGGAGCCGGCGCCGCAACGGCCGGCGCCGCAGGCGCTGACACTGCCGGAGCGGCGATACGCGGCGGTGCCGGCGTGACGCTCGCCATCACCGGCGGCTTGGGCGCCGCCGGCTTCTCGCGCGACGGCTGAATTGCGGCGGCCCGGCGCGGCGGCGCGATGAGGTGGATCGGCGCCGCGTTGGCATCGGCCGATCCCACGCCGGCGGCGTCAAGGGCACCCCAATCGACGCTTACGGCGGGCTCCGCCACGGCGTGGGCGCGCGGGACGAGGGCCAGGGAGAGGATGGCCAGAGATGCCGCGCGCAAGGAAAGGCGGGAACGCGCCATGCCGCAGCTTAGCCTAGTCGCCGCGGCCGATGAAGCGCGACTCACCACGCAATCCCTCGGCCACGAGCGACAAAAGTTGCGGATGAAGATGGTCGTTGGCGGCGAGCACGTCGCCCGTCGTCATCATCGAGGTCCCGCCGACGAGGTCGCTCACATAGCCGCCCGCTTCGCGCACCATCAGAAGCCCGGCTGCGATGTCCCAAGGCCGGAGACCGAACTCCCAGAACCCGTCGAGCCGCCCGGCCGCGACAAAGGCAAGGTCGAGCGATGCGACGCCCAAGCGCCGGATGCCGCTTACCGCCGCCATCACCGGGGCCAAGGTCGCGAGATAGGCCGGATGGTCGCCATGCCCCAGGAACGGGATGCCGGTGCCGATCACAGCCTCGGGCAGCCGGCGCCGCGCCGACACGCGCAGGCGCCGGTCGTTGACATAAGCGCCGATCCCCTTTTCGGCCCAATACATCTCGTCCCGGAGCGGCTCGTAGATAACGCCGGCGATCACCTCGCCGTCGCGCTCGCACGCGATCGAGATCGCGAAATGCGGCAGACCGTGCAGGAAATTGGTGGTGCCGTCGAGCGGATCGACGATCCAGCGGTGGCGCCCGTCGCCCGGGCTTTCGCCGCTTTCCTCCATCAGCAGGCCGAACTGGGGCCGGGCGCGCTGCAGCTCGGTGCGCAGCACCTGCTCGGCCTTGAGGTCGGCGTTGGAGACGAAGTCGCCCGGGCCCTTGACCGAGACCTGAAGCTGCTCGACCTCGCCGAAATCGCGGATGAGGCCGCGCGCCGCCTTCAAGGCGGCCGCCGCCATCACATGGATGATCGCGGAGCGGACCGCCACGAAGGCTCAGTCCTTGGCGCGCTCGATATAGCTGCCGTCGGCGGTGTTCACGACGATGCGGGTTCCGGCCTCGACATGAGGCGGCAACATCACACGCCGCCCGTTCTCGAGCTTGCCCGGCTTGTAGGAAGAGGACGCGGTCTGACCCCGCACGACCGGATCGGCCTCGACCACCTGCATCACCACCGATTGCGGCATCGAGACGGCAAGCGGCACGCCCTCATAAAGCTGAATGGTGCAGATCATGCCTTCCTGAAGAAAATCCGCCGAATCGCCGATCATCTCGCGGTCGACCGCGACCTGCTCGAACGATTCGTTGTCCATGAAGGTCGCCTGATTGTCGTCGAAGTAAAGGAACTGCATCTCTTTCTCGTCGAGCCGCACGCGCTCGACCGATTCCTGGGTGCGGAACCGCTCGATGATCTTGTTCCCAGCCCGAAGGTCGCGCATCTCGATCTGGGCGAAGGCCCCGCCCTTCCCGGGCTGGATCAGCTCGCGCTTCACCACGAGGCAGAGTTTTCCCTGGTGCTCCAGCACGTTGCCGGGTTTGACATCGATGGCGTTGATCTTCATGAGTGGCGGTATTCCTGTTAGTGTCGTCATGGCCGGGCTTGACCCGGCCATCCACGAAGGCTGCTCGCCCGTCGCTACCCGTGGATGCCCGGGTCAAGCCCGGGCATGACGAAGGGACGTGACGGATTCAGCGATGGCCGAAACCGGTTCCTAGCGGATTCCGCCGATCCCGCCAACCCCTCGAGAGGTCCCGATATGTCAGCGAGCGACGACGGCGGATGGTGGCGGCCCGACCGGTTCGCCGCCCGCGCGCCGCATCTGGCCGCCCGCGCCCGCATTCTCGCTTCGATCCGCGCCTTTTTCGCGGCACGCGGCTTCGTCGAGGTCGACACGCCGGCGCTTCAGAAGAGCCCGGGCATCGAGCCGCATCTGCGCGCCTTTGCGACCCGGCTCGACCCGCCCGACGGCGGCGCGCTCTATCTCCACACCTCGCCCGAGTTCGCGATGAAGAAGCTGCTGGCGGCGGGGATGGAGCGCCTCTTTCAGCTCGCGCACGCGTTCCGCAACGGCGACCGCGGCAGCCTGCATCATCCCGAGTTCATGATGCTCGAATGGTATCGCGCGCGCGCCACGACCAGCGACCTGATGGCGGATTGCGAGGCGCTGTTGCGCGCCATTGCGGGCGGCGCGCCTTTGCGGTGGCGCGGCGCCGAGGCCGATCCGGCGGCGCCGTGGCACTATCTCAGCGTCGCCGATGCCTTCGCGCGATATTGCGGCATCGACCTTCTGGCCACCGCGCCCGAGAATTTTCCGGCACTCGCCAAAGCGGCGCGCGGCATCGGCATCGCGCCTCATGACGGCGACACGTGGGAGGACCTGTTCTTCCGCCTCTTCCTCGAGCGGATCGAGCCGCATCTCGGCATCGGCGCGCCGACCATCCTTTACGATTATCCGATCTCGATGGCGGCACTGGCGCGGCCCAAGCCCCAGGACCCGCGTGTCGCCGACCGGTTCGAGCTTTATGTCTGCGGCCTCGAGCTTGCGAACGCGTTCGGCGAATTGACCGACGCCGCCGAGCAGCGCCGCCGCTTCGAGGCAGCCCAGGCGCGCCAAAGCGAGCCCTATCCGATCGACGAGGATTTTCTGGCCGCGGTCGCGGCGATGCCCGACGCCGCCGGCATCGCCCTGGGCGTCGACCGCCTCGTCATGCTCGCCTCGGGGGCCGATCGCATCGAGGATGTGCTGTGGCTGCCGGTGGCGCGTTGACCCGCCGACGCCGTGCCGCCACGATGCACGCGACGGAAAACGAGAGGCGCTCATGAAAGTCTTCATCTTCGACCTGCTGGCCTACGGCGAGCAGCTCGATCACCTGAAACAGGTGAACGAGCTGCCCTATCCGCTGCCGGCGCGGCATTTCAAGGCCGACGTGGCGGTGCGGACCTATGCCGAGCATCTCGATGCGTGGGAGGAAGCAGACCGGCTGGGCTTCGACGGGATCGGCTTCAACGAGCATCATTGCTCGCCCTACGGTCTGATGAATTCGCCGAACTTGATGGCGGCCTCGGCGGCGCAGCGCACCAAGCGCGCGAAGCTTCTGATCTACGGCAATCTCCTGCCGCTGCACGAGCCGCTGCGGCTCGCCGAAGAGCTGTCGATGCTCGATTGCCTCTCGAACGGCCGCCTCATCTCGGGCTTCGCGCGGGGCATCCCGCGTGAGTACCAGGTCCATAACGTGCCGCTTGCCGAATCACGCGCGCGGTTCGAGGAGGCCTATGAGATCGTGCTCCGGGCCTGGACCGAGGAGATCTTCTCCTATCACGGCAAATTCTGGTCCTACGACACCGTGGCAATGTGGCCGCGGCCGGTGCAGCGTCCGCATCCGCCGGTATGGATGCCGATCACTGGCAGCCAGGAATCGATCGAGTTCGCCGGCCGCCACAACATCACCATCACGCCGGGCCAGGGCCGCGGCGCCGGCGGGCGCGGCCTGCAAGAGGATATCATCCGCCATTATGCGAAATGCCTTGCGGCCGCGGGCCATCGCATCACGCCCGATCACCTGGCACTCGGCGTCAGCGCCTATGTCGCCGACACGAAAGCGCGCGCGGTCGCCGAGATGGGTCCCTATCACCTCTATTTCAACCGCACGCTCTATAGCCACGGCAATTTCACCGAGACCAGCACCGGGCGCGAGCGCGGCTATATGAGCAAAAGCTCGAGCGACTATGTGCGGCCCGAAAATCTGGCGGCGATCGAACGGGCGCGCGACGATTTCCGCGGCATGACCATGGAGGATTTGACGCGCCAGGCGCAGAACATGGCCTGGGGCCCGCCTCGCGAAGTGACCGAGCGCATCATCGAGGCCGCCGAGCATTTGGGCGCCAACCGGATCAATGTGAGCTTCAACCGCGGCGCGCTGCCGCAGGAATTGTTCATCGAGCAAATCCGCCGCTTCGCCTCGGACGTCCTGCCGGCACTTCAGGCCCACGAAGTGACCCGCGTGCCGATCGCCGAGGAAGCGGCCGCGTAGCCCTATTGCTTGGGGCTGTCGGTGGCGCCCAAGCCCGATGCGGCGACGCTTCCGGATATCCGGGACAAGCGGCTGGTGTTCCTGATCGGCGCGCCGCGCAGCGGCACCACCTGGCTGCAGATCCTGCTGTCGTCCTCGCCTGCCGTCGCGACCTTCACCGAGACGCACCTTTTTTCGACCTACACCGCCTCGCTTTTTGCAGGGTGGCGCACGTTTGAGAACAGCCCGGACCCGGTCGGGCTGAAGATGATGATGAGCAAGGAGGAGTTTCTTGGCCTGGTACGGGAGATCACGTCCGCCGTGATGTCGCGCATCCTCATGACCAGGCCGACGGCATCCGTGATCCTGGAAAAGACGCCGTTCCACGCCTGTTGCTGCCCGGACATTCTCGCGGTTTATCCCGACGCCTATTTTCTCCACATCGTCCGCGATCCCCGCGCCGTCGTCGCCTCGATGCGGGCGGCGCGGCAATGGGGCGGTTCGGGGTGGGCGTCACCGTGGCTCGCCGACAATTGCGAATTCTGGCGCAAATGCGTCGAGGAGGCGCGCGCCATGCGCGCCGCCACATCCCGCTATCTCGAGATCCGTTACGAGGACCTCGTCGACAACGGCATCCCGACCTTGCGCCAGGTATTCCGTTGGATGGAGATCGACGAGCCCGAACCGGAATGCGCCCGAATCCTCGAGGCGAACCGGATCGACAATCTCCGGAACCAATCGGGCGACGGAACCTCGGATTTCGTCCGCAGGCTCCGGGAGCTTTATGGCGGCGGTGGAACGTCGGGGTTCTTCCGCCGAGGCGAAGTCGATGGGTGGCGGCAGGACCTGACCCCGCGCCAGGTTCAGCTGATCGAGCGGATGACCGGGAAGATCGCGGTCGAGCTGGGATACGAGCCGACGCCGAACGCCGCGTTCGACGCCAACCGGGTCATCGTGGCGTGCATGCTTGCGGCGGAGAGGATTCGCAGCGGCCTGAAGTGGCGCGTCAAGCGCCTGGTCGACGCCCGATAACCATAGGCTCCGTCACGGCATCCGGACGGCAAGCGGCCCGCCGCTTCCACGCTATTCAAAGACATCGCCCGTGCTAGGATATTTCCTCAACGAGCCGGAGAGCGCGCGTGGCTTCGGAGCCGGTCCAGCGCAAGCTTGCTGCGATCCTTGCCGCAGACGTGGTCGGCTACAGCCGGCTGACGGGCGCGGACGAGGATTTGACGCTGGCGCGGTTGCGGGCGCTGCGCAGCGACCTGATCGACCCGACGATTTCCGTGCATCACGGTCGTGTCGTGAAGCGGACCGGCGACGGCGCGCTTGTCGAGTTCCGCAGCGCCGTCGATGCCGTGCGGTGCGCCATCGAGGTTCAGCGCAACATGGTTGAGCGCAATGCGGGCCTGCCGTCCGAGCGGCGCATCGAATTCCGCATCGGCGTTCACCTCGGCGACGTGGTCGAGGAAAGCGACGGCGATCTCATGGGAGACGGCGTCAACATCGCCGCAAGGCTCGAAGGCATCGCCGATGCGGGAGGCATTTGCATCTCCGAAGACACCTGGCGGCAGGTGCGCGATAAAATCGGCGAAACCTTCACCGACCTTGGCGAGCGCGAGCTCAAGAACATCGCCCGGCCGATGCGCGCCTATCGCGTCGAGTTCAAGGCCCCGGCTCCCGCGACGCGAGAAAGCCAGGCGCTTCCATTGCCGGACCGGCCTTCGATCGCGGTGTTGCCGTTTCAGAATATGAGCGGCGATCCCGAGCAGGAATATTTCGCGGACGGCATCGTCGAGGACATCATCACGGCGCTCTCCCGCTTTCGGCAGCTGTTCGTCATCGCGCGTAATTCGAGCTTCACCTACAAGGGGCGGGCGGTCGACGTGAAGCAGGTCGGCACCGAGCTGGGCGTGCGTTATGTCCTCGAAGGCAGCGTGCGAAAGGCGGCGGGCCGCGTTCGCATCACGGGGCAGCTGATCGATACGGCGAGCGGCACGCATTTGTGGGGCGACCGCATCGACGGCGCGCTCGAGGATATTTTCGATCTGCAGGATCAGGTCACCACGAGCGTCGTCGGCGCGATCGCGCCAAAAATGGAGCTGGCCGAGATCGAGCGCGCGAAGCGGAAGCCGACCGAGAATCTCGGCGCCTACGACTATTACCTCCGCGGGGCCGCGAGCTTCCATCTGATGACGCGGGCGGGCTTGGACGCGGCGCTGCAATCCTTCTACCGCGCCATCGAGCTCGATCCGGAATTCGCGTCGGCCTATGGGATGGCGGCGTGGTCCTTCGTGTGGCGGCGGGCGAATGGCTGGACCGCCGATCGCGCGAAAGAAGTCGCCGAGGCGGAAAGGCTGGCGCGGCGCGCCGTCGAATTCGGCAAGGATGACGCGATCGCGCTTTCCAGGGCGGGACACACGATGGCCTTCATCTGCGGCGACCTGCCGACCGGGGCCGCGTTCTGTGATCGCGCGCTTCAGGCCAATCCGAATTTGGCGACGGCGTGGTTCCTGAGCGGCGCGGTGCGGGTCTGGATCGGAGAGCCGGAGGTCGCGATCGAGCAAGTGATGCGCGCCATGCGCATGAGCCCGTTCGACCCGCTTCTCTATCTGATGCAAACCATCACGGCATTCGCCCACTTTTTCGCCGGTCGCTATGGCGAAGCATCCTTGTGGGCCGAAAAAGCCCTGCGGGACGATCCGAACTGGCTGTCGGCGTTATGGGTGACCGCCGCGAGCCAGGCGCTCGACGGACGTCTCGACACGGCACGGCAAACGATGGCGCGTGCCCGGCAGATCGATCCCGCGCTCCGGATTTCCACCCTGCAAGCCGCCTATCCGATCCGACGGCCGGAGGACTTCGCCAAATGGGCCGACGGATTGCGCCAGGCCGGGATGCCCGAGGCATAAGGCGAACACGGTCATCGAGCCGAGGCCATCATGCCAAGGCCGGGATTCGTGCTAGTCTTGCGTCGGAAACGGATTGACGCCATGGCCCACGAACGCATCGAGATCAATCCCGAGATCATGGGGGGCAAACCCGTGATCCGCGGAAGCCGTGTACCGGTCGAGCTGATCCTTCGCAAACTCGGAGCCGGCATGACGCCTGAGGCGGTGCTTGCCGACCATCCGAGGCTGATCCTCGATGACATTCGGGCGGCGCAGACTTTTGCAGCCGATTATCTTGCCGATGAGGAACTGGTCTATCGCTGAAGGATCGCCTCGTGCGATGGCTCGCGGATGAATGCGTCGACGCGGCGGTTGTTCACCACCTGCGTACATCCGGCAATGACACGACCTACATGGCCGAGCGCGCGCCGGGTGCCACCGATTTATTCGTGATCCGGCTCGCAAACGAGGAAGAGCGACTCCTTTTGACTGAAGACAAGGATTTCGGGGACCTTGTGTTTCGACAGAGGACGGCCGTGCCTGGGCTCGTCCTCCTACGCATCGACCCGGAGGATCGAGCCCTCAAATGGGAACGTCTGGAAGCGGCAATAGCACAGTTCGGAGAGTCGCTTTATGGCCGCCATCTCGTGGTGGAAAAGGCGCGTATACGATCAAGAGCCATGCTAAGATAGTATTGAACCGTGCTCTGCCAAATCAGTCATAGCAGAAAGCGAACGTTGCCTCGAAGCGCCACATCTCGAGAGCGTCGGAGAGTCGTATGACCGTCCCAGATTACGAAAGCCTGATGCTTCCGATTTTGACGGTGGCGGGCGACGGTCAAGAACATCGCATTGGTGATGTGGTGGAGCAGCTTCCAACCAACTCTCGTTGACGGAGTCGGATCGCCAACACCTTCTGCCGCTGCCGACCATGGGCCTGAGGCGGTTCCGATTTGTCGGATCTGCTCAAAGCATCAAGCCGGCGGCTCATCATCAAAAAGGGGATTTGCTATCGCACGCCAAATGTAGTACATAAGCGTACATCATGGACAAAGGGTGGAGGGAGCCACTGCGCAGCGGTTATCAATTGTCGCGTTTTTCTGGGGCGGCGGCCGCGATGGCGGCGAGGAAGGCGCGGACGGCGCTGGCGGGGCCGTCGGGATGGTCCCAGACGGCGGAGATGACGGCCAGGAAATCGACCCCGGATGCCACCAGCGGCCCGCAATTTTGCGGCGTGATGCCGCCGATCGCGACCGACGGGACCGTCATGGTCTCGGACCACCAGGAGAGGATCTCGGGGTCCGAGGTGAAGCGGCGGCCGCCCTTTGTGGGGCTTGGGAAGAAGCCGCCGAAGGCGACATAGTCGGCGCCCTTCTCCGCGGCCTCGATGGCGAGGTGGCGGCTTGCATAGCAGGTGACGCCGACGATCCGGTCGGGCCCCAACAGGCGCCGCGCCTCGTCATAGGGCGCGTCCTCCTGGCCGACATGGACGCCGTCGCAGCCGGTCTTGAGCGCGAGGTCGGGGCGGTCGTTCATGATGAAGGCGACGTCCCGGCCTTCGGTGATCGGCCGCAGGATGTCGGCGGCACGGCAGATGGCGTCGTCGCCGATGTCCTTGAGGCGGAGCTGGAGACAGGCCACATCGCCCGCGTCGAGCGCGGCCTTGAGACGGTCGGCAAAGGCCGGCGGGTCGATCGCCGGCGGGGTGATCAGATAAAGCCGCGCCGGCACCGGCGGCTCAGGCCTCGCCCTTGTAGATGCGGATGATGGTGTCGAGCATCTTGAGCGCCTCCTCGCGCGGGCGCTGGAACGTGTTGCGGCCGATGATCGAGCCGTTGGCGCCGCCGTCGCGAACCGCGCGGGCCTCATTGTAGACGCCGTCTATGTCCTTGGCCTCGCCGCCCGAGAACACGACGATGCGCTTGCCGTTGAAGCAGGACTGCACCACGTGGCGGATGCGCGCGGCCGGGCCCGAGATGTCGATGCGGCGGTCCTGATAGACCTTCTTGGCGGCGTCGAGCTCGAGGAAGTCGGTCGGCGGCTTGACCTTGATGATATGGGCGCCCAACAGCGCCGCCATGTGCGCGGCATAGGCGCAGATGTCGATCGCGGTCTCGCCCTCCTTCGACAGGGTGCCGCCGCGGGGATAGGACCAGATCACCACCGCGAGCCCGTGGGCCTTCGCCTCGCGGCCCATCTCGGCGATCTCCTCCATCATGTCGTAGGCCTTGTCCGAGCCGGGATAGATCGTGAAGCCGATCGCCGAGCAGCCGAGCCGGAGCGCGTCCTTGACGCCGGCGGTCACCGCCTGGGACGGCCCTTCCTTGGCGCGGGCGAGGCTGTTGGCCGAATTGACCTTGAGGATGGTCGGGATCTGGCCGGCATAGGTGGCGGCCCCGCCCTCGATGAACCCGAGCGGCGCGGCATAGGCCGAAAGGCCCGCGTCGAGCGCGAGCTGGAAATGATAGTGCGGGTCATAGGCCGGCGGGTTCGGCGCAAAGCTGCGTGCGGGTCCGTGCTCGAACCCCTGATCCACCGGCAGGATCACGACCTTGCCGGTTCCGGCCAGCTTGCCCTGCATCAGGATGCGGGCAAGGTTGGCCTTGGTTCCGGGATTGTCGCTTTCGTAATGGTCGAGGATCTTTTTGACCCGTTCCGTCACCTGCATCGAAGCACTCCTTTGAGGGCGCGGGAGCTTCGCAAGAATATCTCAATCATAACTTAAATGCGCGGGTCATGGGGGCGTTCCGTGCGCCAAAAGCCAAGCCCGGCAGGCGCCCGCGGGATCGCGCTCGCCCAAGAGGTCGAGCGCGGGCGGCGGTGGGCCGCGCTCGATCTCGGCGCCCAAGGCCGCGGCGATCTCGGCAAGGCGCCGGGCGGTATCGCACCGGCCGGAAAAGCGTACCCGACGGGCGCCCGCACGCAGCGCAGCGAGGGCCGATCCCGCCTCGCCGGCGCAATCGAGCACCGCCGTAACCCGGGCGCCGGGATGGGCCGAGCGCGCCGCCTCGACAACGGCGAGGAACCAGGTCGGCCCGGCATAAGTGCCGGCGCCGGGCGCGCTCGCCAAGGCCACCGGCTTCCCCAGCCCGGCGGCCGCCGATGCCGCCGCGAGCGCATGATCGAGCGAATGGACGACGATCCGCGCGCTCACACCATCGCGCCGAAGAGGGCCGCCGCCTCGACCATGCGGTTCGAGAAGCCCCACTCGTTGTCGTACCACGACAGGACGCGGCAGAACCGGTTGCCCAGCACCGTGGTCTGGGTCAGGTCGAAGGTCGAGCTGTGGCTGTCATGGTTGAAGTCGCTCGACACCACCTCGTCCTTGACGACGCCGAGGATGCCCTTGAACCGGTTCGAGCCCGCCGCCTTTTCCATCATCGCGTTGATCGCCTCGCGCGAGGTGTCGCGCGCGGCGGTGAATTTGAAATCGATGAGCGACACGTTGGCGGTCGGCACGCGGATCGCGGTGCCGTCGAGCTTGCCCTTCAAGGCCGGGATCACGAGGCCCAGCGCCTTCGCGGCGCCGGTCGAGGTCGGGATCATGTTGAGCGCCGCCGCCCGCGCGCGGCGCGGGTCCTTGTGCAACGTGTCAACCGTGCTCTGGTCGCCGGTATAGGAATGCACGGTGGTCATGAAGCCTTGCTCGATGCCGACGCCCTCGTTCAGCACATAGGCCACCGGCGCCAGGCAATTGGTGGTGCACGAACCGTTCGAGATCACAGTGTGCTCGCGCTTCAGGCCGTCGCTGTTGACGCCCATCACCAGCGTATAGTCGACGCCGTCGGCCGGCGCCGACACGACGCATTTCTGGGCGCCCGCCTCGATATGCCTTGCCGCGGCCTCGCGCTTCGTGAAGAGACCGGTGCATTCGAGCGCGACGTCGACGCCGAGCGATTTCCACGGCAGCTTCGCCGGGTCGCGCTCGGCCAGCACGGCGATCTTGCCGCGCCCGATATCCATCCAATTCTCGCCGGTCCTGACCTCGCCGCGGAACCGCCCGTGCACGCTGTCATATTTCAACAACTGCGCGTTCGCCTCGACCGATCCCAGATCGTTGATGGCGACGACCTGCAGATCATCGCGGCCCTGCTCGTGGAGCGCGCGCAGCACGAGGCGGCCGATGCGACCGAAACCGTTGATCGCGACGCGGACGCTCATCCCATCCTCCGACGAAGTTGCTGATAGAAGCTAGTCACGGCCCTGTTCAAGAAGCGTTACCGCGGCGTCGGCGATCGCCCCGGGGGTGAAGCCGAAACGCCGGAACAGCTCGTCGGCCGGCGCCGACGCGCCAAAGCCCGGCATTCCGATGATCCGGCCGTGCGCGCCGACATAGCGCTCCCAGCCGAACGGCGAGGCCGCCTCGACCGCAAGCCGGGGCGCTTCGCCCAACACCTCGCGACGATAATCCTCGTCCGCGGCATCGAACAGCTCCCAGCACGGCATGGAAACCACCGTTACGGCAATGCCCCGCGCGACCAAGAGGTTCCGCGCCTCGAGCGCCAGCGCCACTTCGGAACCCGTGGCCAGCAAGGTCACGTCGCGCGGCCCCTCCCCGGCCAACACATAGGCGCCTTTGGCGCACCGGTTCTCGCCGGCATCGCGGCGCAGCGCCGGCACCGCCTGACGCGTCAGCGCCAGCACCACGGGCTGAACCCGCCGGCCAAGCGCCAGTTCCCAGCATTCCGCGGTCTCGATCGCATCGGCCGGCCGCAGCACCAGAAGCCCCGGCATCGCGCGAAGGCTGGCCAGATGCTCGACCGGTTGATGGGTTGGCCCGTCTTCGCCGAGGCCGATCGAATCATGCGTCATGACATAGACGACGCGCAGCCGCATGAGCGCGGAAAGCCGCATCGCGGGACGGCAATAATCGGTGAAGACCAGGAAGCTGCCGCCATAAGGCACGATGCCGCCATGCGCCGCCATCCCGTTCATGGCCGCGGCCATGCCATGCTCGCGCACGCCGTAATGGACATAGCTGCCGGAGAAATCGTGGCGGGTGATCAGTTTCTGACCCTTGGCCAGCGTGTTGTTGGAGCCGGTAAGGTCGGCCGAGCCGCCGATCAGCTCGGGGATCATCGGCACCAGCGCATCGAGCACCTGCCCCGAGGCTTGGCGCGTCGCGATCCGGGGCGCCGCATCCGCAAATTTCGCCTTTATCTGCTCGATCGCGCGGCGCCACCCGCGCGGCAGCACGCCTTCGATGCGGCGCACGAACTCGGTGCGCGTTTCGGGATCGGCAGCATCGAAGCGCTGACGCCATGCTTTTTGCTGTTGCGCGCCGCGCTGACCCACGTCGCGCCAGTCGGCGATCACGTCCTCGGGCAGATCGAACGGCGGCCAGCCCCAGCCGAGCCGCGTGCGTGCGCCGGCGATTTCCGCCTTGCCCAGCGCCGAGCCATGCGCGGCAGCAGTGCCCGCCTTGGTCGGCGCGCCGAAGGCGATCGTCGTGCGGCAGGCGATCAATGAGGGCCGATCGCTGTCCCGCGCGCGCGTCAGCGCCGCTTCGATCGCTTGCGTGTCGTGGCCGTCGATCCGCTCCGCGTGCCAGCCGCACGCGGCAAAGCGCGCGATCTGGTCGTCCGAAACCGAAAGATCGGTGCCGCCATCGATCGAGATGTGATTATCGTCCCACAGCACGATGAGGCGCGCGAGGCGCAGATGGCCCGCAAGCGAGATCGCCTCATGCGAGATGCCTTCCATGAGGCAGCCATCGCCGGCGATCACATAGGTATAGTGGTCGACCAGATCGGACCCAAAGCGTTGCGCCAAGATCCGCTCGGCCATCGCCATGCCGACCGCGTTTGCCAGTCCCTGTCCGAGCGGCCCCGTCGTCGTCTCGATCCCTGGCGCGTGGCCGCGCTCGGGATGGCCCGCGGTGCGGCTGTCGAGCTGGCGGAAGCGCGTCAATTCGTGGCGAGACATGTCGGCCTCGCCCGCAAGGTGCAGCAACGCGTACAGCAGCATCGAGCCGTGCCCCGCCGACAGCACGAACCGGTCGCGGTCCGGCCAGTCGGGATGAGCCGGGTCGAATTTCAGGAACTTGCTCCACAGCACGGTTGCGACATCGGCCATCCCCATCGGCATGCCGGGATGGCCGCTTTGCGCCGCCTCGACCGCGTCCATCGCCAGCGCGCGGATGGCGTTCGCCATCCGCCTCAAGCGCGCATCGTGCGGCGCGGGCAACGGCGCCTGGGAAAGATCGGCAGTGTCGGAGACGCTCATGGCGAGGACGGGCGGGCGCGCAGGGACGTGACGCGGCGCACCATGGCGGGCGTCCGCCGCGGCGTCAAGGCAAAGCCTGGAAATGCCCGGAATCGCTGGCCTATGTTAGCTCACGACAAAAAACGGGAGGCAGCATGAACCATAACGGCACGAAAGGCGTCTCGCGACGCGGATTGCTCGCCACGCTCGCAGCGGCGCCGGCGCTCGGCGCGGTTGCGACGCCCCAAGCGGCCAGGGCCGAGGATTTCGCGGTCACGGCGGCCCGGGTGCAGGCCGCGCTCAAGGACGCGAAGGGCACGAAGCTGGTCCTTCTCGGTACCGGCGCGGGTCCGATTCCGGGACAGGCGCGCCGCATGACGTCGAATGTGATGCTGCATAAGGGCGCCGCCTACGTGCTCGATTGCGGCCTCGGCGTCACCGCGGAATATGCGCGGACCGGCATTCCGTTCGCCGCCCTCAACGCGATCTTCATCACGCACCACCACCCGGACCACAACATCGAATACGGGCCCCTGCTCGTGATCGGGTGGGTTCAAGGCATGAAGCAGTCCGTCCGCGCCTATGGTCCGCCGCCGCTTCAGCAGATGACCGAAGACTATCTGCGCTCCCAGAAAGTGACGATCGATTTCTGGGCCGAGGATTTCCATCGACCGCCGCTTGGGATGATCGACGTCCACGAGCTTCCGACGGCCGGACCGGTGATGCAGGACGACAACGTCAAAGTGACGTCGGTCCTGGTGCAGCACCCGCCGGTCAAGCCCTGCTATGGCTATCGCTTCGACTTCGAGGATCGCTCGATCGCGTTTTCCGGTGACACGATCCCGCTCGAGGCGGTGGCGCAGATGGCGAAGGGCGCCGACGTGCTGGTCCACGAAGCGATGGATATGAAGGCGATCGAAGACTATCTGCGCCGGCAGATCGCCCACGGCACCCCCGGCAATATCGACACCTTCATGGCACACATGCGGGCGGACCACTCGCCGCCGGAGGATGTCGGCCGTATCGCGCAGGAGGCAGGCGTGAAGACGCTCGTGCTCTCCCATCTCGGCCCAAGCGACGCGAGCGTCAGCGACGCGTCCTGGCGCGCGGCGGCAGCAAAGCATTTCAAAGGCCGGATCATCGTCGGGCACGACCTCATGGTGATCTGACGATTCGCGGCGAACTACGACTTGCCGCGCCGTCGACCCGCGTTGCGGCTCGAAGGCGAAGCCGGTAAGGTCGCGCCGGCCGCGTTGGGGCGTAGCCAAGTGGTAAGGCAGCGGATTTTGATTCCGCCATTCGGAGGTTCGACTCCTCCCGCCCCAGCCAGCCCAAAGGCGCGCGTCGACGATGGCCGATGCAGGTCGTTGCGAAGGAGCGACGATCACCGTTTTCAGCGCCTACGGTACCAAATCGACGCAAGCCGGCGGCTTGCGCAGAGGGGCTCGCGAAACGCCTCTTGCGAGCCCGGATAACAACGTCGCGCTAGCAGATTGCGAGGAACGCTCCGCCGGCCGCGAGGCTGCGGAGATGCTGTTGATCAGGCTCGGGGTGGTCGCCTAAGAGCGCTATGCGGGTGGATACGGAGATACGCCATGCCCAAATTCGAGCTGTCACTGGTTGAAGTGACCACCTACTTTCAGCCGCCGCCCACGATCTCGGAAAACTCGCTATCGGCATTTCCGGTCGAGCATGATCCGAGTCGATCAAAAAGCCTGCTTGGGGCAATTTCGGAGAGTGCGCTCAAATGCGGGGCAGACAGCAAGTCCTCTTTTGCGAGAGAGGAAACCGACTCCTCATCGAGGCACAATGAGAACTGGCACCGAGATCATCCCCCGTCCCGCGTCGAATACTACGGAGGCATGCCGGGGCAGGAGTACATTACTACGGAAACAATCACCTACGCGTGCGCATCCATTGCAGCGTTTGCGGTCTTTGTCAGGAATGTGTTGGGTACCGCCAAGGACTGGAGGGATTTGCGCGCGGGACGAAAGGTGAAGGCCCTCGTCGATGGAAGGGAGATCGAAGTCGCGTCCGGCGATGACCTTCTTGCGGTGGTGAAAGCTGCGCAAAGAGGAGGTACGGATTCTGAATCAGTATCACAAGATACCTGAGAGCGGCCGCATTCAGCCAATGTCTGCTTCCGAACGGCGAGCACCATTCCCCGACGCACGGTCAGGGTAGGAACTTTTCGGTGTAGAGAGCCCCTGCGGCCGGCGGGGTGCCGAGGAGATGAAGGTCGACGAAAGACTGCGCTACCGCCTCGAACGAGGTTGCATCGAACCGTCCGTCAGACGACAGCGCCGGCATCTCGTCATCGAAGATCCTTGACGCCACTGCGGGCGAAAGCCCGGTTTGCGGCATGATCAGCTTTAGGGTCTCGTCCTTGTGGCCGCGAGCGTACGTGACCGTCTCGAACCACGCGGCGATGAACTGCCTGACGATCTCTGGATGGTCGGCGATCAGCGAGTCGCGCGCATAGAGAAAGTGGGTAATGAAATTGTGCAGGTAGCCGAATGTCAAAAGCGGCATCGCCTCGTTCTTCGCTTGCAGCTCGTAGGCGGCGCCGGTAGGCCCGACGAAGGCATCAAGATTTCCGGTCCTAAGCGCCGCGATCGCACTCTCGCTGCTGCCGACCGGAACCGGCTTCACGTCGTCCGTCTTCCATCCCTCGTGGCGCGCAAAATCGGCGGCGAGCCACGCCGTGAGCGAGGTCGCGGTGGTTACCCCGATCAGCTTGCCCTTGAGTTGATCCGGCTGCGTGATCGGACCGCCTGTGCGCACGATGATCGACATGTCGACGGGGGGACCCAACACGACCGCCACGGCCTTTGCCGGCATGCCCTTGGCAATGAACACAAGATCGGTGCTGCCCGAGAGCGCCATGTCGATCGAGCCCGCCGTCATGCCCTGCGCGAGTTTGCCGCCGCCGCCGAAAGTGATGTGCTGAAGGTCGATGCCGTGCCGCGCGAAGATGCCGGCATCCTTGCCCACATCGAGCAGCGCAAAGACGAGATCCGATGCCGGTGTTCCGACCCGCACTGTTTCGGCCGCACGAGCATGCGGGGCGAGAACCGTCAACACCAGCATCACCGCGGCAGCCCCGCGACAGACACTCGAGCTCACACATCGGACCATCGTCTGTGCTCTTTCAATCGCCCCATTCCCGCGCTCACCGGCGTGCGGATGCAAGGCCGACAGGCCGACATCCGAAGGCGACGTTTGCGGATCGATTGGACCATTGTACCTGCCGAATGACGGGGGTGTCACTGCGCCCCGCCGGCCGATCAGCCGTGAAGCGGCCAGAACAATAGAACGAGCGGCACGCCGCACAGGACCACGAGGACCGACAGCGGCAGCCCCAAATGCCAATAATCGGTGAAGCGATAGCCGCCCGGGCCCATCACGAGCGTGTTGCACTGGTGTCCGACCGGCGACAGGAAATCGCAGGACGCGCCGACCGCCACGGTCATGAGGAACGGGTCGATCGCGAGACCCAGACTGGAGGCGAGGCTCGCCGCCACCGGCCCCATGACCAACATGGCGGCGGCATGGTGCACAAGCGGCGTCAATATCATGGTGAGGACGAGGATCATCGCCAGCGTCGCCGATACCGGCAGGGAGGAAGAGACGAGCTTGAGCCAGCCGGCGACGAGGTCGGTGGTGCCGATCGACCGCATGCCGTCGCCGATCGGGATCAGCGCGCCGAGAAGGATCAGGATCGGCCAGTCGATCGCGCGATAGGCTTCCGCGACGCTTGAAATCCCAAGCACCACGACGAGGACGGCACCGGCGGTAAAGGCGATTTCCGGTGGCACGAGCTCGGCCGCCGACACTCCCACGCAGCCCAGCAGAACGAGGACCGTGAGAAGGCCTCTGTTGGGCCGGCCCAGCTGCAGATTTCTTTCCGCCAACGGCAGAGCGCCGATGCTGGCAAGGACGTCGCTCATCTCGTCGGCAGGCCCCTGCAGGATGATGACGTCGCCTTCGCGGAAGACCATGTTCCCGAGACGGGCGGTCGACCGGCCCTCGCTTCGGCTGATCGCGAGGAGATTGACGCCGTAACGCTCGCGGAGCCGCACCTGGGCGCACGAACGACCCACCAGGGGCGAACCCGACGCGATCACGGCTTCGGTTGCGACCGTCTCCGCCGCGGGCTTGCGCGGGTCGGCCGGCGCTTCCGGCCCGATCAATGTCAGTGACGCGCCATCGACGAGCGCATGAATGTCCTGCGAGCTCGATTCGAGCACCAGTATGTCGTCGGCGAAGAGGCGCCAATGGCGTCTCGGCGTATAGCGGCGATTGTCCTCGCGGATGATGCCCACGACCGAAACGGCGCCATCGGCAAAGGATTCGAGCTCGGCGACCGTCTTGCCGACCAAGGGAGACGTCTCGGGAATTTGCGCCTCGCTGAGATAGTCCTCCACATGGAAGGGCATGTCGCTGGTGCTGTGGCCTTTGGCGCGCGCCGGAATGAGACGCCACCCGACCGACAGGAAGGCGATGCCGATCACCGCGATCCCCGCTCCGACCGGAAGGAAGTCGAACATCGCATAGGGCTTGCCCACGAGCTCTTGGCGGAGACTCGAGGCGATCAGGTTCGGCGACGTGCCGATCAACGTCATCATGCCGCCGACCAGCGAGGCGAACGACATCGGCATCAGGAACTCCGACGCCGAGCGCTTGTTGCGCCGCGCGATCTGAATCGCGACCGGCAGAAAAATCGCCAGCGCGCCGATATTCTTGAGCAGCGCGGATAGCACGGCGACGGCGCCGCTCAAGACGCCGACCTGCGATGCCGGCGAGCGCGTCAAGGACCTCGACAAGCGCAGCAGGCTTTCGATGATCCCCGACTTTCCCACGGCATCGCTGATCACCAGCGCCGACGCGATCAGCGGCAGCAGCGGATTGCCGAACCCGCTAAAGGCCTTGTTGGTCGGAACGATGCCGCACGCAATGGCCGCGATAAGAGCGATGAGCGCCACGATGTCGAAGCGAAAGCGGTTCCACACGAAAAGGGCAAGGAGCCCGCCCAGCAGACAAAGAGACAGCGCTTGCTGCAATGTCATCGCGATGATTTCCCGCCGATGAAAGGGCCGAGCCGCCTTTTCCCCTTAGCCCGCTTCAACGCGCTCGCACGGGGCGGCGTTCCATGAACGGGCGGGGCGCGCCCCGTCGCTTGACGGCGACCGCACCGATCTGGCACAGATCGAGACACGGGCTCGGCGTAATGATCTCAAGGCGATAGAGGACGCAACGCGGCACCTGACCGTGATCGTCCGTATGCGCCCGGGGGGAATGACCATGGCATCGGATGTACGTGAAGCAGACGTGGTGGTGGTGGGTTCCGGCGCTTCGGGAATGCCGGCCGCCATCGTCGCGCGTGAGGCCGGCCGATCGGTGATCGTGGTCGAGGCCGAAGCCGATATCGGCGGCCACGCGATGGTGAGTGGCGGCAACGTGCCGCTCGGCGGCGGCACCAGCGTCCAGCGCAGATACGGCATCAAGGACACGCCCGACCTTCTGTTCCGCGATCTCGTCGACTGGTCGGTCGTGGGCGCGAACGGCTTCCCGGATTACCGCTACAACGACCGCGAGATCGTGCGCGCCTTTGCCGACAACTCGGTCGCCACGTTCGAATGGCTTTTGGCGCACGGTGTGATCTTCGTCGACAAGGCGCCCGACGAGCGCGGCGGCAACTCGGTCGGCAACTCGGTGCCGCGCGAGATGCACTGCGCGCTCATGGACTGGCCGATGGCGCAAACCGGCGCGCAAGGCGACCTTGCGATCCGCGCGACGCACTCGACCGGCAACGGGCTGATGCGGCCCTTGGGCGTCGCGGCGCGGAAGGCGGGGGTCGAGATCCTGCTGCGCCACCGGATGACCGCGCTTCAACGCGCGGGCGGACGGGATGGCCGCGTCCAAGGGATAAAGGTCGAGCATGACGGCGCGACGACGACAATCCGCGCGCGCCAGGCCGTCATCCTCGCTACCGGCGGCTCGACCGGCAATGTCAATTTCCGCCGCATGTTCGATCCGCGCCTGACCGAGGAATATTGCGGGCTCGCCGGCATGCCCTGGTCCGATCAGGACGCGAGCGGCGAGCTTGCCGCGATGGATGTGGGCGCCACGCTTTGGGGCCTCTTCAATCAGACGAGCGAGGTCGGCCTGACCTTGACCAAGGCGGGCATGATCGGTTGCCAATACGGATATCGCAATCTGCAATGGATGCCGGGAAGCGCCGTGTTCGATCGCGCGCGGGCCTCGGGCCTGCGGGTCGCGAACTGGCAGGACGCGATCCTCGTCAACATGCTGGGCCAGCGCTTTTACGACGAGACCGGCGAGCAGTTCCTGGGCAACACCTACAACTCCGTCGATCCTTATGTGCAGGGGAGCTATCGCAACGCCGCGAACATCACTTACAAGCCCAACAACTATATCAATGCCGCGCTCGCCGGGATCGATGACGGGATGAATGGCGGCGGCCCGATCTGGGCCATTTTCGACGCCGATGCGGTTGCACGCGAGAATTGGGATCCAAAGCCGCCGAATGTCGACACGGCCGCGGGTTTCTTCTTCAGCGCCGGCACCATCGCCGACCTTGCGGCGAAGATCGTGATGAAATATCAGCGCCGGCCGATGCCGCCCGCGGCGCTCGAGGCGACCGTCGCGCGCTATAACGGCTTCGTCGACAGCGGCGAGGACGTCGATTTCGCCAAGCCGAAACCGCTCTACAAGATCGCGCGCCCGCCTTTTTATGCCGCCTGGGCGACGCCCGTCGTGCATGACACGCGCGCGGGCCTGCGCATCAACCCGCGCTGCCAGGTGATGGACATGGCGGGCCGCATCATCCCCGGCCTCTACTGCGTCGGCGAATCAGCCGGCGGCTTCAGCCAGCACGGCCTCGCCCGTGCGACATGCCAGGGCTTCATCGCCGGCAACAGCGCGGCCGCCGAGCCTTTGGGCTAGGACCTCGCCGCGGCGGCGTGCGCGGCGAGGAGCGCCGGGAAGCCGGCGGGATCGCCTCGCGCCATGCCGCATTCGGTGCCGACGCCGTCCACTCTTGCATGGCGCCGCGCCGCGGTGAGCCGCGCCTGGTCGCCTTGCGCGTCGTCGCGATGGACGAGGCCCAGATAGAGCTCCGTCTCGGGCCGCAGCTTGAGCTTTTCCAGCGGCACGAAAAAAGCATCGTCGGTACGGGGCTTGGGCACCGGCAGGTGGAAGAACTGGATCGGCCGTTTGACGCGCGCCGCGATCGCGTTGGTCATCTCGACCATGATCCCGGCATCTTTGGGCTGCACCATGTGCTCGTCGGCCGGGCTGCCATAGCAAAGATGATAGCCCAACTCGATCGCAGCGGGCACGCCGTCACCGACCTGCTGCAGCACGTCGATCGTCTCGGTTCGGAAATCGACCGGACCCTTGTCGTAATAGCCCTCCCAGGCCAACACTTCCTGGCACACATCCCACTGCACGGCGATGCGGTCGTTGGGGAGCGCCGAAGCGATCTTCGCCACCTCGCCGGTGAAGGCGCGCGTCAGTTCGGGCAGCAGGCGCGGCCGGTCGGCAGGCACGATGCTGCCATAGGTGGGCGCGACCGGCGTCGGAATGCAGATCTGGAACTTGACGCCGGCCGGGATCACGCCCGCCTTTTGAAGCCGGTCGAACACGCCCCAGGACTCGATCGCCATGTCGGCATAGCCGGTCTTGAAGGTGGCGGCGTCGGGCTTGGCGCCTTGCTTGATGCGCAGCCGCGTGATCTCGCGCACGAGCTTGCCGTCCCATTGCACGAACTTGAAGGGCGGCACGTCCGATGCCACCTCGAGCGCGGGATTCTGAGCGAACACGTCCCGCAGGAAACCGATCCAGAACTTGCGGATGCCGGTCTCGCCGTCAGGCAAGCGGATCAGGTGCGGCCCGACCGCCTGCGACAACGAACGGAACACCGTTTCCGCATCCGGCAGCGGGATGCTGCCGACGAAATGCACGATCGGGCTCTTGCTGCGATCTGCGCACATGACGCTCCTCCTCGTTCGTGTGGCATCTCAGCCTAACCGGAAGCGATCGCGCGCGCCAACATTCCGGCCGCCGGCACGCCGTCGCGAATTTTGCTATGGAGGGGCGATGCTCACGCTCAATTCCGTGACCATGCGCCTCGGCGGTCGGACCGTGCTCGACGGCGCGAGTGCCGCGATACCCTGGCGCAGCCGCGTCGGTCTCGTGGGCCGCAATGGCGCGGGCAAGTCCACCCTGCTCAAGGTGATCGCCGGCATGATCGAGGCCGATGGCGGCGCGATCGACATGCCGCGCGACACCCGCATCGGCTATCTCGCCCAGGACGCGCCTGGCGGTGCGGCCACGCCGATCGACACCGTGCTTGCCGCCGATCACGAGCGCACGAGCCTTCTCAACGAGGCCGCCGAAACCACCGAGCATCACCGGATCGCCGAGATCGAGGAGCGGCTTGCGGCGATCGACGCTTACGCCGCCCCCGCGCGGGCGGCGCGGATTCTCGCCGGGTTGGGATTCGACACGGCGGCGCAGAATGAGCCGCTCGCCTCGTTTTCCGGCGGCTGGCGCATGCGGGTCGCGCTGGCGGCGGTGCTGTTCGCGGCGCCCGACCTGTTGCTGCTCGACGAGCCGTCGAACCATCTCGACCTCGAAGCGGCGATCTGGCTCGAATCGTTTCTTGCGTCCTACCGCGGCACCGTGATCGTGGTGAGCCACGAACGCGACCTTCTCAACAACGTGGTCGATACCATCCTGCATCTCGAGGGTGGCAAGACCACGCTTTATTCAGGCGGATACGACGCCTTCGTACGGCAGCGGCGCGAACGGCGCAGCTTGGCCGAGGCGCAGGCCGCGCGCCAGGACGCACGGCGCCAGAAGCTCCAGGCCTATATCGATCGCTGGCGCTACAAGGCGCACACGGCGCGGCAGGCGCAAAGCCGCATGAAGGCCCTGGCGCGCATGGAGCCGCCGATCGCCCTGCACAACGAGACCGTGCTGACGCTCGATTTTCCCAATCCCGACGATCTGCGTCCGCCGCTCATCACGCTCGAACGCTGCGCGGTTGGCTATGGCGCCGGCCGGCCGGTTCTCTCCCGGATCGACATGCGCATCGACCCGGACGACAGGATCGCGTTCCTCGGCCGCAACGGCAACGGCAAGACGACCTTGGCACGCCTGCTCGCCGGCGAGTTGAAGCCGATGGCCGGCACGATGACCGCGAGCAACAAGCTTAGGGTGGGCTATTTCGCGCAACATCAGATCGAAGATCTGGTGCCGGGCGACACGCCGCTTCAGCATATGGGCCGGGCGCTGCCCGACGCGCGGCCCGAGACCGTGCGCGCGCAGCTTGGGCGGTTCGGCTTTTCGGGCGACATGGCGCTTGTCGAGGTCGGCAAGCTTTCCGGCGGCGAACGCGCGCGGCTTGCGCTGGCCCTTCTGACGCGCGAAGCGCCGCACCTCATCGTGCTCGACGAGCCCACCAACCATCTCGACGTGGAAATGCGCGAGGCGCTGGTCGAGGCGCTGAACGATTATTCAGGCGCCGTCGTGGTCATCAGCCACGACCGCCATCTGCTCGAACTGCTGGCGGACCGGCTTGTGCTGGTCGCGGGCGGCACGGCGCGGGAATTCGACGGCAGCCTGGACGATTATCGCGACACGGTGCTGGGCGAAGGCACATCGGCACCAGCGAAGCAGGCGACCCGCCGGGACGATCGCCGCGTCGCCGCTCAGGCGCGCGAGCGCACGCAATCCCTGCGCAGCGAGGTGAAAGCGGCGGAGGCCGACATCGCGCGCCTTCAGAAGCAGCGGGCCGAGATCGACGGGACCCTGCACGATCCTGCGAGCTATGAAGGGGCCGGCCGCGACGTCGCGGCGCTCATGAAGGCCCGCGCCGATATCGAGCAGCGCCTCGCAATGGCCGAAACGCGATGGATGGAGGCCAGCGAGGCGCTGGAGCAGGGTCAGGGCGTGAAGACGTAACGCCCGGGTTCTGCCACGTCGCGCCTTGACCCTGGCATTGGCCGAGCCTATATTGTACGTATTTATCGTTCATCGCGAGGCCGGGCGACGGGTGATGCGAAGCGGCTCCAATTTCCACCGCCCCGGGGCGCGACGTTCGAGACCACAGCACCGGAACAGATGCCGGCCCGAACGCAATTCCGATTATCAATTGTCTAGAAATTCGGGGGCCGGGGCGCGGCCTTCATAGACGCTGTGTCGCCCGAAACGGAACGATGTTAGGCTCCGCCGCTCAGGCGTTCGGAGTGACAGGGAGGACTTCGACATGCAGTTCGGAATCGGCCAATCGGTGGCCCGCAAAGAAGACCCCCGGTTCCTCACCGGCCGCGGGCACTATGTCGCCGACATCGACCTGCCGCGACAGACCCATGCGGCGTTCATCTATTCCCCGCACGCCCACGCGGCGATCAAGTCGATCGATAAGGCGGCCGCGGAAGCGGCGCCCGGCGTGCTCGCGGTGCTGACCGGCCAGGATTGGGTCGCCGACAAGCTTGGCACCCTCGATCCCGAGGCGATGCCGGAGGATATGGGCGGTCCGAAGGGATATCGCACCCATCGCTATCCGCTGGCCACCGATCGCGTGCGCTATGTCGGCGAGCGGGTGGCGGTCGTCATCGCCCTCACCGAAGGACAAGCGCGCGACGCGACGGAGCTGGTCGCGATCGACTACGACGTGCTGCCGGCCACGGTGATGGCCACGGATGCCGTCGCCCCCGGCGCACCGCTGGTCTATGAGGGCGCGCCGAACAACACCTCGTTCACCCTGCGCATGGGCAATGTCGACGCGGTCGATCCCGCCTTCGCCAAGGCGGCGCACGTGACCAAGCTCGAGCTCTTCAACAACCGTCTCAACGCCTTCACCATGGAGCCGCGGGGGTGTCTTGCCGATTGGGACGAGGGCACCGAGCGCTACACGCTCTATACCAGCACCCAGAACCCGCACGGCATCCGGCACGGACTCTCGCACCAGATTCTGCACGTGCCGGAAAGCCAGATCCGCGTGGTGGCGCGCGACGTGGGCGGCGGCTTCGGCATGAAGGGCCAGATCTACTGCGAGGAAGCGGTGTGCGTATGGGCCGCGCGCAAGGTCGGCCGGCCGGTGAAATGGATCGCCACCCGGTCGGAAGCGCTGATGGGGGACGCCCATGGCCGCGACCAGACGGTGAGCGCGGAACTGGCGCTCGCCGCCGACGGCAAGTTCCTCGCGCTGCGCTGGAAGGGGCTGCACAATGTCGGCGCCTATATCGAAGGTTCCGGCTGCGTGCCGATCATGTTCGCGCTGCGCCTCGCGCCGACCGTCTATGACATCCCGGCGGTCGCCGTCTTCAATAGCTGCGTCTTCACCAATACCGCGCCGTGCGTGCCCTATCGCGGCGCCGGCCGGCCCGAGGCGGTCTATATCATGGAGCGCCTGGTCGACAAGGCGGCGCACGAGATGAAGATCGATGCCGCGGAGCTCCGGCGCAAGAACCTGATCGCCCCGTCGGCTATGCCGTACGCGACCAAAACGGGCTGGACCTACGACACCGGCAATTATGCCGACGCGCTCGCGAAGTGCCAGGCGCTCGCGGATTGGGGCGGATACGATGCGCGGCGTGCCGAAAGCGAAGCCGCGGGCCTCAAGCGCGGGCGTGGCATCGTCTACTATGTCGACAATACCGGCATCTTCAACGACCGCATGGAGATCAGCTTCGATCCGACCGGCATCGTCACGGTCAAGGCCGGCACCTTCTCGCACGGCCAAGGGCACGAGACGGTCTATGCCCAGATGGTGTCGGATTGGCTCAGCGTGCCGTTCGAGCGCATCCGCTTCATGCAAGGGGATACCGATGCGATCACCGCCGGCCGCGGCACCTATGCCTCGCGCAGCATGATGGTAGGCGGGAGCGCGCTACGCGCCGCGGCCGATGCCGTCATCGAAAAGGGAAAGCGGTTTGCCGCCCACTTCATGGAGGCCAACGCCGCCGACATCACCTTTGCAGACGGGAAGTTCACGATCGCCGGCACCGACAAGGCGATGCCGCTGATGCAGGTGGCGGCGATGTCGTACATCCCGATGGGGATCCCGGGCGAGCTTGGCGTCGGGCTCCACGGCGACGGAGCCTTCACCGCGAACATTCCGAGCTTCCCCAATGGCTGCCACATCTGCGAGGTGGAGGTCGATCTCGACACCGGGTCCGTGACGCTCGACCGCTATGCCGTCGTCGACGACCTTGGCTTCGTGCTGAACCCGTTGCTGGCGCAGGGCCAAATCCAGGGCGGCGTGGTGCAAGGTGCCGGGCAGGCCTTGTGCGAGGATATCGTCTACGACAAGGCGAGCGGTCAGCTCGTGTCGGGCAGCCAGATGGATTACTGCGTACCCCGCGCCGACCTGATGCCCAACATCGCGGTCGATTTCAGCCTGGTGCCAAGCAAATCCAACCCGCTTGGCGTGAAGGGCGTCGGCGAAGGGGGCACGGTCGCCGCGACACCCACGGTCATGAATGCCATCCTCGATGCGCTCGAGGGGCTCGGCGTCCACGACGTGCCGATGCCCGCGACCAGCGAGCGTGTCTGGCAAGCGGTGCGGTCTGCGCGCGCAGGCGCGCGCTAGCAACGAGGAGCTTTATCATGGACACGACGCAAACGGCGCTGGGGCACGGCTATGATGTCGGCGGCGTGCGCCTTGACCGGCCTTTCCAGGTATTGAGGCTGGGCCATTTCGGCTTCAACGTCGCCGACCAGGAAAAAGCGCTGCGGTTCTATAGCGACCTGCTGGGCCTGCCGGTCACGGACACCGTCGATTTCGGGCAGCAGTTCAAGGTGACGAGCCCCAGCGGCCAGGATCCCAACGGTTATTTCCTGCGCGTCGGCGCCGACCACCATTCCGTCGTGCTGTTCCCGCACTGGGCGTTCGCGGCGTCGGGTCAGGCAAAGCGCGACGGCACGGTATGGATCAGTCACATCGCTTGGCAGGTCGGCACGTTGCGCGAAGTGACCGAGGGCCGCCAGTGGCTCACGGAAAAGCAGGTGCACATAGCCCGACCGGGCGGGCGCGACGCGCGTGGCGCCAACTGGAACTTCACGGTCACCGACCCGTCCTTCATCTCCAACGAGATCTATTACGGCATGGATCAGATCGGCTGGGACGGCGTGTCGAAGCCGGTCGCGATCTGCCCCCGGGGCGATCCTCTGCCGGCGCCCGACGGCGCGGCCGAGCCCGACTATCCGTTCGCGCGCAAGGCGATCGATGGCGGCCTCGAGCTGCGCGAGGGACTGCACCAGCGCCCCTTCGGGGAGCCCAAGTACAATGTTTCCGGCGTCATGCTGCCGCGTCCATTCCGCGTGGTACGAAACGGACCCATTCGTCTCTTTGCCGCGGACGTTGACGAGGCCG
>Ga0335073_10002183_pt1 | contig 26746 bp, 15 predicted proteins | sample Lox_Sample_22_FD_207093 | JGI IMG/M metagenome (GOLD analysis project Ga0335073, IMG submission 207093) | Soil microbial communities from Loxahatchee National Wildlife Refuge, Florida, United States - Lox_Sample_2.2 | ecosystem: Environmental > Terrestrial > Soil > Wetlands | place: USA...
ATTATGGACAGAATTCCCGCAAGAGGCAATATCGAGGTGTGTGGTGGGGACAGCAGGTGAAGAGCAGCCGTCAATCCCACAAAGCTCCGATAGCGAAGAGTCCGTTCGCGAGGAATCTAGACAGCGGTGTGTGGATGGGTAGCGATAGCAGCGATGATGCCACTTCCTACGAACCTCCGAGCCAGAAAGATGTGGATCCCGCAGAGTCGCTTCCGGCTGTCAGCCGCAATGCATTTCGTTCTTCCTTGACGGCAGGCCGTTCGGCCGCTCTCAACGTCGCCTATCAAATAGTGAATGTGAATGCCGACCTGGATGGTGAATCTGTGGATCTATCGTTAGTGTAGCACCTCTCTTGTCAAGTCATAATGGCCTAACAGTGTCCAGAGGTCTCGATCTGGGCGTGATTCCAGCCGATCTTCTTTCTCCCTTGCGTTTGGTAACAAAGCAGGCGGGTTTTCTTCGCTGCGAAGACTCTCCAAAAGACGAAGATTTCGAACCACTTCATCCTGAGCTCCAGCTTTATATGCAACAGAATGCTCTTCGGAAGCTTCCCGCTGAGCTTTGGAATTTAGAGAACCTCACGGTGCTTAGCTTACGCCAGAACAAATTAACGTCTATCCCGGCTTCCATTGGACGACTTCGGAATCTTCGAGAGCTTAACTTGGCTTGCAATCGACTCCGGTACCTCCCATGGGAGCTCCTCAACCTAATCACTGGTGATGGAGGACCCATTCGAAACGGTCCAATTCGTAATCTCACTGTGTCTCCCAATCCTTTCTTCCGAGCAGTATTTCACCCAAGTATTCTTGGAACAGCATCAAAATCTGGGTACGGACTCATCGACACTCTTAGGGATCGAAAACTAGACTTTGGCAGTCATTTCGAGGAGCAAATGCGATCTGCAGCGACCCAGGAAGAATACCGTAATGCAGCATGGTCGAAAAAGTTACACCAATATTATCATGATCTTCGAAAGCGCAAGGCTGAATCATCTGATGAGATACCATTCTCATGGCACGACGTTCAACCACTCTATATGTCATCCACGCCGGTGATCTATCTCGACATTGATGGCTCTCCATTAAGCTCGAACTGCTTTCCATTGGTTTCCAGGATTCCTTACACCGATGATTCCCTTCTCTTCACAAATCCTTTCGACGACAGTCAAGAATCTTCCCAAAGTGTTCAAGGTACATGGGTGCCTTCACTCTTCGAACTCTCCACCTCAATGGCCAAGAAAGCTTTGTTTCTCTCAGAGTTGCATACTTTGCTTCCAGAAAACACACCCGCTCCAATCTTTCGAGCTCTGGACCTGGCCAAAGCCGTAAAAGAAGAAGAAGGAGAAAGGGTATGTAGTATTTGCAAGCGTAGCTACGTCATCCCACGCACGGAATGGGTAGAGTTTTGGCACAAGATCCCGGTCAATCTTAGGTCTTCGGAATTCCTTACGGATATCAGCATGGATGAATTGTTTTTGCCTTTCTTAAGGCATGGCTGTAGCTGGCGTTGCATTCCGACATGATACCATGGAGAGATTTCAAGTCTCCCAACATATCTCTGGATGTTAACTTTATTCCACCAAAGACTAGGCCAACTACATGCAAAATTTGCGATAGATCGGTCAGGATTTCAACGAATTCTGGATCATGATCTAGCATTCTGGTCTACCCTAGAGGCAGCATGAGTGATTTGAAACTAAATGTACAAAGTTGCATGTTGAATTGCTTCAAAGATCTAGCGTGAGCATCCGTCTTTCGGGTTTAGATCCGACAAACACCGATTATCGTTACGACACACCCGTACTCTCAAGGACTTCTAGTGCACCTCCAACAAGATGCAGACTTCCAGTTATGAAACACATCAGATCTTTATCATGTCTTGCATTTGCCTTCATTGAAATGCGACGGACCTCTTCGATTGCCTCCTCTATGGTCGCAGTGACCATGGTCTGAGCATCTCCGTCAAGTTCGTTCCATACTCGTGCAAGCTCATTCTGGACCCTCATCACCTTGATGTCGTCACCGTTGCTATTCACCGAAACCAGATCCGGTTTGTAGCCTGTTTCCTTGAAGGTTATGTTTGTCGTAAAGATGGCATGGGTGAATGGCTTTGGTCCAAGGACTATGGAGAGAGTTTTGAAGAGTGCCGCAGCGAGAGCCCTGGCATCACGTTCCTGTTGGTTGAAAATCAGTATTCGTTGGTGTTGTGTCTTATCAATGTCGCCAACATCGATCTTTTGCGCTTTTCGGGCTTCATCCGCAAACCATTGTCCAGAAACTTCAATACTTTCAAGAGTATGGCCACCGTCGAGACACCAGGTCACTCCATTCCGTCGATCGTGTCTCATATCACATCTACCAGGCCACTTTACAAGTTGCAAGCCTTGTTTGAATTCCCTGGGCATGCCGTTCTCTGACTCCAGCGAAGATTCCACAAGATTACCATGTCCCAGTTGTCGTAAATGCGCTTTACTTACTTCCACAGCTAAACTCGCATTTGATTGTTGAAAGTTCCCGGCAAGTCCTATTTTGATCTGTCCAGACGCGATTTGCGCATTCGGCTCGACCACTTGGAGGTTTACATCCTTTTCCTTAGCCCTTTCTTGTAACACTCGCATTGCTGGTTCGGGTTGAGGCGTTGTGAAAGCCAAAGCTCCTCGTTTGAATATTCCTGCCTTGTGCCATGCAATTTGATCAATGGTATCTCCGAGCATTCCAACGTGATCGATACTGAGCGCAGTAACAGCCGTCACGGTAGGTGAGACGAAAAGATTCGTACTGTCATATTCACCGCCAATTCCGCATTCAATGACCGCAGTTTCGACGCGCTCCTGGATAAACGCGTGGAAAGCAACCAGTGTCAAGAAGCGAAAGTATACCGGTTTTGATCCGTCTCCGATTGATGATAGCCGGTCCCAGACTTCAAAGAGATATTTGGTAAATAATTGCTCTGATATCGGTTCATTGTTGATCTGTATCCTCTCACGGACAACCCGAAGATGTGGCGATGTATACAAGCCGACCTTTGGAAGTATTGATGAATACCGAGTAAGAATGGAAGAAATGAAAGCGCTTGTCGAGCCTTTCCCTTTAGTGCCAGCAATATGTATCGGGTGAATGGTATCGAGATCAGATGGCTACGAAATGCTGTTAGCCATCACCAACAATAGCAATGACAAAGGACTTACTGTATATCCGACTTTACCTAGCCATTCTATCATTTCGGGGATGGCATACTGGTTCAGAGAACGTCCTGAATCTCGGATCGCTTTTACAACACTATAATTCGATTGGAGAGAGTTCAAAGCTTTAATGGCGGCCTTGGATTGATGTCAGATTTTGATTGAAGTCTTAAAGTCAAGCACATACATCATAGTCACGCTGCTCCATGGAGTGAAAGGCTCTTCGAGCGCCAATCAACCAGAAGCAGCCACGCCGTAGTATCATTAACGCATACTCTGGTAGAGTTTGATGCGTCGAAAAATTATGACTGGGATGCAACAAGGAATGATGCGAGGTCGGCCAAGCAAAATATATCTCCGCATTCAGGGTCCAAAAGCTTCTGGAACTTTACTCATCTCAACCGAGGACCCATTTTGAACGAAAACAACACTGGGAGCCTTCAATTTTACGTTTACGAAGATGGCGCTCAACGGGAGCTACGATGGAGAACTCACATTCACGATTCTAGGTTGTGGTATGTGCATCCAAGGCCATGCGCCGCACCACCTTAAGACTGATCATACTGTTTAGGAACGATGGGAATCGCTATCATGAGTGGCATTATGTCCACTCTCGAAGAACTTTCCATAGGTATTTCTCATCGGCATTTTACCACTGGTCCTTCGGCTCCTCCTACACCCTCCGGAGACCTTCCACTACGATTACCATCCCAATTTATCGCTTGCGTTCGTCGGAAGGAATCAGAAAAAAGAATACAACAAGCTCTCAAACGCTATAACACACCTCTCAAGATTTACACAGACGATAATGTCAAAGCCGTACAGGAAGCTGATGTAGTGTTGCTTGGCTGTAAACCACAGATGTTCAGAGAAATACTATCGGAAGAAGGCATGAGAGAAGCATTGGCTGACAAGCTTCTGATCACCATCCTGGCCGGTGTTACTGGTGAAATGATCGAACAACTAGTCTACGGGACCACTTCTGCTTCCGGTGACCTACCAGCGAACGCATGCCGAGTGATCAGAGCGATGCCGAACACCGCATCTCTGGTACGAGAGTCCATGACCGTTATTGCCAATCCATCTCCTCCTCTTCCACCAGAATGGTTCAATTTTGTGACTTGGACGTTTTCTCGAATCGGTCGTGTCGTTCACTTACCTCCTACCGCCATGGATGCCTCTACGGCCTTGTGTGGAAGTGGTCCTGCATTTATGGCTCTTGTACTGGAAGCTCTTGCAGATGGTAGTGTGGCAATGGGTTTGCCACGAGCCGAAGCTCAGTTGATGGCGGCGCAGGTCATGATGGGTACTGCGGGTTTGGTGATTAGTGGAGAGCATCCAGCCATGCTTAGAGACAAAGTCAGCACCCCGGGTGGTTGTACCATCGGTGGTCTTTTGGTGTTGGAGGAAGGCAGAGTAAGAGGAGCAGTGGCTCGAGCAGTGAGAGAAGCAACGGTAGTTGCCAGTCAGCTGGGTAAGGGAGTCATCGGCGTCAACGGGACGAGGTTCATGAGTAGCGGTGGTTTTGACGGTTGATCAAATGTCAATGAAATTAGGTGCGTTTGATATGACGTAGCCTGGAAGGATTCAAAGAGAGCCACTGGATGGAGCTAGTGTCTGCTTCCGAGTGCTTCCAATATGTGTAAACTTGATAGCAGAACGGCCATCCTTTGTCTCCGAAAAGCAAATGAATGTGACAAATCTAGCTGTACATAAACTAATATTTGTGATTGTCGTAGGCTTGTCATATCTTCAATAATCTTATACCTTCCATCTTAAGAATTCCATAAGATTCTCTTCACTGTTGACGACTTGATACTTGGTCCGACACTCTTCCAATACTTTCGCACAGCTAGAAGCTTCTCTTCCTACGCTTCCACCTGCTTTCTTTTCTCTTTCAAGACATTCCTTGAAAAGTTTCCACATAGACTCCTCGAATAGCCTCCGTCGACCTTCGACATCTAAGTACTCTGAACTTCCGCCGCCGGTGGAATCCATGATCAAACGAACCGATGCAAACGAATCTTGATCTTGGGATATCATAAATTGCTGGAAGTTGGTGTATGGAAAGTTACGCCTAGCATCTTCGGCTTGGATGGGAGCAAGATCGCGTGTCTGCGACAACCCGGCAGAAAGAAAGAGAGAGAGCACGCGTAAGGCTTTTGCTACAACGTTGTCGGATTCGGGTTTTCTACCGGACGTGGTATTGGTGGATCCACTCCAGGCGTCATAAGTGGTCGTATCTTTACCAGAAGACTTGCCTGAATTCCACAGTAGCATTACCTTGAATGTTTGCAGTGTATCCATCCACCCACCTCGACTTTTAACCACTTGGAGTCCAGCGTTTTCGATTAACCATTCCATAGCGTCCAGAGAGGTTAACTGAACACCAACCGACAGAGAAGCCATACCCGCTCGTACGTAGAGCAATATCTTGCCGGCTTGTTGTTGAACATCTTGTTGTGGTAATGCCCGAAGGAGTTTCAAAGTATTTGAACGGACAGTAGATGACAGGTTGAGTAGTAATGGTGCAACCTTTGGCAAAAATGCGGAAAGAGGTTGAGGTGGTCCACTTTCTTCTACGATTGTTATGAGGCGAGCAAGTGACTCCGTTTGTTTGGAGGTTGATTTATTGTTACAGAGAGATAGGTGATGCGCGAACAGTGAAGCCGGAGTCTTCGAGGAGGTTTCGAGAGATTGTTGAAGGATGGCAATGGCTGAAAAGGTCAGTTTGAGAGACTACGGTTAGAGGGAGTGAAGTCTTACATCGAGATTGGAAACTAGTGTCTGTAAAGTTCGCGCTCTTTAGTTTGGTTTTGCCGACTTTGAGTTTTGGTTTTTGGAAATCCTGTGCTTTGTCCTTTTTCGCCTTTTTACTTTTCGCCATAGCAATGAGGCTGTGTCGTCTTTCTCAGAGCAATTAGACAGGTTTGAAGTTGAGGTTTGAAGATCAGAAAATTGCTCGGAGATAGCCTCGGATTTATGATATGCTCGACTTTCCAGCAATGATAAGGTAACGATCATTCACAGTCAGATATTAGCGAGTATTTGAAGAAATAATTATTGGATTTAATCTGAGGGAAGGAAAAGAAGTTTGAATAGCGTTGAAACTCGTGTCATCTCAGTGAGTTCTTGGAATCCTCTTGCCAGATCTGAGTATACTGTGCTTCGAATCTATCTACTGCGCAATGTCTATTCATTCGATCTATCATTGGAATCTAGTACCTATCTATTTAAAATTGAACTTATAGAGGTCAAAATATCCCGAGCACTATCTACCATCATATCTTCCACAGGTGCTATGACTCATCATGAGTCGGCGAACGATCGAAGATATGAATCCGATTTGAGTTCTTGATATGCAGGCCGAGCGAGACTTTGCAATGTAACATCAATATCCTTCTCAATATCCTTGATCAAGGCTTCCTTAGACACATAATCATATTCGGGTCGTATGAAGCCAAGAATCAGTAGATTGAGTTGACCTCCGTAAAAATCCTTGTCAAACTGATGAATGATATGTACCTCCTTTGTGCTTATTAGAATAAAGAAATCCGAGTAGGAATCACTTACAACACTCCGTTTTTCATTCTTGTAGAATGGATTCCAGCCCACACTCATAACCATAGGAAAGACATCTTTGGTAAGTTCGGCACCATTCTGACCTTCTGGCGATGGTTTTGCATCAGGATACTCCAATCCGGCCCAGCCAAAGTAGATACCACTCTCGAGATCTTTCTGACCACCGACAGTTAGGCCTTCAATCGGAATATTTGCGGTTGGAATTCCTAGCTGATAAGTAGGTTTCAGCATTCGAGCAACGACTAACCAATTTCGAAAGTAATAACGGAGGCAAACTTTACAACAAATTCCAGAGATATATAACAAACATAATTGAGGACTTAAGCTGCTTGAAGGAAAAGTTCTTACCTCCTTGCTACCTCGTCCAAACCCTTTGATAACTTCACCACCAAGTTTGAGTGGGAATGGTGCCTCAGGACCAGAGTTCGGTCCAACGATGGATTCTCGTGGGCCATCCGGCCGCATCTTGCACTATGATCGATGGTGTTTATCATGTAGTTCGTTGCGTATCAAGATGAAGTGAAAGTCGAAGTTGAAATAGCCTTGTGTGCTCTTAGAAATTCTGCCTGACGCTGACAAAGCAGATCCGATATCACGAACTGATTTCGGGTGTTTCATATGGAGGAAGACGCTACTGTAAGGATTGTGCCTAGAAACCTCCCCTATGCGGATCAAAAGGATAGGATGATCCGAATTAGATTCGGATCATTGCAGGCACAGTACTTATTGTCCGAACAAATGCCGTCCATCCACATTCTACTCCGTACACCTACTTGTCGGTATGAAAACGGGGTTTAGCAAATATTGATGGTCACATTGGTTTGAATATGCTTTTAACAGTAAGGCCATGAAATTTAAAGTCGTGAAAAGAGTGGCATGTACTGCAATATCTCTTGAGCCAACGCCAACTTCTTTGATGGTACGGGAAATTTTGGATGTTTTAATTCCGGGTTGAGAATTTAGGCCTGAGGCACAAAAGCACTCCACGCACCAGCACGTATTCTACCGTATCTGGCGCGTAAATTCGCGTTTTACGCGCCCGGACCCGCTACTCACTTCTTCATTACCACGAACCATTACGAGTCCTTCCTTCCACTCGCAACACCCGTCGGCAATTATCTCCTCAATCATGCCTCCCTCCGTACTCGGGAAGCGTTGCAGGAACAATCTGGACAACCCGGAGAAAGAGAACGTGAAAAGGCGATCACTACTCGTGATTTCCAACGACGAGAACATCAATCCATTTGTCACCAGCCCAGCGTCCACGCCACAAAAAAGCGAGCGAACTGCGAAGATTTCTCGTGTAGTCGGCCAAAGCGTATACAATGAAGCACGTCACATCCTGAGAAAGAGTGTCAGTCGACTTGTTGGACGCGAAGTGGAACGAGACGAACTCGAAGCCTTCATATCGACGCGCTTAAGTGGTCGAAAATCTGGAGCCATCTACATCTCGGGTCCACCTGGTACGGGTAAAAGCGCGACGGTCACTGAAGTTTTGGAGAATCTACGTCAACATCCAGCTACAAGAACGAGTTTCGTCAATTGCGTGAGTTTGAAGGATGCTTCAGGAGTCTATGCGAAGTTACTAGCAGATTTCGATGCTCTTGACGTGTTGCAAGACTCTGAATTATCTGCGCTTCAAAAATTATTCCACATGAAAGACAGAACACATCTCGTTGTGTTAGACGAAGTCGACCATCTTCTGGCTGTCGATCTAGACTTTCTGTACAACATATTCCAATGGTCACTACAGAAGTCTTCGAATCTTATTCTAATTGGAATTGCAAATGCGCTGGATTTCACGGATCGCTTCCTACCTCGACTCAAATCCAAAGGTCTCAAACCTCAATTGTTGCCTTTTATGCCCTACACAGTTACGCAAATCGCCTCCATCCTTTCAACAAAATTGAAATCAACGCTCCCATCTGGTGGCTCCACCTCGGCAGATTTCGTTCCCTTCATCCACCCGATGGCACTTCAATTTGCGGCGAAAAAGGTTGCGGCTCAAACCGGTGATCTTCGAAAAGCGTTTTCGCTATGCATACGCGCGATCGATCTCGTGGAGTCTGAGACCAGAGCGAAATCTCAAGCCATTACTCCATCTCCATCACCCAGTCCACCAAAAAAGCCACTTGCCGAAAATAAATCACTCTCACCCATCAAATCACCATTGGTGGAGAATCTGAATCTTTCATCACCACCGCGACGACACGACAGCAAGTCACCATCGAGAAACGGATCGGATATCATTTCCAACTTCACAGTGGAGAGTGCACCAAGGGCCACGATTGCGCACATGGCGCGAGTTACAGCAGCCGTGTTCAGCAATGGTACATCTACTCGTCTAGCTTCGCTCAACCTTCAACAGAGAGCTGTTCTATGCGCTCTATGCGTCCTTGAAGCCAAATATCGATCGACAAGGCGAAATCCTATTGATTCTAATGGCAATCCTATCACTCCTTCGAAGAAAGACACTCAATCATCAGCTCCGACGATGAAAAAACTCTACGAAACTTATTCACAGTTGTGCAAGAGGGAGAATGCCATCCACGCGGTAACCAGCACCGAATTTCATGATGTTGTTGGAAGTCTGGAAGCTCAGTCTCTAGTGACATTCGTCGACGGTCGAAATGGTAGCTTAACACCATCTAGGACGCCAAGTGGGACACCGAGTAGGCGTGGAAGAGGATCGGGTGGATTTGGCAGAGGATTTTCGGAAGATAAGAGAGTGACAAGTTCAGTAGGATTCAACGAAGTTCGTGAGAGTTTAAATGGACCAGGTGCAGGTGTACTGAGGGACCTGATGGATGGAGAAGATTAGTGATTTGTTATCTCCAATCGAATCAAGGGTTTTGAAGTAGAAGATGAGCGATTATGCTGGAGCGATTATGCTTCAACTATCATGGTGCGCTCGCGGAAGCTTTACTAGGGTGAACTGTAGATGGATTTATGCCGTTAGAAACTGAATCAATATCAATCTCTCTTGATACATTGTAAAGATCCCACTCGATAATTTTCAGACAAAACTAGCAGTGTTGCGTTCATGGTTCAAAACTTCAACCTCATTGAGTCGTGTCATCCATTCGTCCGCCAAGTTCTGACTCAAGCTTTCATTTCGACACCACAGATTTCCAACTCTTTTCCCACTTTAGCTACACATCCACCTTCAACATGGCTCTGGCACGTCAAGAGTCTTCGGAAACTCGATATCGTTCTCCTCCAAGGAAAAGAGACCTCCTCTACGATCGTTGTGTGGCAACCAAAGCTATCGGGGATGTCTTCACATTACGAGAATTGGAAGAGTTTGGTGTGATTGAAGATGCAGAGGAATTACGACAGACATGTCAAGAGTTGATGGATTATCATCTATTTGCAATGCTTAATCGGTCAACTTATAAAACTCGTAGTAAAGAGGATGCGGTGAAGATTGCAGAACTTCCTCAAGAGAGTTTAATGCTTTACACTCAAATCGAATCAAGTCATAACAATGGCATCTGGCGTCGTACACTTGTAGACAAAACCAGAATGCACGAAAGTGTCATTACCAAAGGCATTAAAGAGTTGATATCCAAGACATTGATCAAAGAGATCAAACTGGCCAAATACCCGGCAAAACGAGTCTACATGTTGTCACATCTCGAACCTAGTTCTCAAGATTCAGGAGGAAACTTCTTCAATGATGGTGAGATGGATGTTGGAATGGTTGAAGTGATTGGTGATATCATTGTGAATGAGATTCAAAAGTATGGATGGACAGAGGAAGAAATTCAAACGATCACGAGAAAAGAACTCAAACGAAAACGAACTTCAGGATCAACCGTTGATGATTCTAGACTTTCAGAATTCCGTCATTCTTATTCCAAAGGCAATAATCCACGTGTACTAATTCCAAAATCGTCGACTTACGAAGGTTATTTGAGTGCTGGTCCGTTGCTTGAAAAAGTTGAAGAGTTTGGAATCCTCAAGAATTCGGTTTCACTTGGTAAAGGTGACATTCAACAGTTATTGGATCAACTCGAATATGATGGTCAAGTACAAAAGATGGGTTCACGATTAAAGGAAAAGCCGACCTACCGAAGTGTTCGACGAACTTGGGAACCTATTCAAGATACGTCCGATCAGGATCCCTCTGAGAAGGTTCAATCACCAACCAGGAACTTTCTTGGACCTGGTAACGGTCTTACTCATACACCTTGTGGAGTTTGTCCTGTTTTCAAGAGTTGTAAACCTGGAGGGGTTGTAAGTCCAGAGACTTGCGAGTATTTCGATGCGTGGCTCGAATTTTGAATTACCATCATTCGGAAAATTGCTACCAGGTCTGGATCAGCATAGCGAACGGTGTTCAAAGGTCACATTGGTAGTGTCAATCCCTAGGTAGAGCGACGCAGTACGTAACGAGACAATCCAAGGATACTTTGACATTAAGCTGATTGAAATTCTGACAGCTTCTTGATATTCGCGTAGTTCGACTACAATCACGTCCTGTGACAAATCTTGAATGTCATGACACTTGCTCCTTCAAAGGTCAACAACCTCTTCAGTCGCACCGGTATGTAGAACCGCGACGACGGTCACCATAGCTAATACAGGATGTCTCCAATAACGCAACGTATTCCTTTAGCACCCTCCTGCGACTTCTGAACGTGAGCTATACGCCTAACTACAACCACTTCTCCCTCCCACCGCTATTCTCTTTTGCGCACTTCTCCACACTGTTGAAGAATTCCTTCCCGAAAGTCGAATGGGCATCCTCTCGTACTCTCAGCTCTTTGTGCAATAGGCCCGTCCGACGCGAAGCTAGTTTACTTCTTTACATTTAGCGGCAATCTGAAGAGCTTCCTCTTCACGGACTAGAACTTACGATCAGGCTCTCCCATTTTCCGACGCTCTGGAGGGCTACTTCTAGCTTTAACTCCGAAGCGAACATTATTCGAAAGGTTTTACGTCTCGCAAACTTCCAGAAAGACTGTTGCTTAGTAGTGCTCGGTCTGTCACTTCCAACAGATATTGCAGCGATAGCGAAATGTTGATTTTTTTTTTCTCATCAGCAACTGCGCACAAATACAGTAAATACCCTACTCGTTCCATTCCCATCAGCCATCATCAATCACCGTAGTGAACTGGTCCGATCGAGCAAGTCAGTCACAAAGAATTCCTCCTCGCGTGCCTAAGTCTAGCCATGCACTAGATCGTGGCGAAACTACCCTCTATCATCGTGCACGCAGACGACACTCGATTACCAGAAGATCACGAGCTAACAGTGTCTCACCCGTGGGAAGAGAACGCCATCGTCAAGGTTTTGCGAATGTCCGATGTCGGACAACCTCGTTGATGCATCAACTAGATTTCAGCATCGCCCGCCAGCGTCCCGTCACAGACAAAGCAGTCAAGCTGGCAGATAAACCCGGGCTCATGTCGTCTGACTGGCGCATCACATATTTTGTAAGCGGTGCGCCCCGTTATGCGTGATATGACTGTTTGTATGTACTCTGTTTTGGATTCATCTGTGACAATATCGTGGAAATTGTAAAAATTGAGGCGAATCTCGTGGCCGCTCTGCTTTAATGGCCTATATAATGATGCCATAGTTTTTCAACTGGAGATATAGTTCTTTACTTGAACGTAGAGCCTCCAAGCAGGTAGTGAATGAAGGACATTTCTAGAAGCCAGCCGCTCTGCCCATGACAATACTGGGAAAATGGTTGAAGAATACCGTGAAAGAATCTTCATAGATTTGCAAGCGAAAGGTTTTGGCGGTCTAGACTGTGAAATTATCTCGCGACGGCGTACATCTCTCCACCCAAGGAGACGTTAGAACCTGCGATAAACATTTAGGCGTGATGTATCCGGAGTAGGCTTCGATTCCTACGACTTGATAGCATTCGCATGAATATTCATATTTGATTTGGTGTTCTATGGTGGAGCGTTCATTGTTTTCAGTCCAAAGCTTCTATCTACTTTAGGTCTGAAGCAGCAGGTCGTTGTCGACTACAACAGTAGATATCTCTTTCTTCCAATACACCGCTTGGTGATGCTACGCTCTCCATTACGCTCATGAAGTCTATACGATATCTCATATATCCCACCAATAGCATTGTCCAACATCTTCATTTCAGGAGATACGACTGTCATGAACTACGTGTTGAGTACGCAGTCATAACAGAATAGTTCCGCCGACGTCACGGATCTTAGGTCCTTTCCGTTGAACTTTTGGAACACTGATATAATGCCACGAGTTAGCCTCTTCAAGGACCCATAGACAATTGAATTCCTGGTGGCGCAACTTTGATGCCGTGCGTGAATGGTTCTCGGCCGAACGAAATGTTCATTCCCGTCATGTGTTCAAGGCCTTCGAAATCGATGACATGCTCATTCGCCGGTTCTAAGCTTTTTTGAGGTCATCCCATGTTCATTGTCTTCTCTACGGCGTTTTCGTTCAATCTCGTCTCTCATGATTCGTTCCATAGCACTCATTTTCTTCGGAGCCTCCTCAGTATCTTTATCTTTTGCTTTCTTCTGCTGCTTGAAGACCTTTTGAGGTTTTGACTTGTTGGTTCCAAAACGACCAATGGATAGTTTGAATGGTTTCTTTGAGGTCTCAGAATCAGGCGATGCGTCTGTTGCTTCCGGAGATGCTGAGTCGACCTTTTCGTTATCCTCCTTCGACTTTGATACTTTCAATGAGAATGCAATCTTCTGGCCATCTTTGGGTATCTGCTCCGTTCGCTCTTCATCCGACCGTGAGTTTGCTTCCTGCTCCTTTTCCCGCTCTTGCATTGCTTGCTGTGCACGTTTGACCTGCGCCTCGAGTTCTTTTCGGTCTCGTTGTTCATCTCCTCGGTCCAAAGCTTCTCTCCTCTTGACAGCTTCACGCCGAGCAAGTGCATCAGGGCTATTATCGATCCAAGCGATGAACATACCCTTCTCTGTCTCCGTGACCCTACAGATGCCTTCTCTTCCAAGGTATTTCCCAAATTCGGTCAATGAATTCCAACGTGTGGAGTTCATATGGATGTGTTCCTTGTCATGTATGTATTCCTGATAGAACTGATTGATGTGGACTGCTTTATCGACGTGTGCGGTTTTTAGTAAGTGGATGAAGTCGTTTTGAAATTGACGTGAGTAGTCACTAATCACTCGACCAGAGTTTTCTCCGACAAGTTGCATGTTACGGACATGACTTTCCGATTGTGTATGACATTTGAATCCGTTCTCATCGCGACATTGTTTTTCGCAGACTTGACAGTACCATCTTAGTCGTTGAAGGCCTTTGCTCTTCATTTTGTTGGCTAAGGCCTTGGAGGATCCTGCTTCGGCGCGTGGCATTTTGGAGTTTGTGGAGAGTTTGTTAACTGTAGAAGTTTTTAGCTACTGTGACGAAGGAGAGTTAGAATGTAGTAGTCAGAATGTAGCAGCCAGGATGGCGTGTAGAAGATGGTGTTATGAAAGTTGTGACTCGCCACTTTATGAGAGTAGAATACGGAGTACGGTAGAGTACTGTCTGTGGCGCAGCTTCGGTAGAATTTTATTCCGTCAAGTGGTTACTCATAGAGATCAAAGGTTTAGACTTCGGCGCGAACGAACATGAAAATGACCAGTTCAGATTCGATGAAGGAAAAGTAGCAGTTCTTCTCAGAAGCAAAAATGTCGACCGTCGGTAGTTCAGTTGTCAACAAATCCGGGAAGAAGGTCGCTCCTAAGGCACCTCCTCGAAGAAGATTTACCAATACACCATCAGCAACGACCAGTGCATCTCCGAGATTGAGTTTAGAACCTGGAAGACAACGTGAATCTCATGATACAACCGTTGGAGAACTCTCAAGTGTGGTGACGAAAGATATCCCAAGATCCATTGAACCAGTCTCGAAGAGAAGAAAGATAATCGATCCAAACTCTCTGAATATCGGTTTCACGACGTTCACAGAGTCAACCACATCGGAATCTTCAAATCGAAATGAACCAACTCAAGAAGTTTCGGAGATCCCACAAGTCTTAACGCCAAACCATCAGGCATCACATTCAGCTCAACCCAGCACTCGGAACAGATCTAATCGACTCAGTATTTCATCGACTTCAGAGGTAGTTTCTGGTGTTGATGATCCAACATCGACATTGGAAGTACATTTGATCTCAGCATCTGGTTCCACGATAGAAGCATTCGCCGACAATCACACATCGGGATCTTTGGAAGTCGTAGCTTATGAGGCTCCAAACCAAACCGCCAGTCAAATTACTTGGAATCTACGCACAGGCAAGACAACTGACGAAACAGTTGGTCCTGGAAGAGGCAAGAGAAAGTCCACCAGGAGGAGTACGAGGGTCACAGACAAGAATGATGAAGGCGAGGATGGTACCAATGACAACCAAGCAGTTATGACGGGCGCTGTACAATCACCTTCAACTCATTCTGAAATTGAATCCAGTACCACATCGAAAAGTCTTCGTAAACGAAAATCTCAACCCAAGATCAACGATATGCAAATCAACACTTCCACCGAAGATATAAGAACCAGTCCGGTTGATCAAGGTTCAAGTTCACATGCAAAAGCACAAACATCCTCAAGACTCAGAAATCAAGAGAAGCGTAAAGAAAAAGCTGCTGCTCGACTTCAAGAAAGTACAACCATCGAAACCGAGTCGGAGATCATAATCTTAGAACAAGTTCAACAGCAAGATGAAGTTGATCAGACAACCAGTGATTTTACTGAAAAGAGGCAACATCGAGCTCGTGCCAGTACTCCTGAAGGTTCTGAAGCCGTACAAATTGTACCATCAGTAGTGACGATGTTTGAACTCTCAGCTCGTAATATTAGAACTGGTTGGAAAAGTGAACGAGAAAAGTTGATGGCACAAATAGATTGGGATGGAGTTAAACGAAGAAGAAAAGCGGAAGAAATGGCACTCGCTCAACAACCACATATCATCACTGAAGTCATCGGTGGTACATCAAATGAAAATGGGAATGATGAGAATGAAGGACAAGTAGACGGCGATCTAGATGCACAACTTACCAGAGCCGTGGCAAAGAACAAGAAGAAACAACAGACACTCAAGATTCGACTAGTCAATGGGGAACATATCATCGATGAAGCTTCACAATTCGTAGACAGACATGCTCTCGCCAATGAAGAAGAAGAATTGGTGGAAGAAGTCGAAGAAGATGATTTGACTAAGAAATTCAACACACAATCACTCATTCGACTTCGACGTAAAGATCCTGCTGAAAGAGTTCGAAATTGGGATCCATGGACAATACAATTGACCGATCGTTTTTACGATTGTCTTCGAAAGTTTGGAACCGATTTTATGATCATCGCCAAATGTTTTCCAGGACGTACGCGACGAGAGATCAAAGCAAAGTTTGTTAGAGAAGAACGAGATGATCCGGATCGAGTTCATAATGCACTCGTTGGTATTTCGAATGAGACTGAGAGTTGGAACTTGGAAGATTTTCAGGTCTTGGCGAATTTATCTACTGACAACATTACGGATCCAAAGCAATTGTATGCTGAACTCAAACGAAGACGTGAAGAACGAGAGAAGGAGATTGAAGAACAAAAGAAAGAAACCGCAGAATTGGAACGTCAGAAGAAGTTGGCTGGTATAAGCAATAGTGATGAAGAAGATGGTGGAGCGGTTATTTCCGAAGCAGAAACTCCACCCAAGACCAAGAAGAAGTCAAGTAAAGAGAAGAAAAAGCGTGAGAGAAAGAAGAGAAAGGGTCATCCTAAAGATGGTGGAGATGAGGAAGAGATTTTGGAAGATATGGAAGAATAAGATATCATTGTCGGTAATACCTTAGGTTGAATCCCCGAACTTGACTTCCAAAATAAGTAGAATACCACTTTGTCGACTTATTCACATTCACGGTCTCATTCTCATTCTCATTCTCATTCTCATCCATATTTACGATCTCTCATGTTTGATTTGACCCTTTCCAAGAGTTCTTCTCGTGATGCTGAACCACTTGGAAGAAGACCTCGCTATTTCGTGTCAGTGCGAGACAATTGAAGTCGCAAAGTACCACTCACGTTATTAAGCCATCGTCGACATTCATCATAAGTCCAGATATCCGGATCACCTTTTGGATCTGGTTCAGATGGAAAGAAAGTTCCTGAACCCCAAATTGTCCATGCCGCAACAGCTGTGACAATAGCACCAAATCCAAGAGTTAGATTCTTTTACAATTAGCTCGTGTCTTTAAAGATTTGAGGAAAGCTTACCCTCTGGTTCAAGGCTCTATCAAGTGGAGTTGGCATCGTTCTGGAAATGAGGTTGGATATCAAATTTCAGAAAAAGAGATAATCAAGAGGCAGGCATCTATTTGCTATGAGTATGAGGTTGGATTACGATTTCTATTTGCAGTAAAGTAGTTGCCTTGCGTTGGTCAGTTGCATGTTGTCTCAGCTGCATGTTGCCACGCATAAAGTCCGCATGCCAAGATTTTCGCGAACTCAGTTCCCACAGCCGATTTTGTAAGGATCTAAACTTCACAACTTCATCGATCATCAACATAATCCACATCTCAACCAACTCTCAACCCACCTCTCAGTGTCACCGGTTGATCAACATGCCGAAAGAGGTTTCAGATATCAAGCACTTTATCGAAATTTGTCGTCGTACGGATGCATCCTGTAAGTTCTATTCACCTCGTCTCCGATTTCGAGTTCAGATCCTTTATTAAAACTTCTACTGACCATTGAATCCACAGCGGCGCGCATAAAGAAGAACAAGAAGACCAACGCCATTAAATTCAAAGTTCGATGCAAGCGTTACCTTTACACTCTCGTCCTCAAAGATTCCGATCGCGCAGAGAAGCTCAAGCAAAGTTTACCTCCAGGTCTGCCAGTACACGACATGCGCGTGAAGGAGAAGCGCAATACTAAACGTATCAATAGGTCTCACAATAAGCGACGTACCTAAGAAGAATGCCAAGGGCAAACGGACAGCTTAAAATCTGATGGGATTAGCGACATATTTATGGCTTTCGGAGTTCAATGGGAACAATGGCATTGCATATAGCAGCTCTTGTAGCTAGCTTACTGGTTTAAACACTTCAATAAATTGTTGAAGAGCAACGATATGTCTTTGATTCAAAGTTGATTGATGATAAGTTACAACCTTTTGACTTCAAAGTGATACTAAACATCTTGATACAAGAACGAGAACTTCGATTCTGTGATACATAGAAAAACAAAGGTCATCCTATTCGAACTTTGAATCGTATCCACTCTACACGAAACGTCGAACTGTTCAACTCATCCAAAGATGACATTCGTAATAATTTGATCCATCAAAGTACGACATCACAACTTCATTTGACCTTTTCCAGTATTCAAGAAGTGAAAATCGAGACTAAGCCATCACTTTACAGTCCCGGTAGCTTCCCGGTGAATATCTTAGACGGTATCTTAGTCGCACGACGGACAGAAGTGACAGGCAATCTTCGACGCATTTGAGGAACCATCACTCTACTTTCCAATCCAAAAATAAAAGGTACACTTTACATCGAACGAAGAAGCTTGTGATCGTTTCGTTATCGAATCGCCGGTTTAATCCATAGTCCGCCGATGATCTTCCATCCGAGGTTTTTCCGAAGTGAATCTACAGAACTTTTCCACGCTGTAGACTACAATCTCAACGCCTTGCTTCGCGCGAGTACTCTTACCCGGTCTTCCATCAAGCCAATATGACAATGTAAGACTTTCCCATCATTGATGAAGCGACGCTAATGACGAGATCGCAGATGGGACACCCTCACCGGGCGTAAGTCCTCATCACAGTCGAATACCAGTATCTCGGAGGTTCATGATACCTTCCAACCAAGTCCTTTCGATCCTACAACCGCTCAAGATGTAAATCAATTCCTTATCGATCCCGCACAACTACATCCTCTTGCAAATCTATCGAAAGATACCCTCGAATATCTCCAACTTGAAGATAGCGTTCTCTCGGACCTACCAGGAAGTAGATCAGCTCTACCGAGTAGAGGATGGAGTGATGATTTGTGTTATGGTACCGGAGTTACATATCTCACAGCGTTGGGTATAGGTAAGTTGAACCACAACAATTCCAAAAAGATTCTAACCTCAAGGTAGGAGGAGCTTGGGGTTTGGCCGAAGGATTACAACGTACTCCAGTTGCAGCACCACCAAAGATTCGACTAAATGCAGTTCTCAACTCCGTTACAAGAAGAGGCCCATTCTTAGGAAACAATGCTGGTGTGATTGCCATGATCTACAACGGTATTAACTCATACATTGGTTACCTGAGAGGAAAACATGATGCAGCGAATAGCATAGCAGCAGGAGCCTTGAGTGGAATGTTATTTAAGAGTACAAGAGGACCAAGACAGATGATGATATCTGGAGGTCTTGTAGCATCGATTGCAGGAGTTTGGGCTGTAAGTACCTTTTGATTCAACCTATAACTCAACTAACAATTTATTCAGGTAACACGTAAAGTTCTCTTTGATTGATAGTTTTGCTACATTTTGCATGGAGTCGGATGCATTGCATGGAATGATTTTAAAGCTTCATTGCTTACGGATCTTGTGATTACTCCACTCTTAAGCGGATTGATCTTGTACATTAGAGAATCGAGATTCAAACTCACAAAAACTATGTTGCCTGAGGTGTTAATGTTTCGGTCCGCGGTCTATACCATTCCGCGCGTGAAAGGACAACTTTAAAAACATTCAACTTCGAAGCCTTTCCATTCTTCACTCATTCTCCTCTTTAATAAGCCTAACCCTCGAATCAATGCGCCTTTAACCACTGTGCCTTTCCTTGTTCGTCCTCCGTGACGCCAACCTTCCAGAATGTCCTTCTCGATCCCTCGAAACGTTCCGAATTTCACAGATCCAAGACGAAGACAAGAAGATGACCTTTGGAGATCTGTAGGTCAAGGAACTAGGGGATTGCCCATGTACAAAGACAAGCCGTACTTTTATCCCTCTTCCCAACGACGAAAATCTCGACGACTTTGGATTGGATTGCTCATTGTTTCACTGATTCTATGCTGGTATGAGTTCGGGTCGACTTTCAGCAACAAAGACTCTTTGGCGCCGTACCACGTAGGCAGTAGATTATGGGATAAGTTTGACTTTGGAAGAGAAGGCAAAGTGAATTGGAGAGATAGGCAAGAGCAAGTGAAACAAGCAATGGAAATATCATGGTCAGGTTACGAAAAATATGCTTGGGGATATGATGAATATCATCCAGTCACAAAAAATGGAAGAATGATGGTTCCACCAACAGGTTTAGGATGGATCATTGTCGATGCGCTAGATACTTTGATGCTCATGAATATGACGACACAGTTGATGCGCGCAAGAGATTGGATATCAACCACCCTCACCTACGATCTCGATCACGATGTGAATACCTTTGAGACAACAATAAGAATGCTTGGAGGTTTTCTAGGAGCTCATTACCTTCAAACTACCTTTCCCGACATATGTCCAGTTGATTTGACAAAAGGTGGAGAAGACTTGTACATCGAACAAGCAACAGACCTTGCAGGTAGATTACTTGGTGCTTTTGATTCCAAGTCCGGTATTCCGTATGCAAGTGTCAATCTCAAAACCATGGAAGGTATTCCTTCACATGCAGATGGAGGTGCATCTTCTCTTGCTGAAGCAACATCCGTACAATTGGAAATGAAGTATCTTGCTAGGTTGACTGGTGAGAAACATTTCTGGGATACAGCAGAAAAAGTTATGGAAGTTGTGGATAAAACAGGATCGAAAGATGGATTGAAAGGAATTTTTATTTCACCAGATACCGGAACCATAACCACCACTACCATTCGTCTAGGTAGTAGAGGTGATAGTTACTACGAATATCTCATCAAGCAATATCTTCAAACGAACAAAGAAGAACCAATTTACAAAGAGATGTGGGATGAAGCTCTTCACGGTATCAAGAAACATTTGATTACCTATTCATCTCCTTCAAACTTTACTGTACTTGCAGAAAGACCAAATGGTTTGGATGGTAGTATTGAACCGAAGATGGATCATCTTGTATGTTTTATGCCTGGTACGATGGCTTTGGCAATTACTGGTGGTATCAGTGTTCAAGAAGCAAAAGCAAAAGGAACTTGGACGAAAGAACAAGAAACCGATCTCGAATTGGCCAAAGAATTGATGAAGACATGTATTGGTATGTACAAAGTTACCAAAACAGGTCTTTCTCCGGAAATCACTTATTTCAACTTACCCGATGAACATATCATGTGGAATGAAGATGGACCTCATCCAAAAGGTCCAGATACTTTCGATGAGGATGAATATGCTTCTTGGAGAAGTGATTACAACATTCATTCCAATGACGTTCATAACCTTCAACGACCGGAAACCGTCGAGTCACTCTTCTATCTCTACAGAATCACCGGAGATGAGATGTATAGACAAGTCGGATGGGAAATATTTGAAGCTTTTGTAAAGCATACCGCGGTTGAAGATGGATTTAGTAGTATCGGAGATGTCACTACTATTCCACCACCAACAAGAAATAATATGGAAAGCTTTTGGCCGGTACGTCAATTGACTTTTCTGAAGTATCACACTGACATGATTCAGGCCGAAACTTTGAAGTATTTCTATCTTCTTTTCGCCGATCGTAGTTTGATTCCACTTGATCAAGTTGTTTTCAATACCGAAGCTCACATTTTCCCTCGATTTGAACTAGGTAAACTCTTTCGAACGGGTTGGAAAAGAAAAGGTCGAGATGATCGAGGATATCCACTACAATGAGTGCTATGCGAGACGAAATTGCATCTTTATTAAAAGCATACTCGGTTCTCCATAAGAGCATGGCTTAGGACATTTGCATAGCGTTGGTGTTGTACGATTATGGAAGCATGTATTGTGGCGTTTATCACCCATCGGTAATAGAGAACAAGTACGTTCTAACATGCCTTCCCAAAGCTAACGAACTTTGTGAGCTTCTTATTTGTCACGATCACTTTGAGTCTTTTTGAAAGCGACTTCACAACTACCTTAGAGGGTTCGAAGCACTCCCTCGGTACTGCCACTTGTACTATCAAAATTGTGGGTATTTACGACCATACTGAGGCCTTTTTCTGGGCCCAGGTCTTCCCCCAGAAGTTGCACATTCTCTCATTCGTTCGGCCAACCGCACGCAGCTTCCAAACTGTTGGACTTCATTACAAAGAAGTCGTCCACATCTCCTAACGTCAAATGGACCATCTCTAACCGCAACTTGAGAAGGATCCGGATACCGTGATGCAAAAGTGAGACTGGAATCCGTCTCCGCTACCATTGCAACATATAGTAAAACCTCCATGGCACGATACCGAATCTCTTTTACGCGATCAACAACGATGGTTTGAATTTCATACAAGCTACCTCAATCCTTTCTTGATCGGCAAGCCTCTCATACAAAATATCGACTTAACGGAGTCAAATATTCTATCTGACGAGCAGAGAAAGGCTCTTAGGCGATATTTTCAACAACAACGACCTCATCCCACACAGCTAACAGCCTCTAGATGGTTCGAATCACAATATCAACATAAGATCACACAGTCAACGGTCTTAGAATCGCCGTCAGACCGTTTCAAATACCTAGATACCGCTGCAGAAGCCTCCTTCTCCCCTCTCCTTCCAAAAGCGACAAGCTCAATGGCCTTTACTTGAGGTGATCCTTTTCGACTGGCAGCAACGCTCTTGAATAACGAAGTGCTGATATCACTGGAGACATACTTTGCAAGAAGGCAGCTGAGATCTGGCGTCGTATACCAGAATACACAGGTCTAAGAGAGCAACGGCTGGCTCGAAGGCTTTAAAAGGAGGCATAAGATTAAAAGGCGTACCAGGCACGGTGAAGCTGGCTCTCCTGATACCGAAATGCGTCTGTGGCGAATATGCTGAAGAAGATGTATTCAATATGGATGAAACAGGCCTCTTCTAGCGCATGGCTCCGTCTTCTGACCTCTCCACTGAAGCCAGGCCTGGTTTCAAGAAGGATAAGAGCCGGATATCGATGGTCTGCTGCACCAACTTTCGAAAAGCTTCGTCTATGGGCAAGTCACAGCGACCTAAGCCTTTGAAGAATCAATTTTGAATGGCGAGACACGAAGAATGGGGCTGGATGACGAGCCTCATCATGGCTCAATGGCTTCAATCAGACGATCAACTCATGGATAACTTCGGCGCTCATAGCTCCGGAGTTGAAATGGCTCCTCCTCCACTCAATATACGAATACAGTAGCTTCCTCCGAATTCCAAAAGTCACATTCAAAGGCGTTATCCAGAATTTGAAGGTCTATTACCGAAAGAGCTGGCTGGAGTTCATGATACAACGATATAAGAATGATCAAGAGACAAATCTTGGCTCAGGATGGCATGATTCACGGAGGTTCAACCATCGCTGCTTTCGGAAAGGCAAAGATTCAACCTCAATCAGAGCCACTCCTTCTGTCAGGCAATCCGAAACCAGACATAGCTTCTTTATATAGCTCACCTCAATTGTTTAATGTTCAACATGTTTGAGTAATGGTTCTCCGAAATTTGTGCCATGCCGTCGTCTTTTGCTTCACCTTTGGCCTCAAATATCCCCATTCGAGTAAGCTCACGTGCCTTGCCTAAAATTAGGGGGTTCTGCGCGTATTTTGATCACGCCCTGCCTATCCTTGGTCTCATATATCTCAAATAGGCAATAAAATAGACGACTATATCACACAGATTTCAAAGAGCGATTTCTCAACAACTACTTAACGAATGAAGAAAATTCAAAATTTAAGGAAGAGAGATTAATATCAGCTACTACATATGTGAATCTTAGCTTAGGAAATTTTGTGGTTGAGCCGTGAAAAATGTCATTCGGTAGAGGGCAATAGAACTCCACTGCAGAGCTCAATTTCGCTCAATTCGATCAAAAATTGGACTATTTAAGCCTTGTCAAGAGTTCTAAAACGTGCTATGCCTCATTTCGAAGGTATTCCGGTTCTATATCCTCTCTCCTGGCGCCACCTGGCTCCAGAAAGCGGCTTTACAACCTTCCCTCTAACCTATGTCTGAACTGCCTGAGGCTTTACCATACCTCAGGCATGAATGCAGCCTTGCTGCTAGAAGCCTCAGGCGATTATTGTTGCCTGAGAAATACAAACTGTGAAAACACAGAAACTTGGCTAAGGCAGAAATCTGGTTTTTGAAATTTGCAGTGCGTCTTCAGAAATACAAACCACCTTCAAAATTTAAGGGCTACCCCCTAAATTTAGGCACATATCCCCTAAAATTTAGCATATACCTCCCAAACTTTGCCATGTATCCCCTAAATTTCGGCAGGTATCCCCTAAATGTAGGCAGGGCGTGTGTATACGTGACGCCTCACTAAATAAGCAAGTAAATATCGGAGTGGGTTCCCTAATTTAGTGGGTAAAATTGAAGGGGCTCTCTGTGCGGGGAGCGCCCTAATTTGGCATTGATTAGTGGTCAACGTTAGTGGGTACCCCTTAGAGTTGTCCTAATTATCGGGCAGAATTAGTAGTTACCCCCTAATATTGTACCAATTGATGGGGAAACCTAGAAGGTACCCCCGAATATTTTACCAATTGGTGGGAAAAGTTAGTGAGTACCACCTAAATCCGTACTAATTAGTAGGCAAAAATTAGCAGTGAGTCGCTGATTTAGGACCAATTGGTGGCTAAAATTAGCGACTACCCCCTAAGTTAGTAACCTTTAGTGTGTAAAATTTGGGGTGAGGTTTTTTGTGCTTATTTTGCGCTTTCTACTAATAAGTTCGAGAGTGATTTCCCCCTCAAACTTAGCACCTACCCTTCCAAAGATTTCGAGGGGGATTTTCCCCCCACCCCCTTATTGAGTTTTGCGTTTACCCGGCTAAAAATTAGACGGATTAACGGGGGATGCCCTAATATAATACAAATTAGTGAGTAAAGTTCGTGGGTAACCCCTAAATCAAAAACAATTAGTGGGCAAAGTTAGTGGGTACCGCCTAAATTAAAAACAATTAGCGGATAAAATTAGTAGGTAAATGCAAAGGAGGGATTTCCCCCTCAAAATATGCACTTACCCTTCTGTAAAAATATCCCTCTTTAAATTGGACGTTATTTGCGCTTACCCGGCTATTGATTTTGGAGAGGGAAATCCCCCTGTTTCCCAGCCGGGTAAGCACAAATTCAGAGGGGAAAACCCCCTTTTCAATTTACCCTACTAAACTGCGTCTAACGTAGGGATCCCACTAACTTTGCGCGCTAATTAGTACGAAATTAGGGGGCAACCCCCTCTTTCCCCCTCTTAATCCCCCCATTTACCCCAATTTTTACTCAAACCCCCCAAACTTACTCAACCCTCTGGAAATGCGGCAAGACAACGGACTTTCGGCAGTTTTCATAACAGCCAAAATTTATAAAAAAAAAAGGGGGAGAGACAGTTCGATGTGAATAAATATTAGGGGGTAGTAGGTAATTCTTAAGTCTTAAAATTTTGGGAGGGGGGATTTCCCCCCCTTTTTTTGTGTTATAGCATCTAGGGTATGTGCATAGGGGGTGTAAAAGTGTGGGAAAGTTGGGGGTAATCCCCTAAAAATGCGAAAATTTAGTGGGGGGTGGCCTAACCATACCCTCTTTAGGAATTAAGTTTTCTTTTAAGTAGGTATTTTTAGGGGGAGTACGCTAATTTATACCCCCTAGTTGAGCAAAAGTTTGGGGGGTGCACTAATTTCTACCCCCTTTAAAAAAGTTCAAAATGTAGTGAGGTGTAAATACGAAAATCCCCCCTTTTCTATAAGCAACTAAACCATGACCATAGGCCCATTAGGTTTTGTATTTGTACGTAATTCAGAAATGGGGGGATTTTAATGCGAATCCCCCTCGAAAATATACTAAAATCCCCCCTTTTTAAAATCACTTCCCCCCTCGAAATTGATAGGTGATGGTTAAAATCAATGCCCCCCTCGAAATTGATATATTAATTAACACGTATAAAATTAGTGGGTAAAAAGTTGGAAGGGGTTTATTTAGCGGGGTACCCCCTAATTATGATTTGATTAGGGACCTTAATTAGTGCCCACCCCCTAACTTAAGTACGTTTAGGGCACTGAGTTAGTTCGTACCCCCTAACTTTTATCACATTTTTTTATCACATTTAGGGGGTCTACCTACGAAATCCCCCTTTTACATTCATCACATCCAGGGGGTCTACCTACGAAATCCTCCTTTTACATTCATCACATCCCAGGGGGTCTACATACCAAGTCCCCCTTTTGCATTCTAACCAGAGCCTACGGAGATTTACAAATCACGTGATTTTAAATTATGGGAGGACTTTTGTATGAAATCCCCCCATTTTTGGATCAATTCTAAAGACTACTTCTCGCGCAAAATTTTAGTATGTCGATAGTTACCGTGCGTATATCAAGCGCTTACGCTGGCGCTTTTGATTAAATTTTAAAATATTTGACGACGAGAAATTATCACCCATTTCAAGACAGTTACCTACTAATTCCTGACTTAAATAAGGTCCTGTCTACTAATTAAATACCTAATTATCACTTAAATACGTATTTCCATGCATTTAAATACATCCTAATATCATCATTTATTATTTCGTATCAATTAAATACTTTATCACATACATGAATATTTTTTAAATTTTTGAATTTTTAAAAAAATAATATTTTTTCAAAATTGAAGTTAATTAGGGGGGGTACCCTATTTTAGTGCATCACCCTCTAAATTTAGTCGGGGTTACCCCCTAATTATGCTCTCTATTTAGTGGGTCTCCATCACCTAGGATTTGACTTAGTCATTTTCGAAGTGAAAAATGATTTATTGGGGGTCCCCTAAAAATTATTGGAGGACCTTCTAAATTTAATTGGGGTGTATTCTAAAATTTACTTATACCCAACTAAAAATTTGTCACAATTTTAAAAAGTCTCTTTTTAGTGGGTGAGCTCACTAAATTTACTTGGTACCATTCTAAATTAATGACGTTTA
>Ga0335073_10002184_pt1 | contig 26744 bp, 25 predicted proteins | sample Lox_Sample_22_FD_207093 | JGI IMG/M metagenome (GOLD analysis project Ga0335073, IMG submission 207093) | Soil microbial communities from Loxahatchee National Wildlife Refuge, Florida, United States - Lox_Sample_2.2 | ecosystem: Environmental > Terrestrial > Soil > Wetlands | place: USA...
TGTTCAAGGTTCATTCGAAAGACTTTTGAAGTAGTGTTTCAACCATAAGTCAACGGAAGCGAAAGAGGGACACAATGGTCAAGAGCCAGACAAGTATTGGAATCACTGATTTTCTTACAACCCTAAAGTTCTCTTCTCGCCAAGTACAGCGAACCGTACAGAGGATGCCCAGACAATTAACGAGTTGCCGTGAGGTGTCACGGAGTTATTATGCTTGAGAGACGGCGAAAAACACAGGGAACCTCGATCTGCGAGTTGAGGATCCGGGAAATGGAGACCAATTCGCCAAGCATTCCAGTGAAACATCTTCTCATCTAATTACAAAGTTAGCATCTTCCGTCAAATGATATAGTACCCAACTGGAATCACTCAACGCCTGAACCTTTCCTTCCAATTTCGATGTTGTAAGGATATACAATAGGAAATCCAGTGTCAGATGACAACCTCTGCAATTTGGGCCTTGTCGCCTTTCTCATCTAGATCGTCAGATGATGGACGGAATAGATTGATGGGTCGTCTGACAGCCATATGTATCGTCAAGGTATCAGTGTTTCTGGTTGACTTTCCAGATCCTTTGGGGCCGAATAAGGTTGGCGATTTGCTTTCTTTTTGAAGGGGGTATTCTAACTCGCCTTCCGATAATCGTTGTCTTAGCGTCCTGAATAATTGGAAATGAAGCTTGTTTCGTCTCGGTAATAGATGATGGATATCAATAAGCCATTCAGAATATTTCTATCATCCTTTTTGTGATGGAATGTCTATTTCTTAGGTTGAGTCTGGTTCGGCGCACAAATCGACCGTCAGATGAAAATTGTCGGTTTAGATCTGGTTGCAGAGCAGATCGTCCTGATTTTCTTTCACCATCTCCAAATCACGTCCACCTAGACATTGCAGAACAATGGCTGGTGGTCATTTTGTTCTATTGCCCTAGGCTTCCGTTTCAGACCTCTTGAGCTGTATTCTAAGCTTCGCATAAGCAGCTCACATTTGGCGAGTCTGCCCAACAAATCCATGATTACAGTGTCGTTATGTCGTATTGTTACATTGGCGACGAGAGAGAAGACAAGACAAAATCATCTTCAAAGCAGTTCTACACAGTAACCTTCGAAGGCTAAGCCCTACAAAAACGACTAGTCGCGTCATCTGACGGAGTGTCGGAAGATATCAAGGCCATATCTTCAGATGGTTCCGTGAATACCATATTGCTGCAGCGCACAAAAGTCGCAGCTGATACTGTATTCGACGGTTGAACAAAATCTGTACCGCAACTTGACCATTGCTAACACCACTTTGGTTACGCTTCAACAAATCTTCTATCACCGGAAGGATTAATCACTCCGGACGGATTCGCTGAATAGGACGTCAATGAAATACGTTGAGTCGACGGGGAGCAACTGCGAATCTCGATCCAGTCAGACATCCGGGGAGCCAAAAGATAGAAATTCTGCGCAGCAACCTCAGGGGGTCGAAATCCTATTCAAGATCCTCACAAGTGATGTACGTTCTTCTAATCGAAGACATGTGCCAGTTACGACACTAGCGAAATACGAATTCAACGACGGTTTGTGTAAAAGGATCCCTCCCCTCGAAACCTTGCATTCGGTCTAGGGTTCAATTCCTCTCTATTCACGTCGACGGCCTAGCGAAGAACAAACAGCCATTCCAGAGAGAGTACAATATCAAAAATTTCGATTCATGATTTTAATGCTTCGATGGTAGTCTATGAGCGTGGAATCCTGCCACATAACGGGTCGGTGTATTCAGATGGAAACACTATGGCGTGCTATTTGAGTCCAGGGATGCGTGGAGTTTGTGAAATGGCTTGAGGCCAGACAAGGAAACCGGATGTTTAAGACATCGTGGATGATTGCGGAGACAGAAAACAAGAAGAGGGGGTGGCCGAAAGTAAGCCGACCTCGTTATCCGACTAATGAAAGAAACACTAGATATTCTGGTTTTAACAGTTACCATATTCTTGATTGTTATCTTCATCACTCGGCGTTGTTATTTTCGCGTATGGTATGAATATAGGATGCCGAGTTAAAGTCTGGACCATTTGGAATTTCTATGATTGTCTGTTTTCGTTATGGTCGTAGAGGCACGCTGAGCTGACGGGTCTATTACATTCGCCCTATACGGAATGTCATATTTAATTATCACCTCACACTCTGCCTCTGCTAAGTGATAATAATCCAACGAGATTAAGATCCATCTTGCTGCCGCTGTTATGCGTCACATCTCACGGCATGAGCATCAAAAACCCCGCTCACAAATACACTCTCGCCAATTGGCTTGTGCCAACGCTATCCCGCGGCGCCGCCGACTCTGATTCCCCGCCGTCCAAAAATAAAAAGCAGTCAGATTGATCGACCTCCTTGCTAAGACTTTTATCCGCTTGGAAGCCACATCTGTCCCGCTTGACTGTGGAGACCCGAGTTGAGTTGTGGGACGGGAACATCACTCCGACGTAATGCAACATGCAGAGGATATGTCAGAACTTCAACCCAATGCTCAATCACCTCTGGCCAAACTGTGGCATTGCTTAGAAAGGTAAAAGCTTGCCACTGGCTTCCCTTGGTAGCAGGTGATACAGATGAAGCGATAAACGGAACAATAGACGGCACGACGACAGAACGAAACGACTGGATAATAGAACGCGAACAGTAAACGAGACATCGATGCAATAATGACCAGGCGGAAGCCTTCGGAAAAGTGAAAAGAACTGATGGCTCACTTATTCTTCGTGGCCGACGACTCCTTCAGCTGGCTTAATCCTTGTAACAATAGGCTAACGTCGTGATATAGCACGCTGACGTCTTTCCTCATATTGCTCAGGTCTTCCCTCGCTTTTTTTTGTACTCTTTCGATCGATTTTATTTGTGCCTTCAGGGATAGTATCCTTCGCTGCAATCGTTCCGTTGACGACGGTGGATGGATGGTACGGTTAGTCATAGGCGCGTTTATGAAAGGAACGTCGACCGGCTAGGAGAGGCGATGCAATAGTATTAGAAGAAATTCCAATGGCCGGAGAAATTGGTACAAAAGATGAAGGTGAAGGCGAAGTAGAAATAGAAGTGATTCCCGTAACTGGCCTGCACAATGTTGAAAATCTGTTTCGATTCCTACCATTAGATCACTTTGTTGAAGAACTCTTACGGAGAGGAGAGACGAACCTTGGAACCACAAAGGATCGATCAAGAACGAGAGAACTTGAGAACTTTTACTCGGCAATGGAGTGGTAACGTTGTTGAAATACAGAATACATTGTACAACTACCACCTTAATCACACAACCTCGAAAGAAGACAACTTACTTTGGAATACTGCTTCTGAATTATGCATATGTTGACTCCATGGACATTCCAACATTAGTAAAGGTTAGTTGGAATGGAAGATGCTGGTACTGCAGTCTGAGAATAAATGGATGGCCCTCGTAGGCTCGTGCTGGTTCCACTTGAACTTAGAGCGCCAATGATAATATCCTGATGACAGTCGTGGAATAAGAGAGTGTAACTTTTCAAGCATCGCCATTAGGATGAAATATCACCGTCCGTTGGGATCCAGTTTGCGGCTGACGGCTCTACGAGATGGTAGTTGTGAGATGATTGTCGAATGCGAAAAATTTGAAGCAGCCGAATCGGACAATTCCGGACAGAGAAGCGGGAAAAGTCTAATCATCAATTACAATATAGAAAGCTCTATCAACGTACTGTGAAGTGGTATCATCCATTGTTAAAGTCTCTTCGGCTTTTGATTCTCTCATTTTGCCATCCCCAGTGCAATAAACAGTATCATCGATGAAGACGCAAGAACCAACGTCGGTGGCGGTGATGCCATCTGACGGCAATTGCAGTGTCGCCAGAAGCTGCCACTTTCGACCGAGACATCGAATCACTTGTGCAACTTCCCGGAAGTTTCTGGCATAGTTGTCCTGTAATTTGACTTGAAGAACAGCAGGGAAAGCCGTGGCTTGCAATTCCTGTTTGACGCCCCGTTTGGATCTGCACGTTGGGCATGATATTCTTCCTTCCATCTTCTCGTTAGGAAAGGAATATTCCATAGTATTTTCCTGCGATCAGACATGAAAGGCTGGAGAAAGGACCTCAGTTCCGGCATTGACGCCTTTCAGATACGTGCCATGGTAAACTTCATCTTTGCTGTTGAAATTTCTCTTGGGGCAGTATGGCCGGAGACAACTCAACTGAACCACCACCGAGAATTCCAAGGGAATCAATTTCGCAGCCATATAGTCTAGTTTTTCCGCCAACGTATGTGACTCTGACTTCGACGAAACAGGTAAGAGATGTGCATGAAAATTTGGAGCTAGATCAAGAAGGATTTGGTCCGCAAGTTGAGTCCAACCGTTGGGATTCACCTGGGACATGATTACCGCGGCAACGTAACTGCTTTGAAGAAGGGTATTGAGCGGAACGGAATCACTGGGTAGTTTCTTGTACACCTGAGCAGCGATTACCCCCAGAGCTTGGACGAGATGCAAGGACTGGGTGGCATCGGTGCGGAATTCGACCAACCAAGAGAAAAAACTTTTGTCGTCGTCATCTGGAATGAATTCACAACGGAGTCCTTGAATTAACGTGGGAAGCCATAATCTTTTGAGCTGTTCTGAATGTCGTGTCAGCTGAAGCAAGATCTGATCGTCCCAGACGGTATCCGGTGTTCGGTAACGGTCGAACCAGCATGGTGAGAATAGATCTGCGAGACATATGGCAGGCCATCCGAGCGTTCGTTTGACTGCGAGCCAACGAAACGCTTTGGCCACTTTGTTCCTGAAAGGACGATGGAACCTTTCCTGTGTCTGAGATGCGCTGGTATTGCCGATGTTGAGGGATTGCCTGAACTTTGCTTTCGTCAAGGCTGGAAGCTTTTTATAGAGCTCGTCCCATCCTGAATTGCGGGATCCTCTACAAGGTTAGCCGTGAAAGAACGTTGAAGGTACCTCTCAACGAATTTTTCCGCTTCAATCGCAAATGCAATGCTTTGGACTGTCGCCCGGAATTGGGCAGAGGCACTGTCCGACTCTGCCACCAGGAACTCGTTCCAAGAGCTGGCTAACAGCATTTCCGGATCACCAAGATAAGTATTCAATTGCTCATTCCATTCATTGACCCTGTCGCATAGAAATATCGACAATGTGTTGACCGCACATTCAATTTTGGACATGTCGAGGAGTGGCAGAAAATGATTTCCATTGTCGGCTTTGCATCGGGAGGTAAACACTTCATTCTCTATGGCTAAGCACATTGCTAAGCACTCAGAAAATGGTTTCGCGAATCTGGAAGTCTGCCGCAGTTGCACAAGCCGAGAGTCTGTCGGGTCCATTTTGGGGAATACTCGCACAACGTCTGGCTTGGGTTTCCCTGCCAGTTCCTGGGCTTTTGCTGCTTGACTTTTCTTTGCGGCCGGTTTGGGGGTCTTGGTTTTCTGTGCTGTGGATGGCGCTCCAGCTGCCACAGCGTTTGTCTCGTTGCTGCCACAACTCGCGATCTGGCTTGTTGCAGTTGACATCGCGGCAGATGTAGTCTGCTCAGCTCGATGCCTCATGGATCTTCGAAGTCCAACCGCTGACGCATCAGCTTCTGAGGATTGGGCGTCGCTACAAGGAGTGGATTCGACTTGTTTGGGAGCTGATTGGAGGTGAACAGCCAATTGCCCTTGCGTTGATGCGCCGTCAGGGGCTGCAGTCGCGTTCGGAAATTTTCGCATCACTTCTTGAGAAATGGCTTGAATGAGATGTTGTGCCGACTGAGGGAGTTGAGACAAAGGTAATCGACCACGGTATTTTTCAAGTGCTAGTTGGACAAACTGCTTTATGTCCTGCTGTATCTCTTCGATTGTAGCTTGATGGATATTTTCCATTGTACAGCGATCTTTCCGGAGAAAGATCTGATCATGATCAGATCAACGTGACTGCTTTTGTGCCTACTGTACTTCGATCACGACCTACTGCACGACGTTTGAAAAGAATGAATCCGAATAACCGGGACGAGAACACAACTGCCAAGAGACCCCACTTCCAACACTCTGAGGATCTGCTGGCCTCAGCGAAAAATGTCAACGAACATTTGGCAGAATTCGAGGAAGAACAGTTCGACTTTCACGCACGAGTTGAAATCGCTAAGCTTTCCAAAACATCCCCTCACTTGGAAGATGAACTTGAAGAAGAGTTAGCAGCGACGGCGAGGTTGGTACCACACGGCTACATCGCCAGGGATGCCCATTTTGAACCAATCGTGGCATATTTCCCAAAGCACATCGCTGCACAGACGGTCGAAGAATCACACGCTTCTATCAAAGCATTTGTCACAGAATACGCCCAACACAGGAGCCTTGAAGTAGACGATGCCGCCCGTCACAGCAAAAGTGGTTATTACGCATTCTGGGAGAAAATCTTCGGCTCGATACACCTTGGCACATGGCACGCGCGAGGACATGAACACGAGGATCCTGTCGTCACCTTGTCCTGCGTTCGCTCCAGCTGGAGCTATGTAGAATCCGTCAAACTCATGAATTCATTGAGCTTATTGACAACTGAGCTTTCAGTTCTGCTTTGTGTTCTAAATGTTTTCGCTTGGTACCGTTCTCTAGATCTGTACGCACTTTTGTGTCGATATTTCCCAGCGGCAGAGTGGTCAGGCATCGGATGTAAATGGGAACCATGGAGTTGTCGCGCGTTTCTCTTCAACCTCCAAACAGAAGGACACAGGGATGGATCTGATGACAAGCACGGCTACGCTGCAATCACTGTATTTGGTTCGTTCACCGGCGGAGAATTCGTCATTCCAGAATTAAAGATAAAATTTCCCATCCAACCCGGCGATGTTATCTTTCTGAAAAGTCAACTGCTCATCCATTTCATTACCGCATGGCAACCTAAAGGACCAGAGGGAGAGCGATATTCTGTTGTTCACTTCAATCATCAGTCGATTGTAGATTGGGTTGATAAGCAATGCAAGGGTTTCAAGGATAAACATTACGATTCGGAGCCCCCTACTGGATCCGAAAACTAGAATTATTGTGGACGGAAGCGAGTTGTCTTGGATCATGGATGTATTGGCTCTGCTGTATAGACTGGCTCACAAGTTTGGAGTATGCAAGTTAACAAGAATCTTAATTACTATTCAAAAGTAACGAGTTGCGGGGATTGGAGACTTTGGAATTGAGGAAAACGGGAATTCGGATTGTAATTCTTGAATGCAAATGATAATGATGACAAAAGAACCGCTATTCTCTGTTGCTCTGTGAAAGGCTTTCCCTAAGCAAAAAAGTTATCATCCATGTGCAATAGTATAAATGCCTTCAGCGTCGCTCGTCGCTGGTATCGAAGACAGATGAGAGCTTTCAGGATTCGCTAAGAAACAAATTCTGTCCGTGTAAAGGTAAAAGAGAATTGAGTGAAAGAGATCAAAATAGTAGTACAGTCCCATCCTCCTAATTTCTCTGATTGATTGTGTTCAATTCTGCCCTTTCGGACGACACCACAAAACACATCTCCTTCGGCAAGTGAAGATGTGAAGCCTTCGGAAATCGTACGACGAATTGTCGAGATCGTCGACAGGATAAATATAAGCTTCGTTTTTCCAAGACAGCTTTCAACGTATGGAGTCGCCTCATCCATTTTCGAGAACGTTGTGGGTGGCAGTGGACCGATGACAGAAGCGAAAACACCCGCAAGGAGATGACGGGAGGGCATATTGGTTGATATAATCAGAGGGTAATTTGAGACTCGTCAGACCAGACAGCCTAACAACAATAACATAAATGTCGATTGGCCCGGTTTATCAGGACCCTGTGTCCGCCAGACTGAAAATCAGCTTTTCATTCAAATCTGATGAACGTACAATGATGTCGGGAATAATCTCTTCGTATCACATTCCAATTCGCTATTGTGCTTGAACTTGGCAGACCACTAGTGAATAGCATAATAGGTGCCTTCCATCTCATTGATGCGGACAACGCTTCCAACTGCTGAATACAATACTCTTTCCATACACACCTCGTGTATGTTGCAAACAATGTTACTCGAACATAGATGCCAAGATCAGAAGACAATTTTCCTGCCGCAACGTGCAGTTGAACTGCCATCTTCTACCAGACATTGTAATCCGACAATTTGTATACCTAGACCTTCAGACCTTCGGTTTATAGCATTTCCCGCAGCCCTAGGCATTAGTGGAATGGGTGGAAGCTGATACCTTATTTCGGAAAATAAACGAAAGAATCTGACTTGATCGAATTTCTATATTTTGGGAATCGTCGAGAGAGTGACTTATGAGACTTTTGTGCCATCTGTAGAATACGAAACAGAGCAATAGTTTCCTGCAAAGGATGGTCGAACTACTTGCTAGCTGATACAGTCATCCTTGATTCCCATCTTATGTTCCTGAATAGCCGTGTCAACTGACATCATGTAAACCATCCGAGATTGTCGGATTGAAATTAGTGACAACGTCTGATTACTATACTAGACAGCCAGCATCGTTTTGGCGTCAGATGGTGGTGCCAATACCAGGTAAATTCAATTTGAATAATGACATGAAAAGCGAGAAGGACAAACAGAGCAATAGAACACAATCTGAACACTTTCCGAATTCACCAATCGGAGTAGAAGCTTTGCTGTGACTCGCCGAGGTGAACGAGAGACAATTTATGTCCACCGTTGGGAATAAACACCAGAGTGCTTCGTAACCTAAATGTAAAATTCCCGTTTTGCACTTGTGAGATGATTCATGATCCAATGTACAGTCAAGTGAAGTAAATGTTGGGTATCGTGTATCCGGAGAACAAGTTCAACCGAATTGTAGCCGTTGCTTCCAGATCTGAAGGTAGACGTCCGTGTGTTGACGAAGTGAATGAGAATAGAGAACTCGTTCTTCCGTTTCATCTGCCGCGCTACTTTCTCCATCAATATTTATACTGTTGTAACACTGGAGTCTAGTGGAAACCACATGTGGCCAGTCCTCCACGACGTGAAAAATCTGTTCCAATTCCTACCATTAGCTCGCTGCGTTAGGACCGTTACGGACACGGGAGACACATATGGGTACGGTACCGAATAGGATGCAACAACTTGAGAACTTTCACCGTGCAATACGGATAGAATATGTTTGCAATGAACGATTCGTGGCAATACACGTACAACTACTCATTAATTCCACAGTCATGAAAGAAGAGAACTTATTTCTGGACCGTATTTGAGTCGACTCGATAGACGTTCAACCACCAAGGATTAGTTCAACTGGAACATACAGGTAACGCCATGTGAGAATGGAAACGATATCGTTCCTCTTGCACTGATTACTGGAGTTAGAGGTTTGATGCATAATCCCACAAAGGCTAGAGACTCAAGATGATGAATGCTTGTTTAGAGATGACTTTTGTCAGATGATTGTCGATGGCGAAGGTTTTTCACAGGCCAATTGTGACGATCTCGTGATTATTCTAAGGCTAAGAGATAAGCAATCCGAAGAGCGGAAATTAACTTCTGTTGCAGTGCCAAAAGTTTTCCGCAAATGAAATTCTCCCTTAGCAGCTTCGTCAAATGAGAGGGATAACAGAATTGAAAATACGTATGGCAAATTCCTGACCGACTTCTCAGATGTGTACACGAAAGCCTACTATCAGGATACGTGCAAAAATCAGCCAAGATACAGACTACTGAAAATTCTTGCCAAAGGTCTTTAGTGTTAAATTGGTGTCAAAGGTTCCCGGGATCAGAGTGGATTGACGAAATCATTTCAGCGTCGAAAAGTGAAAAGCGAGCCTCCAAAACCTGAAAATTGAAACCCTTCCAAATGGGTTTTGTAAGCGAAACGTGAGTCATAGAAGTGACTGACCCTGTATTTGAGGAGATCAAAACCAGCCATTGCAATCGGACGGATGGTTGTGGAGCTATAAGCCAGAAAGTCGAAAAAATGAGTTCAGTCGTTGAAGTTCAACGACTGACAGCTATTAATTTTGGCTTGCGACTAGCCAATGATAGCCAAGCATTTGTGTTACATAAGCCACGCTCTTGGGCTCCTCATTTGTGTGCAAAGTGTTTTCACCTCATTCCTCTCCAACCTAAATATGCCATAATGCCACTGCAGACATCAACCTCTAGGGCTTACAAGCTTCCTTATCATCATCTTCAAGAGGTTGGTCTTGACTATCGCGAGTCATACGGAGGTATCAGCGTCATTCCACCAAGAACACGGACGACCTCAGCTGTGACACGAAAGACCCCCAGGTCAGCCTCCCTTCCTCTTCTCCTCCGAGTCTCGTGTCATCTGAGCTGCCGAGCTAACTTTTCCCTTGTAGTTCCAACATTCGTATCCGTGCAGGACCCTATTTCACGAATAAATCAAGAAACGGAATGGCAACAACAGAAAAACAAGTCGAATCCGATCCACGAATTCCAACTGCTGCGAGCTCGTGGAATCAAAGAGTTCTCAACTATCTGCATGCACAGTACAAGAAGAATGAGTGTACTGAGTTCACATTCGATGGACTTATGATGTCTTCTGAGCTGAAGAACGGTGCGTTTCCGAATCGCTTTCGAGGCTAATTCTAGAAATCGAGACGATCTCTTCTGAACTTGCTGGCGTCAATGACGGAAATGAGCTCACACCCGTATACAAATTCGACTCTGATGACCGTCCAAAACTAATTCGATTTGAATCGAGTTTCCACGATTTATCTCAGATCTTAGCACGAGATGAAGAAAGACGAACTCCGGTATCGACTTCGACGAATACTCCCATGTTCACCACCCCCGATCAACAGTTCACACTTCCAGATGCAGCCGTATGTCGCACGCCTGAGCAAAACCAACAAGTCCTCCTTGATCACATGTCGATCGGGGAGGATTCACCGCATTCAACAGAGTCGAACCGTTCCGCAAAACCAGAGCACCATACTGCATCCTTCGCAAATAACTTCCTCAGAGCCACCTACTTCTCCTTGGCAAAACATCTTGGTCAAAAAGCCTGGTTCGAGGATCCAAGTCGACTCGGTGTTGTGTATAATCCCATACGATAAGTCCTTGCTGATTCGCATACAGAACGGAACAAACGATGAGCATCACCGTTGGAAAATCAAACGTGACTGCCAAATCTGATGGCGGAATATCGTTCTATCCCGAAAAGTCAGCATCTCCAATTTACCCAATCTTCTGCATCGAGGTACCTTAACCTTATTCTGTGCTTCTTTCCCATTCCTCAGCTGGTCTGATTCGTAGGCCAAACGAAAGAAATCACGCTACCGCGATTCGGAAACAGCGAACTATATGCATGCTGCCCAAATCTATGCTGAATTATTGGGACAAGTATGTCATCGAAAACAATATCGAGGCAATTTGCAAGGACACCAGGAGGTACCCACTCTCTCTTCCCTCGCCCACCGTTGACCGAATTCCAAAACTAATTCCGTGGCTAGGCTTTTCTCCTGCACGCACGTCATGCAACATTTTACATCTTCCACGCCACCTTTCCCAATTCCTATTTGAGGGACATTGTCGAACACGGAGCAGATTATGAACCGGAAATCCGTCCGGGGTTTTCTCATCCAAAAATCACGATCGAACACTCAAGACCGTTCAGAATGCGGAAACCCACCCATCAAGCGCAATTCTTTAAATTGTTGGCAGAAGTTTTGTGTTATGTCGTTGCTGGAGATAATGATATTGGGTTTGTGTCGAAGAGTGAGTGGAATCCTTACTGGAAGATTCACACTGGATTCAATGTAATTCGCCCCCAATTTCCATCACCACTCTTATTCCTTTCTCCGTCCTCCTGATGCCTACTCTTTTCCCAACCGCTAATGGCAGAAACGTCCGATGTACGAGTGTATTCGCGTCAAAATTCGATCTTATCCTGGTTCTGATTCAATGATAAACGAGGAAGGCGATCTGGACAACGAATCCGAAGACTCGGATTTTGAACATGAAATGATGAACAACCGGAATGTCCAACTTGAAAACAGGCTTAGTGGAAGCTCGATTGGGAGCAGATTGAGTACTGTTGCGAGGCATGGTAGTCCGATGTCGTACGATTAGGTTTTCGCTTTGTTCCTCGAATGTCGATGGCGAGGGTCGGTTGAGAATTGGAATCCGGAGCCCGGAGTATGTTTAGCCATTATTGGTAGTTGGGTTGCAATATATATGGTATCTATTCCACCTCGTGCCACAGTGATGTTGCTTCCCCTTTGTGACGGCGGTGAATCGAGTCTTTCAAGTGTCATGCTATAGAGTGCAGCGGCCATCCGTCTACGGCCACTCATCTGGAAAACGCACAGAGGATGCAACGTTGGCAAAGAAAACAGCACTGAGATGCAAAGCCGAACAGATTTCAGCCTCCAAACGATAGTCACAATCAAAGTCACAGCCAAAAACCCAGAACCGCTCGAAAAGTGCATTTGGGATCAGTGCACGGAAATTATATCTCGATCGATCCAGACGAAGACTTGAAGTCATCCCCTCCGGTCAACCAACCCACGTCTAAATCTTTCTACCTTCGAGGGAAGAGCAGTATGCCGGACCAACAGAAGCGGCCGTTGACGGCAGATACCAATGCTGAATCTCGACCACCAGCGAAACGGAAATACTCCTGCATCCAATCTCCCAAAAATCCGCCGACCGTCTTTGACACAAAAACAGCGCAGTTAGACAACCACAGAAGAGAGGTCCACCAACCTTCGGCTACGGTTACTACCAGCAGTGGGCGTATTTTCCTTTTACATCTCGCAATAGCCAATGAGCTAATAGACGAATTGACCATTGAACGAACTGTAGGGGACACCGGAGGAGTATTTGTCTGTCCTTGTGGTTCCCAATTACAAGGACCGACACAATTGTCTGTACATTGCTGAAAGCCACGCAAGTGCTTCTTCCTGTTTTGAAATTTTCTAATGTTCAGAAAGGAAAGATGGTAGAGGTTGTCAAGAAATTGATGAAGAATCATCTTCTTTCAGCATCTTCACGCCGATTCGGGGGCAGGGAGATTGTCATTGTAACTCTTTTTGACGTGTAAAGCTGACTTTGTCAAGCATCTCGCGCTCTTACATCAACAATATCCACAACCCCAAAGCCAGAGTCATCATATCCAGAAGTCATAGAACTATAGTCCCTTCGACTGGAAGCTCCAAACACGAATTGTCTCAACACTTGGCCGAACCTGTTAGACGAAACCATCCTGAAGTAAATGAATCACCTGGAACTACATTTTACCAACGAGCTCTTGAACCCATTGATGTCGTATCTGCGGAGAATTTCTTAAAGCAGTTGGTCGTAAACTCCGCAAGAGATGCAGTACAAGGAATTAGCGTAATGGAAGGATCAAGATGTATCGACTGTGGATACCGTGGGGCTGCTAAGATGGTAACTGACCATATGAGAGCCTTGACACATGTCAACGGTGCAAAGAAGGTTGATTTACAACAATTGGAATTACATGGCCAATATTATGCGACGTGTATTCTGGTTGCAAGTTTGGACGACGAAGTACATGTTTTACACGAGGCGACGACCATAACTCCTTTCCACTTGAAAGCGTACTACTGCTTTTTCCATGAAGCTGATTATCAGGATATGGATGGAATTGATCACAAGGATCCAAACAAACGAAACATTGTTGTCCTCAAACCCTCAGGTTATTGAACATGAGGAACTGGTGGTGGAAGAAGATGTTGAAGTTGCTTGTGAAGGCGATCAACTTCGAGCGATGGAGGAAAACATTTGAAATGGCAAGAATAGCACTATTTTTAAGTATGGGGAATGTTTACACTGTTCACTTACGGGTGGTACCAAAGTAAGTGCTTCCTTTCATGCTTGTCGAGAGGTTTTTATTGCTGTGAACGTGGAAAGTGTCTTTAGTATGCGTCACCAATTCAGTTTGAAGAAAAGAAAAGGCAATTCACTTCCATATGATTATATTCACTCATATTCTACCTCGCATGTGATTTCTTAGGTATAAAAAAGTTGCAGCATGTAATCTCGATCTCCCAAAATAGCCAGCGGCGTTGACAGTTTAATATATTGACTGAAATATGCATCTTCACTATGGTATCTGAATCCGACTCACGAGCCTAGAATACACAAACAGGTAGTACCCGCATCCCTCTATTGAATTGAAATTGTTCCTTAACTCCCCCTTTTCCGCTAGAAAATAATACCATAACTCATCCAAACAGACTAGACAATGCAACACGAATCTAGATTAACCAAAGAACCCATAGACGTCTATACCTCTCCCGAAGCAGCATAATTAATATTGTTCTCGAGTTTTAGTCCCATCGAGTGCCTGAGTCATCTCATTAACCACTCACGAGTCCTATGGTCGGATGACAGTCGCAATCTTGGCGATGCGAGTAATGGCCTCGGCACCTTTGTGCTCGCGAAGCCAAAAGGCTCTGTCTCCGATCATCCATAACTCCTTCTTACCTCGTGACAAAGCCACGTTAATCCGGCGTTGGTCCGCAAATCCAACGGTTGCAGTACGCACAAGAGAGAATACGACAACATCTCTCTCCTGGCCCTGTATCGAGTCAACCGTCCCCACACTGACCATTTTATAGGGTGAAGTGTCCAGTATGGTTTTGATTTGCACCTTCTGTCCCCTGTAGAGAGTAATGACAAAAACAGAAGGGATGGCGCCGGGGGTATTGAAGGAGTTTTGGAATGTGATAGATGAAGCTAGAGCCTTGAGAACAGCGGCTGCTTCGGCTTCATTTTTCACAGAGGACCCATCCTTTTCCTGTGTCCCTGCTACATCGATCCAAAAAACACATTCAGAGACTGGCATGGCAGCTTTCTCTGGTGTAGATTGCAGAAGATCGTTGTAAGATATAGCAGAGAGAATCTCCGCAATCGGGCCGGGGACCCGTCGCTGGAGTTCTAGAAAGGATGGATGGGGCTCGTAATAGGAGAAAGAGGATTTTAGGGGGACAGGAGAGCTGGGGCCATATGGGGGCAATTGTGCAGGGTCTCCCAAGATAACGAGTTTTTGTACTTGGTTGAAGAAGTATAAGATAGGTACAAGTACACAAGATGGTACTTTCCCCCCTTCATCAACAAACATTTCTTTAACCCGCATCTGGGAACCGACTAGTAAATCTCGTAAGTTTTTGACGACTAGTCCGCCAAACTTCAAAATTAGCAAAATTCTTAGGAAGGAGTCTTGTACCGTGCATACGAGAATCCGAGTCCCCTTTAGCAAATTCCGATTTTGAGCCTTTGTCGTATCACTTGGGACCCAAATCAACCCCTTCTCTCGCAGCCTCTTGATGGCTCTTTTCTCATCTCCATGGGCAAAGTCCTCGACAGTAGTGGTAAGGACAAGTTTAAATCTTTTGTCCTTCGCCAGCTCTTCCTTTTTTTCCAAAGCAACAGCAATATTGAGAGCAGCCGCATTTGTTTCAGTTACGAATAATGTAACATCACGACCAGCGGCGGTATGTCCCATTGCCTCAATGTTGCGGAGGGAGATTGCAGTGGCGGCGAGGAAGGTCTTTCCGGTGCCCGGAGGTCCTTGTACAACTGTGCAGCACTGTGCAGCACTGTTAATAAGGTCCAGTGCTTCCTGCTGGCCCGTTGACAGCATTACATCCGGAGCACGATCGGATGTAATATGTTGGAGTCCGTCAAGGGAGATGGTGTGAGGAGTAGAAGGAATAAAGGCGGCACAGAAGATTGCACGAATAGCAGGTTCATTTAAGAACCTTTGCATCTTTGCCTTGACAAACTTCTTCATTCCTGCCTGTAGCATCTTGGACCTATTAAAGCCATTAACAACGATTCATAACAGGGTAATACAAAGCCGCCGCAATGGGAGAACAATGTGGATTCGTGTTTTGCGCCACGATTCTACTTTGTTCGTTCAATTCTGGCATTGCCTCTGGTACCAGCCTGGCAGTTTTCCCTTCTACTTGTGAAGTGTTGAAATGGACTCTTTTGCCACTATCCGATACAAGGGACCCTTTGGTGCCGGCTTGATGAATAGCACTTGATCTCTCGACTTGCGAGATCAGTATTTCTGGCTTCTCGTCCTCCTTATTTTATTAGTTCCACTTTTAACAGCAAGGATTAATACATTCAAGAGTGTGGCACTCTCCACTCTCACTTCAAATTCCGACTCTGTGCCGAGAATAGTGTTGTAATGACCATCACTGGCCATTTCTACCCACAATTTCTTCAACCCTTCTCCAAAATTCTGACCCAGGAAACTCCATCCCATAAGTTCCTGTTGACGAGTAGAATTGCTCATCGCTTGTCCAACTCTGAAGCACATAGTGGCGAGATTAGCCGAGCAATTGCAATGAAGGGCAGACACTTGGCGAAATTCACGAAGTTCCATCCAAAAGTTGTCAGTTTTGAGAAGATTTCGGTTGGGAATCTTCAATCTGCGCATGGAGCAAACCAGGGATTCATCAGACATGATGAGAGAATCTTCTGTGGAATCTAGATCATTGATTTCCAGAAAATTATCCAACGCGTAGCCAGTGGTGGATAACCAACAGGCCAGACGCTCGAGGTGGAAACCAATTTTAATTCGACTATTGCGAAGATAGTGGTCCAAAGAGTGATTATAGTCACATCCATCTGGGAATGTAACAGACAATGCAGAGACAGCGTCTGCAAGTGTCAAAATTAAGACGCCCTTCTTGCCAAGAATATAATGGACACCCACCATATTCTCGCTGAAACAGCTGAGCTCTTTGTCGGGGAGCTGAGAAATATGAACTGTCTCTGTAGATTTAGTGAACATCGTCAAAAGGGAATACTGGTCGTGTTCTGCGTAAATTGCTGAGGCTCGTCATCTGAGAACAAAATCCTCGAGGTGGTTGGAGGGGTGGTGGAGTGAGATGAGGTGGAAGAAGGTTGACGAGCAGGTTGACGAGTAGGTTGACGAGGAGGTTGACGAGGACGGCGAGCTGGCTGGTTGTGTGAGGAGGAACGTTCACGGACTTGTTGAGCTGGCCAGCCACCTTCGAAGTAACCAGACGGGCGAGCAGCCTCGGCGGCGTCGGCAGCTTCAATTTCTTCTGCGGTCCTTGGGGTTGGATTAAGTATTTCTCTGTGAATCTGCTTCTTGTTGCCAGACATGTGAGTCACTGTTCCGAATTTGACGAAGAAAGACAAATGTTCTGCTTGTGAGTTGAGAATTGAGTTGAGACTTGTTATGACAAGAAGATTTTCATTAGCGAAGTAAACAAACTTTTCGTTAGAATTCTTAGGGTAGGGTTGTGCGAAGCAGTCACATCTACAGCATGGTTTGCGCTAACACGTAAAACTCTAGAGGTGTCCTCTGAAAACACGTCAAATCCTCTAGAATCTCGAAATCTTTTAGAGGCTACACATTACTAGAATAAATAGGTATTGTGTGCATTCCTAATCTACTTCTTTGACTTCGTTGACTGCGAGGCTCCGAGGTTTGCTTTCTACTACATTACGGCGTTGCTTACGTAATCAGTAAAAATTTTCGTGCTGCGCGTCTATATAAATAAATAGACCCTTAAGTGTTGTAGGTCTAGTGAATGGCAAATGGTCGAAGATGTACTTCAGCAATCACGACATTGGGCACCCTGAGATTCGCAAGACGTATCTCTACATCACCAGTCGCTATTATATCTGCCGTCTGTCATATCGCGTTCACCAGCATGCTATCAAATGCTCTGTATGTCAAACATCGAAGCCTAGAAATGAACAGCAAATGGGCAAGCTCCCTTTGATTGAAACACCAGAACCATCGCTATTCGGCTTACTCCTTGCACGACTGAGACTTCTGCAGAAGAGACGGCACGTTTGCTCCTCGGTTGTTACTACGCGGTCTTTGGTTTACCTGTCAAGTTAATATCCGATCGCGATGCCTAATATACTTCTCGCTTCTGGCAAACTCTCATGGATCTACTTGGCATCAAATTGGGTCTTACTGCGGCATACCACCCTCTACCCGACGGACAAAGCGAAAAGACGAACTATACTGTCGAAACCGCACTGCAATGCTTCATTGTCCGTGACACCTCCAAATACACCACTTGGACGAAATATATTCCAATAATCGGGCATGAATTTGACTCAATGGTCCACACCACTATTGGTTTCACTCCGAATGAGCTACGTTTTGGTCTTTCTCCGCGATCTATTGTGGATGCCTACAATCCTGCACAACTTGCATCGGCCAATGAAAGCGCGGAAGAGTTAGCTGATGATCTTCGAAATCGCAGGGAAGAGGCAAGAGATAGCATTGCCGCTGCGCGGAGGAAGTAGAAAAGATATGCGGATAAATATCGTTCTGGGCCTTTGAAGTTTGAGAGTTGGTGGTTCTCAAGTACAAGCGATTTGGTCCAGGATGCAAACCTCCGAAGGAGGATCAAACTAAAATTAGCTCATCCTACACTCCTCTCCGAATCGTCGAGCGTATCTCACCGAATTCATATCGGCTGGACATGCCTGCACGTTATAGTCAAATCCACGATATCGTCTCTACATTACATTTGCCAAGGTACAATGGTGATGCTGATGAGGTCCGACTTCTACTTGTTTGCAGCCGATGATGTTGAGCCAGAATGGGAAGTGGCAGCGATTGAAGGAGAACGGAGATATAAGAATGGGATTCAGTGCTTGGTTCGGTGGAAAGGATATGCTGAACGGACCTGGGAAGCTGAGGATTATCTCGAGAATGCTCCTACTACGATTGTTGCAGAATGGAGGAGTACCCGACCGGATGGAGATGAGTTAAAAGGCCAAAATCAAAGAAACTAATCCATTGTTCCGAAGCAAACGAAAGAAGCCACGCTGAACTTTAGGCGAACTGCCAACATTTGGAATTAAAGCAAGAATGTTGTTCAATACACAGTATTCCCTTATCTCGGGCGAAAGGCACCAGACAGGGATGAAAGATACAGTGCAGGCTGCAACCTGGAACTGCTATCTGTTGGTCTGCTGACCGACGAGGAAGGGACAAAGTGCGGGAGGATGCCGTCCAGCTTCAACGCTCCCAGCAAGAAACGCAGAACAAAATAAGGTGGTTCATAGCAACATTGGTTTACTCTTTTTCATTATTCGTCCATTAGTATCCATTTAATATCTCTTTTCCCATAGAATACACCATGTATCCGTCGCTAGTCACTTCGAGTTTCGTGCTCCGCCAGAGCTGCAGGTTCGATATCCACGCGGTTACCATGTTGCCATAGCGACGCTTTGCGTCTTCCCGCAAAACATCGAGTTCGTCAGATGGTATTTATTTCAAAACCGTCTCGACTCTCAACATCCTAACACTCTCAAAGTCCGCCAACCAAGTTCTCCGACGGCCCTTAGAGTTGCGGACTCCAATTTAGCGTACCTAGCACGTCGAGGATTTTTCCTCAGACGGAAGTACTCAACCATCCCCTTCTTAGGCTCCTCCGTTCACACTTCACCTCATCCTACACCTCGCCCAACACTTCGGGAATTTTGTTCCCAAGTGTCTCAACACCTCCTAATCCTTTTTCGTTATCCTCCACCAAACTCAAACACTTCGAGGATTTTGTCCTCAAGTGTAAAGAGTTCTTCGGTCCATCTTCTTTACGCTCCTTCAACTTCGTCTACTACACACCTCATCCTCCACCTCGCCCAACACTTCGGGAATTTTGTTCCCAAGTGTCTCAACACCTCCTAATCCTTTTTCGTTATCCTCCACCAAACTCAAACACTTCAAGGATTTTGTCCTCAAGTGTAAGGAAAGCCCCTCCTCAGTCGGCTTCGGTTGGTATTACTCCCTTTGAGATGAAGCTAATTATAAAGCCATGGCAGATGGACATGATGACGAGAATCCTAACGATCGAAATATGGTTCTCCTCAAATCCTCTCTGCAGAACATCCTTCGCAACCCTCAGCATCTCGCGATCTATCGAGATACTGTAAAGACAATCAACAAGGTTGTAACAGCGGGGTATTTGTTTGCGCGCTACATCTTTGTGTATGCCTACGACGACGATGAAGAATTCAACGCCGATGAGTACATTACGTCCGGTTTCTTCAACGAAGTTCTCAAGTCATTGCAAACGAGACCTCGGAAGCAAGCTACATCTCATGAGACACTACGGTATCGGCAACTCATTAACCGTTATCTCGAAGAATTTCTTGTGGACTATCGCTTTCGACCCATGCAAGTTGCAGGCAATTCTTCAAACTGGGAAGCATATGTGAGCCGTCAGATGTGCACTGCGTATCTCAACAATGCAGAGATGCGTTCTGGCCAACATCTACGAGCCATTATCAATGTCCTATTCGATGTTAAGGAACTACGGTCTACCGTCAGAAGAAACGCTGCAACTGCCGCTGAAAAAGCTTTGGCTCGGGCTTACTTTGCTGATATTGCATCCTTCAAGGATATTACCGGCAATGCTAATTCTTTTGATGAAATCCTTGGACGAATGGATGAATTGCAGGATCTTGGTGAGGAATTTGTTGAATGCTTTCATTTTCTGTCTCCCATTTTGGAAGGGATTGGAAATGGAAATTATCGAAAGGGGTCATTATGGTATGAGATCGCAGCAAGCAAGTCTGTCAACACATTATATCAAATTGCACGACTAAGCTCTCAACTTCCTGCCTATGTGAATCGCCCCGCAGTCAGGCTTCAACCATTTCCACTCCGTCACTCTTTCATTCCCGCATATGTCCCATTTGACCGCACTGTTGTTGCATGTCAAATATTGCGTCAAGATCGAAAGGGTGCATATCAAAATCAGGAATTTTGGAAGGAACACTTTCGTCTGAATAGGCGGCCATTTCTCCCAGGCCCAGGTGGTAGAGAATTCGATGGCACCTTTTGGACAGATGGCGTCGGAGTTAGCATCCTAAAAAGAACTCCTGGCACAGAAAAGGGAGCAGGAAGAAAAAGAAAAAGGGGAACGAAGCGAAAAGATCGAGATCGAGACCTTTTTCCGTACTTCAACACATTTGCACCAGAAGAACTTGCGGAATACCAAGATGTTGTCTTTGCTGATCCCAATCGACGCGACATGCTCTTCATGATGCATAAAGATTCTTTGCGAAGTTCTCCACGCATACTACGCTATACATCGATGTCTCGCCGCCGTCATCTAGGAACGAAAATCAATCGAGACCGGGAGCAACGATTCATTAAACGTCAACCCAATGCTGCAGATATCAAGACTGCTAAAGAGCAATTGTCCCGAACCAAATGCCAGACTATATCTCCAATGGAATTCCAAGCGTACGTCTCCCAACGAAGTGAAGCCAAAGAAATACTTGGTCCTTTGTATGAAGACGTGTTCTTTCGAAAAAACCGTTGGAGAAGTTCAATCGGCAATCAACGAGACAAAGCTTTGTTAGGAAATCTCATTCGAAGAAAATTCGGGCCTAATCCATTGATTGTCTTAGGAGATGGATCGCCTCCAACAGTTCGATTCCATCAGCCAACTAAAGGTGTTGGGCTACGGATGGATCTGCTTCGACTTGGATTCCGAGTTGTCCTCATTGATGAGTTTAAAACGTCAACCTCATGTCCAGATTGCTTCAGCCGAACAAACACCTTCCTAAGGCGCCCAAGCCCTCGGCCCTGGAGGAAACATGTTGAACAAACTGTCCATGGATTGCTCGAATGCCGAGGTGCAGAGTGCAGAGAGTATTGCAATGGAAACTCCAGAAAATGGAACCGAGATCTCTTGGCAGTATTGAACTTCAAGCGTGTTTGGTCGGCTCATATGCATGGACGGGAACGACCAGCAGATCTCAAACGAGGACATTGAAGTATAGTTGGAGGATTATTGCATTATCTCTCTATATAGACCACTCCGGCCCTCTTATCGGGGGGCCCAACACAAGAGGTTCCGGAGAACCAGTGTTACTTTGTGCCGGATAATCGGCTCTATACTTAGTATTCCATGCACAGAGCACACAATACAAGAATCTAGTTTGACTTGACCAACCAGATCTCTGCCATTTGGTCAACTTCTTTGGTTGGCTGAGCTTGCTGTTTCTGCTGGTCCTCCTCCTCCTCACTACCTGCTCTCATAATTTTTTTCCATCATCCTTACCTCGCTCGCCCTTTCTCTCCTCTACCCAAAAAAATTCCAACCGACCTACCCCTCCTACATTTTTCACATCCGTTCATCATCTCCAATCTCTTCTCCATCCTCACAAAAAGTTCCTTTTGTTTTTACCCTACCCTCTCCCACGCTCGTCTCTGAACAACACTCGATCGTCCCCTCTCCACTCCGTTGCATTGTCGCTGCATTACCAACCCCCAAAACACACCAAACCCGCAAAGCGAAAATCCCGTTGAATCGATTTCTTCCTCCCCATTCTTCGTTCTTGCACTCAAAGTAACGGAACGCATATAACATACAATATCAACCCGAGTTGCGATCAAAACAACATCCAATCCGTCTAGATCTACACACATTCACTTGTTCGCAGATCTACTTGCTCGACAATAACATCCTCCCTCCCATACCTTATTCCCAATACATCAAGCACAAGCCGCAAAATAGCACGTTAGTGAGGATCTTTCCATTTTTTACAAAGGTAAATTTTCTTTTCCGTCCCTTAAAATATTCCGCATGTTTTGATTCCGATCAAATCACCAGACCCCTCACCCTGCATCATCGTTCTGCATCGAGTTTTTATTGGAATAAAGGCTAATCGTTTGTTTGTAGCATGGGATTTTATGATCAGACTTCTTATCCAACTTGGTCTGGTCCTGCAAGGACTCCTCCTTTTGAAAGTAGACCGAGTATGATGCCCTCCTTATTTTCCCGCCTTGATGGCTTAACCTTTTCGTGTGCCGGTGCTGACTTATCGTTTCTAGATCTACTTAAACTTGATGAGCCATCAGCCTTCAATCATCAATTAGAAGGTACTTCCTACATCCCCTCTACCCTATTCCCTTTCTATTTCATTTTCTTCTTGGCTTCGAGGATCCTGGCTGGGTGGCGTGGTTGAGACCTCGGTTAGCCGATTTCCCTACTGTCGTCTACCAGTCTCTCATCCTTCTTCCTCCTCTTGCTCTTCATTCATCCATATTTTGAACAGCATGCTAATTCCTGTTTAGAGGTCGAAAGAGCCATCGACAACCTTGTCAAAAGTGGCAAACTCTATGCTGCAAACCAACTGGGCATCTCCCTCACAACACCAGTCACCAACGCTCCACCCCGTCGTGATTCGGTACCTGCATCAATGTCCCTATCCATGACCTCTTCCACAGTCGGAGGAATGCCACCTCGCTCACCACTTTCACCCCTCGATCCTGCCTCCACTTCCTCAAGTGCAGCAGATATCAGGATGAGTCAAACTGTTCCTGCCATGCGAGGCTACGGAATGCATTCTTCCACCGGAGACGTCGGTATGCGAGGATCCCAATCCCATGCAAATTTGCATAGTTATTATGCTTCCCAAAGAGCTGCTGGACAACGTACCCCCGATGACGAATACAGTGGAAAAGCAAATAGATCAAGAGGCTATGTCCACCAACAATCCTTGCCACTTTCCCTCGGCTCCGCTAAATCCGATTATAATTCCAATACTACGTCTAATGCGGGAAGTGCTTCGAGTTCCTTGATTCTCGACACAAGTCTTAATTCAGCACCTATCGATAGTGCGGGAATGCATTCACCTCTTCCCTCGGGCTTGACTGGTCTTTCCGAAATAGATGATGCGTATTCTTCTCGTCGTCGTCGATTTCGTTTGGGATCTGCTTCCATCGAAGGATTAATCGGGATTAGTGAAGCAGATCTTACTCCTCGTGGTCCTGCTACTGCAGGTGTCATTGGATCAAGAACTAGTCCTACTTCTACCTTTGATCCTTTCGCAACTGAATTTGGTGCTGTCAATCGTATCACACAACGTGGAGCACCAAGTATCAATGAACGTTACGATACTAGAGGAATTCCCTCTGAACAAAGGAATAGGGCTGAAAGTGCAGCTACCAGAAATGAACCTGGTCCTGGGAATGGAAATGGCGGGAATGCAGAATCTCCTAGTCCAAGGAGTGCAACATTTAGTTTGTTTAGTAGTGATTCTACTACTCAAACTAATAATACCACAGCATCTTCTTCGCCAGAAACATCACCCCTCAAAACTTCGAAAGGGTCTGTTGTCCCTGCGAAAATCGCACCAATTGGAACGAAACGTTCTTCCGGATCTCTTAATTCCGATAACAGCGATGGTTTCGCTCCTCAGTCTGCTGGACCTCAGCAATCTTATGCTATGCCTCCTTCTGCTGGAAGTAGCATTCGAGGACCAATGTCGGCTCCTCTTCAATCTCTCACTTCGCCACGGATTACTACTCCCACTGCTCAAGACGATAAATGGAATGTCTTCTCCGGAGGATGGGGAACTCCTTTTGTCAGTGCAGTAGGCAATTCACAAGGCAATAATGGAGCGAATGAGTTTCATAGTAGGAGTGCTACTGGTGATACTTCCAATGGACAAAAGGGAATTTGGGGTGGAAATACCAAAGGGTTGGGAATGACTGTTGGATCTGGTGTTGATGTTCGTGGTTAACTCACACAACATCATCCAATCTCCTTCTTGTGAGGAGACAGTACAATTTCTTTCCTTTTCCGTTCCTTTTGGTCACTGTTGGTTTCTCGTTATGTGGCTTGTATATTATCCGTGTCGTGTGCATTTGGCGATTCTTTCATTTTTGGGGATACACCTACAACGAACCCTTGTCTACCGTCCAGTACTCGACCTCATCACGTACGGTAACGGAAAACAAGCGATTCGGCGGGGGTCACATCTTAGAAAAAAGTTTTTTACAGCTATTGTTATCCGGCGATACATCATCGGCTCCATCTCTTTTAGTCATTTTTTCAAAGACGGACATTTATAACTTCATTCCTCGCGTGGTTGGGGCATTTCTTTCTTATTATTATCCTTGTGTGTTGTCAGTTGGAAAATTTGTGTTTGTATTTGTGGGTGCAGAATACGGAATATTCAGGCGCTGGAAATATGGGTGTTGTAGTTCGAAGACGCAACTCTGCTACACTTGTCATGACATACAAGTCAAGAACTGATTTCGTTGTGGAGGAGTAGGGAGGGTTGTAGGGACTTTTTATCTTGGGAGTTTGTCGTTACTTTTGTTTGTATAGTTAGAGATGGGAGGCGACGGGGCATTTTCCTTTCCGTTTGGTGATTCTGTGGTTTTTTATGTTTTTGGGTATTTCAGGTCGGTGGATAAAGAAGGAAGGTAGGAAGGATGGGAGATTAGGAAGGATGGTTAGTGTTGGGGGTCATCTACATATATATACATACATGTGTGTTTCTTTATTTGTGGGTTTTCGGACGGCGTTTACAGGCGACGGTCGATGAAAAGAATACGGCAAGAAAACTTGAGGAAAAAACCAAAAAAAAGAGTCCTTGGTTGTTGGACTTGTGGAGGATGTGTAGAGAGAGTAGAAGGTGAATGACGCGGCGCATTAAAAGCGGCAGGATGTATGGATGCATTAGTTTGCGGGGGCATCGTCATTAGTATGTTTAGAGATGTTGTTTTTTGGATTTCCTTAGTATGTTTTGTTGGTCTTTCTGATGGGCTTCATGAGATGTTGATGGGTTGAAAGGAAAAAGTTTGTAGCTTTTTTCTTTTTGCCTTTATGGTTGTGAAGCGCGTGGAAATTTTCTTTTTCTTTAATCTCAGTTTGTTTGGGATGAAGAGATGTGGGATTATAGGATGGGATTAGCAAGTTTTCATTTTTTTTCAAGTCTTTTTAGTATGGGGACAGAAGAGGTTATTACTACGTAGTGATAGTTTATTGAAATTATGTTGGTCATGGGATATAACTTGTTCGTTGCTTTGCTCCTTCTGAATCTTTGTGCTTCGTCTTCGTCGGATGGTGGCGATCTCGACTGCGTCATGGGGGCTCGGGAGTGCGGGGTAACCGATGTGCCAGTGCCACCGGAAGAATAAAGTTTGTTCGGATTCAATGACAATTTTGTATGGAACTGTATCCATTCTGCATTTTATGTCCTTGGAAACCTTGTCGTTCGCCGTCGCACAGATGAGGCGCAACTCAGCAAAATTTATTGCTATGCTCTCCGTGTTTTCCCGGTTAGTGTACATATGTCGTATTCACCACCGGGATCAAAATGAGTCTGGTCAATAGGTCCGTAGTAGGAAGAAATCCACCCTAGTGACCTACTCGGTTGATAGACTCTCTACACGGTAAGGCGTTACTTTCATCGGGCTTGGATTGAATTTGACCGAATACCATCCGGGAGCTTTACCACATTAGGAAGAAAAGTGTCACGTGAGCGTCAGATAGAGCTTGGCGATCTCACGATTTCGTCAGATCCGAGACTCTCCCTTATTTTGGTAGAAGATCTCAACTTCATTCTCAGACTTGGACCACGATTTCGTACGACACCCTGGCTCATGATGCTCAATCAACGTTCGTCTGTTTCAAACATGTATTCTAAAGACATAAAAGACATCCAACAACAAAATACCTTACTCCCAACGAAGCACTGCAAGGAACATTCGAAATGATCCAGCTCTTCTGCTTGATAGGTTCTTTGTTTCCTTTAGCAATTACTGCGACATCAGTGGAACCTGCTCTCGACGAAGTCAGAGACTGGCCAAAGTTTTCAGCCTGTCAAGAAGTTCTTCGTAAAATATGTCCGAGACAGAATCCCGATTGTACGCGTACTCTCCCCACATTCCCTCCTCCCCAATTCCAACATTCTGTTCCGAGTGCATTCTCTATTTCAAGTCTTGAGATGAAGAGCTAATTTATCAGAGTATTGGG
>Ga0335073_10002185_pt1 | contig 26725 bp, 24 predicted proteins | sample Lox_Sample_22_FD_207093 | JGI IMG/M metagenome (GOLD analysis project Ga0335073, IMG submission 207093) | Soil microbial communities from Loxahatchee National Wildlife Refuge, Florida, United States - Lox_Sample_2.2 | ecosystem: Environmental > Terrestrial > Soil > Wetlands | place: USA...
GCACCGTCCCGTCGTCGCCGGCGCTGGCCAGCACGCTGCCGTCGGGCGAGAACGCCACCCCGTTGACTTTGTCGGTGTGGCCCTGGAGCGTGCGGATGGGCTGGTCGCTTGAGGGGTCCCATAGCCGCACCATCCCGTCGTCGCCGGCGCTGGCTAGCAGGTTACCGTCGGGCGAGAACGCCACCCCGTTGACTTTGTCGGTGTGGCCCTGGAGCGTGCGGGTGGGCTGCCCGGTGGAGGGGTCCCACAGCCGCACCGTCCCGTCCTCGCTGGCGCTGGCCAGCAGGCGACCGTCGGGCGAGAACGCCACCCCGTTCACCGAGATCGTGTGGCCTTCGAGCACGCGCGTGAGTGCCGGTGGTGCGTCGCGCAGCCCCCACCGCGGCTCGAGATAGCGAGGTGGAAGCAGGGGTTTGAGCCGGGTGCGGCTGATCGTGGCTGGAGCGGCCTGGGTGCGCAGCCACAGCGTCGCGGCCACGTCACCAACCTTCGACAGACGCGTGAGCGAATGCCCCCAACGGGTGAACAGGTCCACCAGCCAGCCGATCGCCGAATCATCGGGAAACAGACCAGCCGCTTGGCGCAGGTCTGACTCGGCAGGGTAGGAGCCGCCGCCTCGGAACGCGCGGACACACAGGTAAGCGAGATCGCTGACCAGCGCGAGCACGCCCGGGCGGTCGCCGGCGCCGCGCAGGTGGTAGATGAGGTGCTCCCAGATGTACGGCTCGTCGAGCGGTAGCTGCGCCCACGCGCCGCCTTCCGGGAGGAGGATGCGGTACGCCTCGAGCAGATCGTTGTGAGCCAGAGTGAGACTCTCGGTGTGCAGCCGCAGAGACGCGAGCTGCAGATCGTGGAAGCTGACCCCGGCGCGGTCAAGCGTGAGCAGCTCGCGGGCGGCGAGCCGCTCGAGCCGCTCATGCGTTTCGGAGTCGGTGGCGTCGTCGAGGTGCGCCCACAGGCGGTGAACCGCGGCGATCGGGATGATCGCGTCCTCTGGGTAGACCACCAGCACTTGGTACGCGCGCCGATCCGCCGCGTCGAGGCTGGCGGTGGCGACCTGTATCGCTTTGAACGTATCGGCGTAGGGGTGATCGAGAAACGTCTCGGCGCCGCGGTCAAGCTCGTCCAGGACGTCCTGCCATGTGCTCGCGCCCTGGCCGATGCTCGCGCCGACCATCGCCACGGCGAGCGCGACCCGGCCGGTCGCCGCGAGGATCCGCTCCGCCTGCGCCGGGAGCTCGCGCGCCCGTGTAAGCGTCTGCAGCAAGCTGCGCGCCGCCGCGTCGGGAAGCACGTCAACGCGCTGGACGTCTGCGCCGACACCCTCAAGCACGGTGGAGTCGCGGGTGGTGTAGAGCACGCGCCCGCGCGGGCCTGCAGCCGCGAACGCAGCCGCGGCCGCCGCCGACCACACGTCATCGACGACCAGCAGGAGCCGGCGGTCGCTCAATGTCTCGCGCAGCCGCGCCAGCCCGTCCCGGCTCGACCGCAGACCGGTCTCCGCGACTCCGAGGCGCCCGAGCAGCTCTGTCTGCGCCGCCACGAGGTCCGGCGCGTCGCCCACCGTCACCCAGAGCACGCCATCAGGAAAACTGCGGCGCACGGTCTCGTCCCGGGCGAGCGCGGCCGCGAGAACCGTCTTGCCGATCCCGCCCTGGCCCTGGAAACCGAGCGCCGCGCCGGTCACCCCGACCGCGCCATCGCCGCCTCCCAGCAGCGCCTCGCGCAGCCCCACCAACTCCTCGCGCGCAACGAACGCCGCCGGCAGCGGCGGAACGCCGCTCAGCTCGCCCAGATAACCACTCACCATGAGCGGCTCGGCCGCGATCGGCGCGAGAACCGAGGCCCGCACCGCTGGCTCGACTTCGGGCGCGACCGCCCGTGCTGCCGGCAGCAGCTCCCGCAGCTTGTCGCACACTCGCCGAATGTCGCGCGCGGGATTGCCGCCGCCGGCGATCGGATACTTCGGGTCGATCGCGAACTGGTGCTTCTCCAACAGCGGAACATCGCGCCAGTAGCAGTCGAGTACCACGACCGCCACGCGCCGCACGGATCGCTCGATCAGCGCCGGCAACTCCTGCGGCAAGATGAACTTCGAGGCGAGGAAATCCGGCGTGACCAACAGCAACGCGACCGCCGCACGATCGATCGCCGCCGCGATCTCCGGCCGCCACTCCTCGCCAGCCCGAAGCTCCTCATCGCTCCACAACTGCAGGCGCCCCGCTGCAACCAGCGGCTCGAGCATCACCTCGAACCGCCGCTTCCAATCCACGTCCGCGTGCGCGTAGCTCACGAACACAAGCCCACCACCGCTCGGGATACCGCCGCCAGCGCCCGACAGCCCACTCATCTCAGGGGGCAGCGTAGACAAACCAACGACCAACCCCAAACCGCTCCACCAGGCCCACGACGGCGCTGCGTGAGCCACAACCTGCACGTCCCAGCGGTTGTGCGTGAGCCTACGATGCGCCGACCCGCTCCGCGGAAGGGGCACCCTCCCTTCCTACGCTGCGGCCGACGCGCCGACCGGTAGGGCGTATCACCGTGCGCAACCGTCACCCTCGTCACCGGCCAAGGCTGGACCACCGCTTGCCCGGCGAGGAGCCACGCCGACTCGGCGACTGCTTGAGGCATCAAGCGACTGCGTCCGATCGGTCCAGCAAGCGGATCCGAGCGTGGAAGCTAAAGCGCTGACCGCGCTGGAGATCGGTGTGGCCAGGGAGACGTGGAGGAGGACGACGATCGGCAGCTCCTTGCCTGGTCGCAGCGCCACTGCAGGGGCCGCCCGAGCTGCGACGTGATCTCGGCGTCGACCGGCGCCGCTCCGCTAGGAAGCAGCGGTCAGCCATAGCGGCTCCTCGTCGTCCCGAGCGAGGGCGGCGAGCCAGACGCTCGCTGCGCGATGTCAAACGAAAGTGTTTCGCCGACGGAATGCGGCCTTGTCCGTCTGCGCGACTTGGCGTGTGATCGCCGGGTTTGTCGTGCTGACCTGGCAGGACGCTGAGGAGGGGCAGGGGGTAGCATCGCGCCGCGGCGGGTGATGAACCGTGGCTTTGTCTTTCGGGACATGCCTGGGCGGGCCGGCGATGACATACGTTCTATCCGGATAAGGGAGGCAGCCGCGATGCGGGCGCCACAGCAGTACCTTGATGCGCTGGTCGAGCTCACGGTCGGGTTTGGCGCCAATGTGCAGCCGGGGCAGGTCGTGAGTATCGATGCCGAGACGGGGCTTGAGCCGTACGCTCGAGCGGTCGCTGACGCCGCGTACAAGCGCGGCGCAAAGTTCGTCGATGTCTGGTACTTCGACCCGCACGTCAAGCATTCGCGGCTCAAGCACGCCGACCGCGAGTCGCTCAGGTACGTGCCGCCGTGGATCGGTCAGCGGCTGCTCGACCTCGGTGATTTGCACGGCGCGAACATCTGGCTGTACGGCGACACCGAGCCGCATCTGATGCAAGACGTCGACCCCAGCCTGTTGGGACTCGACATCCTGCCGCGACGTGGCGAGAAGGCGGTGGTTATCGGCAACCGGTCGATCAGCTGGACGGTCGTTCCGATCGTCACCCCGGCGTGGGCACAAACTGTCCACCCCGATCTCTCGGTCGAGGCGGCTTATGAAAAGCTTTGGGAATCGATCGCCGACGTCTGCCGGCTGAGAGAGCCTGACCCCGTCGCGGCGTGGGAAGCCAGGTTCACGAAGCTGGGCGCGGTGATCGGCAAGCTCTCGGCGCTGGAGCTCGACTCGCTGCACTTCGAGGGCCCCGGCACCGACCTAACGATCGGGCTACTGGCGGGTTCGCGATGGGTATGCGCCGACTTCGAGACCGCGTGGGGTCTGCACCATTGCCCGAACCTGCCCTCCGAGGAGGTCTTCACAACCCCCGATCCAAACCGTACGCGCGGTGTGGTGACGGCGACCAAGCCGCTGCTGGTCCCGGGCGCGACGCCAATCATGGGTCTGAAGGTCCACTTCGAGAGGGGCCGTGCGGTCCACTTCGAGGCGGACTCCGGCGCGGATGCGTTGGCGTCGATGGCGGCCCGCGACGAAGGGGCCTGCCGACTCGGTGAGGTCGCGCTGGTTGACCGGGAGAGCCGCGTCGGCCAGACCGGCGGGATCTTCTACAACATCCTGCTCGACGAGAACGCGGCCAGCCACATCGCGCTCGGCAACGGCTTCGCCTTCGCGGTGAATGGCGATGGCGCGACGCAGATCAACCGCAGCGGTATCCACGTCGACTTCATGATCGGCTCTGAGGCGGTGACCGTAACGGGCGTGACCCGCAGCGGGGACAGCGTGCCATTGCTCCGCGGCGGCGTCTGGCAAATCTGACACTTGAGCGCCGCCAGGACGAGGCCCCAGCTAGCCGCGTCCAGGATCACGCGTAATACGACCACGACGCCCACAGCTCTCGGACTGGCTGCGCGCCGAGTGTCGGGGAACCGATCGCTCGACTGTTGCTCAGTCGGATTAGGACAGCCGGCGAGCGGGCGAGCTGGTTGTCGCACGCTCCCGCTTTGGACGAACAGCGGCGGCGACGCGGCGCGAGCCAGACCACTGCACCGGCCGGGCATTGCATATGCGATGCAGCCCGCCGCGCGGGCGCCGGATCCTCACAGCTGCTCTGCGAGGCGAAGCAACAACGGCCCCTGACGGCGCACGGCTTGCTCAGACGGGCAGCCGCGGCTCTCAGCACGCGCCGGCGGTGACGTGGGCCCTGGGCGCATCGGCTCGGAGCGGCAGTCAGAGCCGCCCGCCTCGCGTTGCCCTTCGCCACGAACCGAGGCGCCCCGGACCGCTGCGGGTGACGGCTGCTTTTCTCGCCGGACGGTCGGGCGACCGATGAGCGCAATGCCGACCGGGCGGCCGCAGTGAGACGTGCGTTGGCGATTGGGTGAGGACGCCGGCGGGTCTGAATATGTCGTGCGCCGGAGGCGTTGGGCGGTACCCCTAGGCAGCTTTCCGATTGAGCCCGTGAGGGTCGCTGAACTTGCCCGCGTTGCTGTTCACCGCGATCCCGTCTGGCCCGGAGCCGTCCGGGGAGACGCCCGCGTCCTTGGCAAGCCCGGCCCGGCCTGGGTAGAGCGGCAAGAAAGCCCTGGAGTGCGTCACGAACGCTGAGGGAGGAGTTATGTAGAAGACCCTTCCCATAGGCGGAGCTGTGCGAGAGACGGAGGACTGCTGGCCCTCCGGCGTCGGCCTTCGGGGGCAGGCGCCAAACCACCCTGTGCTGCGTTGGCTGAAGACCGTCGTGGTGAGCGACAGGGAAAAGGCGCGCTTGATCGCGTCAGGTGGGGATCAGGAAGACGTTCCAGGAGCGCCCGGCGTGCCGGGTGTGCGCTGGTGAAGCGTCGAGAATTTCTCAGACGGCATCGAAATCGGAGGTCATTGCAGGCCCTCCGAGATGAGCTTGGCGGCGACCCGAGTGTTGGCCAGGCGGTGCCCGGCGTGTAGGCGGCGTGATCCTGATCTGCGGCTCTTGCGCGGAACGTGAGAAGGCGAGCGTCGATACGGCGTCCGGGGTCGTAGGCCCCAAGGTCGCGAGAGGGAGCGTGCCGAGGCGGAACACCGTAAGGCATTGAGTACCGGTCGCGGCGCTCGCTGGCGGACCGGCCCGTAGTAGCTGAGAGATCCCTGCTCGCTGGGGTGGGGGTGGAGCCAAGGGGCCGGCTCACTAGGAATGACGAATCGATCAACCGGGGCTCCGGCTCTGGGAGGAAGCGAGGAAGCATTGCCAAGTCCGAAGGCAAGTCGTTTGCGATTCCCAAGCAGTTGGTGTGGGAGGCGTGGCGGCGGGTCAAGGCCAACAAGGGTGCCCCCGGCGTGGACGGGCAGGACGTGGCCGAGTTCGAGGCCGATCTTGGGGACAACCTCTACAAGATCTGGAATCGGATGAGCTCGGGGACCTGGTTTCCACCGCCGGTCAGGGTGGTCGAGATCCCCAAGCCGCATGGCAACGGGGTCCGTTTGTTAGGCGTGCCCCCGCGAAGCCATTAAGCCCGTGGCGGGCGCCACGGGCTTAAACCCACCCGCGGGCCCGATCATACGCAGTAAGTTTTGTGCGGTATCCTCCGCTGATGGCCACGAGCGACCGCAGCAAGCCGCAGAAGGGGGAGCCGTTCAGCGTTCGTTTCACGCTGGCGACCGACCGGACGATCGAGGCCGAGGCGCGCCGGACGCGCCGGTCTAAGAGCGCGATTGTCGAGGCGCTTGCCGAGGAGGCCGCGCGCGCCAGACGCTTCGCCGGGATCGGTTTCCGCGGGGATGACGCCGCCCGGCGCCCATGGGTGATCGGCTCCGGGCTGGATATCTGGGAGATCGTGCAGATGGCCGAGGACTACGGGTCCGTGCAGGAGTTGGTCGCAGACACGCAGCTCAGCGAGCGGCAGGTCGCGCTCGCGCTCGCCTACCGGGACAGCTACCCGGACGAGGTGGGCGAGCAAGTCGCGCAGAACCGCCGGCCGGTGGAGGAGTGGCGCGAGCTCTATCCATTCGTGCGGTTCGACTCGTAACCGCGCGTGCGGCTGCTGCTGGACGCGAACCTCTCGCCGCGGCGGATCGGGGGACCGCTGCAGGCCGCCGGGCATGACGTGCTCGCGCTCGCGCAGGACGCGAGCCTAGAGGGTCTGGCCGATCCGGTCGTGCTGGAGTTCGCCGCCAGCGAGCAGCGGGTGCTGGTCACGCGTAACAGCCGCGACTTCGCTCCGCTCGCCCGCCAGTGGGCGGAAGCCCAGCGACCACACGCCGGGATGATCCTGATCTGGACACTCGATCACCACCAGTTCGCCGAGATCGTCGCCGCCGTCGAGCGCCTGATCGCGCAATGGCCCCAGCAGGACCAGTGGCGCGAGTTGGTCGTGGCGCTGTAGTCGCGGCCTTTCGGCGATCCCTAGCCGCGCCCGAAAGGCGACGGCGAGTATCGGAATTGGCGAATACGAGGTGCGCGCCGCGCAGACGCTCGAGACCCGCTTTGACGTCAGCACGCGCCTTCGCGCTTCTCACCCGAAAGCAACTCTTCCGGTCTCTACGAGAGGATTAACGGGCCGGCATCAACCCCGAGCTCTTGCGTTTCGTCCTGTCCGAAAGCGGACGTTAGCCAGATTCGAGCAAGCACCGACTGCTGCTCGTGCCGGAAAGCAGGTCCGTCGAGGGGACCTGTCACCGCCCCGGACGGCCAACCCGCTCGAGATGCGCACGTCTGGCGAATACGAGGTCTCGACCCCGCGCGGCGATCAGCCCTGCTTTGGTGTTAGTCCGAGCGTTGAGGCCGATGGCGTTCGCGAAGCGCCCATGTCCGCTGGTCGTGGCTGATCACCCCCACCTCGGCTGCGCATCGATGGTACGCGTGCGAGGACACCCCCGTCAATTGGCTTCAAGATCGGGGAGGAGCGCCTCGGTGCTTTGGGTCCTGGGCCGGGGTTGGCGCACTGCGAACAGAACGACCGTCCCCGCCAGGGCGACTGGGATCAGGATTGCGATCGCGGGTCGCATCGCGGCGAGCACGCCGCTGGCCTCGCCGCCGCCGCTCGCGGATGTGTGGCTACTGATCACGGCGCTGACGACGGCCACGAACACGGCACCGCCGATCTGGAAGGCGGTATTGAAGAGGCCTGCGGCGAGTCCCTGCTCGGTGTCGGTGACCGCAGCGGTTGCTTGGACGTTGAGGGCGGGGAATCCGAGCCCCCACCCGAGTCCGATCGCGATCATCGATGGAAGCAGCATCGTTGTGTATGTCAGGTGGGGTGAGTGTTCGCGTAGGAACAGCGCGTAGCCGATCGCGAAGGCGGTGAGTCCGGCGGCGATCAGGCGTCTGGTGCCGAAGCGCCCGATTAGGCGTTCGGACTGACTGCCGAGGATCGGTAGGAATGCTCCGGACGGGAGGAACGCGAGTGCTGTGTCGATGGGTGACCAGTGGGCGACGTATTGCACGTAGAGCGTCGCCAGGAACTGGAACCCGAGATATGAGCCGAAATACAGCATCGCGGCGATGTCGGCGGAGACGAGCGTGCGCGTCCGGAGGATCCCGAGCCGGACGAGTGGGTGCGGCGAGCGGTTCTCGATGACGACGAACCCCGCGAGTAGGAGGGCGCTGAGGGCCAGTCCGCCGAGGGTCCTGCCAACGAGCCAGCCGTGCGAGGGGGCCTCTACGACTGAGTAGACCAGGGCGAGCATCGATCCGGTCACGGTCAGCGAGCCAAGGATGTCGTAGTGGCGGTGCCCAAGTGAGGTGTCATTCCCGGCGTTGAGAACCCTGATGCCGGCGACGATCAGGACGACGGTGATCGGGACGGGGAGCAGGAAGACGTAGCGCCAGCCCAGTTCGGAGAGGAGGCCGCCGATCACCAGACCGAGGGAGAACCCGGCGGCGCCGGTGGCGGCGTACGCTCCCAGGGCCTTGTTGCGGGCCGCTCCTTCGGCGAACGTGGTGGTGAGGATCGACAGGCCGGCCGGGACCGTGAACGCGGCGCCGACACCTTTGATGAAGCGCGAGAGGATGAGCACGGTCCCATCGTTGGTGAGCCCGCCGAGCAGGGACGCGAGGGCGAACACCGTGAGGGCAGCCAGGAATACGCGACGGCGCCCGAGTAGGTCAGCGGCCCGTCCACCGAGTAGGAGGAACCCGCCGTATCCGAGTACGTAGCCAGAGACAACCCACTGCAGCGTCGATGCGGACATCCGAAGGTGAGAGCCGATCGTGGGGAGCGCGACGTTTACGCTCGAGATGTCCATGGCGTCGAGGAAGAGCGCCCCGCACAAGATTGCGATCGTCGCGTACAGCCGAGGGTCCCACCCCGTATCCGTCTTGACGGGACCGTGTTCGGAGCCCCGAAGGTCCGGTGGTTTGCCGGTCCTCCCACGGGGATCTGGCGGATAGTCGGCGGGCGCGTGCACTGCGCGAACTTGGGCCGTGGCACGGCGATCTCTTGATTGCATCTGTACCGCTCCTATCGTCGCTGGGCGGGGCCGAATGCTCGGTTCCACATTTTTATGCGAAGCAGTACAATAACAGCTCGGGTAAGCTTTTTGTGCGACATGGTCCAAAAATCTAAATCACGCGGTCGGCCTCGCGCCTACGATCCCGGCGCCGCGCTCGACAGCGCAGCGCAGCTGTTCTGGGAGCATGGGTTTGCGGATGCGACGCTCGATGATCTGAGCGAGGCGATGGGGATGCGTCGGCCGAGCATCTACAACGCGTTCGGGGACAAGGAGTCGCTGTTCCTGCAGGCGCTCGAGCGCTTCAGAGACACGATCGCCGCGACGCCTCTACGCGCGTTTGCGGAGGCGGCCTCGATCCGCGAGGCGCTCGACGGGCTCTTCCGGCAGACCGTCGAGTACACCACGGCCGATGCGTCGCACCTCGGCTGTCTATTGGGAAACATCGCCCCGGCCACCGCCCTGCCCGACGTCCGCAAGTTCTTGAAAGAGAACCTTGCGATGACCGAGGAGCGGATCGCCGACCGCCTCTCGACGGCCGTTCAGACCGGCGAGTTGCCCCCTGACTACTCCGCCGAGCAAGGTGCCCACGACGCCGTCAACGCCATGCTGTCATTAGCTGCCCGGGCTCGCCTCGGGAGCTCTCGCGAAGACCTCCTCGGCGATGCCGCCAGTGCCACGGCGATTGTTCTCGGGATACCACGAACGGCGTGATCGCCGGGGCGTCCGACAGCCGGGTGGCTGTGCCGAGCGACGGCGGCCAGCTTTGCTCAGGCGCTTGACGTGACTGGTAACCGCCCGGCGTTGCTGAGTCTTCGCGAGGCCCTCTGTGACGCAACACGCTTCGGCGGGTTCGCCCGGCGCGCTGGGATAAGCGAACCGGTAGCTGCCGCCTGGCTGCGCGAGCTCGTAAGCCACGGCCTGCTCGAGCGAGAGGATTATCGACGCCCGACCACCGTACTCGCCAGCACTGCCGACTAACGACGAAAGCAACCGAGCTGTTGCCAGCGCTCGATGCGCTGTTGTATGGCGGCCGCTGGTTTGACGAGCCGAACAGCGGACTCGCCTAGACGCGAAGTTCCTTCCCGCGACGTTCCCGACTCGTCGAGTGGTCAGCCCAGCCGGATGCCGGCGAGCTGGCTGCCGTGAGCGACGAGGCGTCCGACGCGGTCCCACACGTAACACGACTCGTCGACGCGCTGCGCGTCGATCAGCTGGGCCCGGTGCAGGATGCGCACCGGCCCGGGCGCCGGCAGCGCACGCACGTAGGCCGTCAACTCGAGCGTCGGGACCCAGCCGGAGAATTCGATGTCGAACGTGGCGGGCGGGAAGGCGTCGACGGCGAACAGCAGCGAGGTCGGATCGAATGCTTCGTCTTCGGGAAGGATGAGCCAGCCTCGCAGCTCGCCGCGGCCGCCGGGAGCGCCGGTCGTGAACCCGCTCGAGTCGGGTTCGAGACGCACTTCAATCTGGTCCATGATCGGGACGCGGCTTCCGTCGGGCAGCTGAGGAACCAGACGCTCACAGTCCTCATAGGGGACCCGACTGATCTGCGGTAGTCCACGGTCCCAGTACGGAGTGGCGCCGGTCTCGAGCGCGCTGGTCGTTACGAGCGCTTCGATGCAGGGCCGGCCGTCCTGGCTCAGTCGGGCTCGGATCTGACTGGCCGAGCGGCCGTCCCGGAGTGGCTCCGCCTCGATCACGACCGGGCCGGGTCTCGGGGCGTGCAGGTAGTGGGCACTGGCGGCGATCACGTGGTCGTGCGCGCTCACTGACGCGGCGGCTCGGCCGAGCATCGCGAGCAGGTAGCCGCCGTTGGGCTTGCCGGCGATCGTCCACTCGGCGTTGACCACCGCGTCGAACGTCCCCGCTCCGCGAACGGCCACCGCGCTGACCTCCGCGAACGGGAACTGGACCACAGCCGTCGATTGCAGGGTCATATCCCCGCCTCCGACGCCGTCCGGATCAGGTGCTCGACCTCGCCGGGCCCTGGCGTTGCCCGGACGTCGCGTGGTCCGATCGCCTCGCCGCAGCTCGAGCAGATCAGTCGCGCGTCGGAGACGTTGCCGCAGCGCTCGTGGATCAGCTCGAGCGGGGGGCCGTCGGGCGCGGCGTGCTTGTCGCCCCACTGGCGCATGGTCGTGATCACCGGCCACAGGTCCTTGCCCTTGTCCGTCAGGCGGTAGTCGTGCCGGGGCGGGTGCTCGCTGTAGGGGACCTTGACGAGGACGCCCGCCTCGACGAGGTGGGCCAGGCGCTGGTTGAGCACGTTGCGAGAGATCCCGAGGCGCTCCTGGAACTCGTCAAAGCGGGTCACGCCGAGAAACGCGTCGCGCACGATCAGCAACGACCACCACTCGCCCACGACCTCCAGGCACTGGGCGACGGAGCAGTGCATCTCGGAAAAGCTCTTGCGTTCCACGAGCGCCAGCATAGTGAGTTGCATGATAGAACGCAATGCCCTAGAGTCCGTTCCCAGATAGAACTCGCTCGGGAGGGCCGGTACTAACCGCCGCCTTGGCCGATGTCCACGAAGAGGAGCAGACGATGACCAACTTGACCGCGCTAAGTGAGCACATGGCCCTGCTCGACATCGTGTTCGACGAGGTGCAGTCGACCCGCGTCAGCGGCTCGATCGCCGCGGATGAGCGACACCACCAGCCGCGGGGAATCGTCAGCGGCGGGCAGTACACGACCGCGATCGAGGCGTTCGCGACCTTCGGCGCCTACGAGGCCGTCAAGGACCGAGGCCAGCAAGCGGTCGGCGTCACCAACATCACCGACTTCGTGCGCCCTCACAAGAACGGCCGCCTACAGGTCGAGGCGAGCGCGATTCACCAGGGCCGCACCCAGCAGCTGTGGCAGGTCGAGATCCGCCGATCCGATGACGACAAGCTCGTCGCCCGCGGCCAGGTACGTCTCCAGAACATCGACCGAGAGGACGCCTGACGGGCAAGAGCCGGTCAGCTCGAGCGTCGAAGCGCACCGAGAGATCAACCCAACCGCAGGGAGCCAAAACCGTGTCGAGCACCCACCCATCTAGCGGCACCCGGATCGAGGGCGCAGCCGCGCTCGTTACAGGGGGTAATCGCGGTTTCGGCCGCGCCCTGGTCGATGAGCTCTTGGGGCGCGGAGCCGCAAAGGTGTACGCAACCTCTCGCTCAACCCAACCGGGACCGCAACGCGACAGCCGGATCGTCCCGCTGATCCTCGACGTCGCTGACGACAGCTCGGTCGCCGCCGCAGCCCGGGCAGCGCCCGACGTCTCGATCCTCGTCAACAATGCCGGCATCTCCTTGGCCACGCGGGTACTCGAGGCGCCACTGTCCGACATCCGCGACGAGCTCGAGACCAATCTGTTCGGGATCATCCGCGTCGCGCGCGCCTTTGCGCCTGTGCTCGCCTTGCAACCCCGAAGCTCGATCGTCGACGTCCTCTCGGCACTGTCGTGGCTCTCCTTCGGCCGCGGCTATGAGATCTCAAAAGCGGCGGCATGGTCGGCGACGAACGCCCTACGCCTCGCGATCCGCGACCAGGGCACGATCGTGACCGGGCTGCACGTCGGCTACATGGACACCGACATGACCGCCCGCGTCGACGCCCCCAAGGCCGACCCGCGCGACATCGCCCGGCAGACCGCCGACGCGATCATCGCCGGCGACTTCGAGATCCTTGCCGACGACACGACGCGGGCGATCAAGTCACACCTCTCCGAGGGCGTCACGGCTCTCTACGCGCACCTCGCCGCAGCATGATCCCCTCACATGACCTCAGCGTGCGGAGCGGCAACGGCTGGACGATCGTCGAGACGGCGGGAATTCAGCAGACGCCCGGCGCGCACGACATTGGCGCGCCGCTCGGCATCGCTGACGGAACCATAGTGCTCGTGGTCCTGCGCGCTGCAGAACGCTGGGCTCCGGGCCGCGACACGATCACCGACGTCACTGCGATCCTCCGCCGCGAGGGTCGAATGCTCGTGGAGCTCGCCGACGGTTCGACGCAACTGCTCGACGCCCAGCAAGACTGCTCTACGATCGCAGACCGCTTCCTTGCCGGCGTTCTCAACATCGGCAGCGGCCTAGCCAAGGCGCTCGTGATCGCCAGGTGACGCGAGCCGTCTTGCGCGAAGGTGCCAGTCCGCGCGGAGGAGTCCGCAGAGGTTTTCGTCGTGCGACCAGAGCCTCACTGGACTATGGACTAGGGTCGCGCTCGCGTCGGTGGGCGCTGACGGCCCCGTTGCCTCTGTGTGCTCGGGCCGAAGCGGGTCAGCGCGGCCGCGAAACGTCCGACCGACATGACTGGGGCAGCATGGACGCGAACAGCTCCCCAGCCGAGTCACGCTCGTAGAGCCGCTGTGAACCACGGACGCATAACGAGCGAGTGCTCTTGGGATCGACGCCCAACTTCTCCTCCCAGTCGACCGCAAGCGGTCGGCCCGCCGACCTAAGCGAGTCCCCCGCTGATTCAAACGAAGGGTCTCGGAACGACGGCATGATCGGGGGACCACTCGAACGACTGAGGCTCCGCGACGGCCGCGTGGTCGACGTCCGCCCTCTCGAGCGCCGTGATCGCCCATTGCTGGCGGCCGCGATCAGACGACTTTCCGATGAGTCGCGGTACCTGCGGTTCGGCACCCCCAAGTCCCGGATGACCGAGCGTGAGCTCGACGGCTTGGTGGACGTCGATCACCGCGCCCGTGAGGCGTTGCTCGCGATCGATCCGCTCACCGGCCGGGGAGTCGCCGTCGTGCGCTTCGTCCAAGTTCAGGGTGAGCCCGGTGTGGTCGAGCTCGCCGCGGCCGTCGCGGACGACTGGCAGGGGATCGGACTGGGCAGCGCCCTGCTCGCCGAGCTCACGCGACGCGCCCGCGATGAGGGCCACTCGGCGTTCCGCGCCTACGTCCTGGCTATCAACGGCCGGTCGATCGCGATGCTGCGTCGCGCTGGCTTCAGGGGTCGGCCGGGGATGGGTGCGCTGCGCGAGTACGAACTCGCGTTGGGCGGGGCTGGGTCGGAGCGTTGAGCGCGTTGGGAGGCCGGCGACCGTCGAGCTGCGCTGCCAGGGCCTTGCCGAGCGCTCGCGCGGCGCGGCGGAAGTAGCTCGTGGTTAGGGCGGCGTTGTGTGCCGTGGCGATGACCTTAGGATGGTGTGCGAGCGGCGCGTTGGCTGGGTAGGGCTCGTGCGTGAACACGTCTAGGGCGGCGCCGGCGAGGCGTCCTTGGTCGAGCGCCTCGAGGAGCGCGGCCTCGTCGATCAGCGCGCCTCGAGCCACGTTCACGAGTCGGGTACCGGGGCGCATCGCCGCAAGCGCGGCGCGGTCGATCAGCGGCGGTCGTCCTGGCTCCTGGCTCGCGGCTAGGATCACCGCGTCAGCGGCCGTGAGCGCTTCGTGGATTCGGTCGGCGCCCACGATCTCGATCTCCGGTGTGGCCGGCGCGCCGCGGCGGACGTCTCGCCGGACGCCGATGAGACGAACTTCGAACGGCTCGAGCCGTCGGGCGAGCTGTGATCCGACTGCTCCGAGCCCGACGATGCAGACGGTGCTGCCGGCGAGTGCCTCTCCGGGCGGGTCTCCCCAGTGCCCGGGATCGAACCCGGACGGAGATTCGGGAAGCCGTCGCAGGAGAGCGAGCAGCAGCAGCACCGCGTGCTCGGCGACGTCGACGGCGTTTAGCCCCGGCATGTTGGCGACCCACACACCCGCCGAGGTGGCAGCCGCGACGTCGATGTTTTCGACGCCCGCGCCGAACTGCTGAATCAGGCCGAACCGCCCGGCATGGATGGTTTCAGCATCCAACTCAGCCCAGAGCGGAACGACGACGTCGATCGACTCGTTGCGGGCACGCTCGGCAAATGCGTCCGGCGGGCACCACCGGACCTCGACCGTGGCTCGGAGCGCGTCGGGCATTAGAGCGGTGAGTTCGCTCCAACCGTGCTGGCTCGAGAACCGCTCGGCTCCTAACAGCACGCGCACGTTCGGCACCCCGCGGTCGGCTCCGGCCTGTCCCCCGTCATCGCGGCCACTTGGGGTTGCCCGTCGGCCGGCAGACCTCGCCCCGCGGTCCGGAGTTCAGCCCTGCCGCCGTAGTTATCCGTCCGGCGAAGAGGAATGCGGTCTGGCGCAGCGATGACTCGAGGTCAAACGGGTCCAGCGCAGAGATCGCATCGCGCGGGATCACGACGTCGTACCAGCGCAGCGCGGCGCTCGCAGCCGTGTAGTGCACGCAGATGTTGGCGACGGTGCCGCAGATCACGAGCGTGTCGACGGCCCAGAGCCGCAGCAGGTGATCAAGGGGCGTCCCGAAGAACGCGTCGTAGCGAAGTTTGCGAAGGACGACGTCGTCTCGCTCCGGTGCGAGCTCGTGGACGATCTCCCACCCCCAGCTGCCCTCGCGGGCGTGCTCGGGCCAGATCCGCCACTCGGGATCGCCTTCCCGATGGGTGTCCTGGCTATAGACGACGCGCATCCGGTGCGCCCGGGCGAATTCGAGCAGCGCTCTGATCTGGGGTATGGTCGCCTTGGCGTCGGGTACGAGCAGGCCGCCGCCCTCACGGACGAAGTCGTTCTGCATGTCCACCACGATCAGCGCGGTCCGTGCCGCGTCGACGTGAACCTCCGTCTCAACCTGGTACTCGGGAACCTCGATCAGGCGGCTCATGCTGCGAGCGGCCCGGCGAGATCGTCGTAACTCGTCGCCGGGTGCCCGACGCGCGCGACCAGGTTTGCGTAGGCCTCGGCCGCCCGCTCCTCTGCGTCGAGCGCAGCGGTGTACCGCCAGAACGCGATGCGGGCGCGGGAACCCGTGGCGTTCGCCCACGAGCGATACGCGGCGTGCACGAGGTGACAAGCCTCCCGCCAGTCGACGTAGGCGTTGATCATCTTGTCCACGAGTTGTGTTTCGGTGCGCTTGCGCATGCGGGGTCTCCTAGGGCCTAACTCCCTGGTCTACGCCGAGACCCGGGCCGTGACGATCTCCTGACGCGCTCGCGCGTTCCGCGTCGGTCGTGAGATGTGAGGTACTCGAGGACGAGGCGCAAGCGTTGAGAACGCCGCGTACCGGCCCACGACACCGTTCGCGTCCGGCCGGGCCGGACCGTCCGTTGGTCGTTCGTGCTCATCGGTCGCTTCGCCCCGGTGCGCCGGCGGGGTTTGTAGTGAGCAGCTTGGCGGTCAAAGTGATCTCGGGGATCCCGGCCAGCGCGCGCGACACGGGACAGTCCCTCTTCGCCGCTTCGGCGTAGGCCTGGAACTGCGGCTCGTCGATGCCGGGCACTTCTCCCTCGGTTTCGACGTCGATGCGCGCCAGCGTGATCGCGCCGTCAAGGTTGCGCAGTTGGACTCGTGCGTTTGTGCGAAGCGACTCCGGCGGGTGTTCCGCCGCGGTCAGGCCGTTTGCCAGCGCCATCGTGAAGCAGCCGGAGTGCGCTGCCGCGAGCAGCTGCTCGGGATTGGTCCCCGCCGCCTCTCCGAACCGTGACTCGTACGAATAGGCGCCTTCGAACACCCCGTCGCCGACGATGATCGTTCCCGACCCACTCTCCACACTGCCGTGCCATTCGGCGCTGCCGTTTCTCGCAGTCATATCTCCCTCCGTCTGTGCTCGAAATGTCACGTGAGTCTCGCCCGGCTAGGGCGACGTTCGCATCGGAGAGGCCCTAGCCACACCTGGGACTTCCGGGCCGGGGCCAGGTGAACAAGCGAGCCACGTCGATCGTCGATGCTCACGCTCGCGCCGGCTCGGGGGCTTCCGCGGGTCGCCCGTCATGCTGTCCCTCGGTCTGCGCGACGAAGTCGCTCGAGCGAATCAACAGCAGTGCCGCGATCGCGCCCGCGAGCGCGAGGACTGCGGCGACGAGCAAGATCTTATTGAGGCCTGCGACGAAGTTGGCGCGCGCCACTTCGCTGACGATTTCTCGCGCCTGCGGCGTGACGTGTGCGATCGCTTGGTGCGTTTGACCGCTCGAGATCGCCGTCGCGATCGTGTGCGCGCCGCCTAGTTGTGCGGCGCGCAGCCCGGAGCTCACGTGCCGGCTGACCTCGCTGGTGAAGATCGACCCGAGCGCGGCGATGCCGGTGGCGATGCCGACCTGTCGGAACGTGGCGTTGATCCCCGAGCCCATGCCTGCCTGACGGGGCGGGACGACGGCAATCGCGGTCGACGCGAGCGGCGGATTGATCAGGCCGACGCCGACGCCGCCGACGAGAAACGCGGGGAGAAGGTGCGTCCAATGCGACGTCACCGTCAGCCCGCGCATCAACAGCAGGCTCACTCCGACGAGCGCGAGCCCACCGCCCATCAACAGCCGCACCGGCACGACCGTCGTGAGGCGCCCAGCGACAAACGAGGTGACGAGGATCGCGCCCGAAAGCGTCACCAGGCGCAGCCCCGCGCCCAGCGGCGAGAGGCCGAGGATGTTCTGCAGATACAACGTCAAGTAGAGCAACATCGCGAAGATCGACCCGGACACCGCGAACGCGACGATCGACGCTCCGTTGAACGCCCGACGCCGAAACAGCAACAGATCCAACATCGGCGCGCTGGTGCGACGCTCGACCGCGAAGAACACTGCGAACAGCACGACGCTCGCGATCAGGCAGCCCTCGACAACACCGCTGCCCCATCCCTTCCGACTTGACTCGATTAGGCCGAACACGAGCGTTCCGAGCGCGGCCGTGAAGGTCACGAAGCCCGGAATGTCAAGCTGAGCGCCGTGTGGGTCACGCGACTCGTCGACCTTCGACACCGTCAGGGCGAGCGCGACGACCCCGATCGGGACGTTGACCAGGAAAATCCAGCGCCAACTCAGCCCGTCGGTAAGCGCCCCACCGACGACCGGTCCGATCGACACCGCCGCACCGGTCACGGCGCCCCAGACACCGAACGCGACCCCGCGGTCGCGTCCACGATAGGCGTTCCCCAGCAACGCAAGCGAGGCCGCGAACATCATCGCGCCGCCGATCCCCTGCACCCCGCGCGAGAGGGTGAGCATCACCGGCGACTGCGCGACCCCGCACAGCAGCGAAGCCGCCGAGAAAATCACCAGCCCGATCGCGAATATCCGCCGGCGCCCGAGCAGGTCCGCGAGCGAACCAGAGGTCAGCAGCAGCGCCGCGAGCGTGAGCGCATAGGCGTCAACAACCCACTGCAAGTCGGTGAAGCTCGATCCCAGCCCGGCCTGGATCTTCGGCAGCGCGACATTCACGATCGTGACATCCAGCAGCAGCATGAACGTCCCTACACAGACAGCAACGAGAGTCCACCACTCACGCACGGCGCCGCCGGCGGTGACCGTTCCCGACCCACTCTCCACACTGCCGCCCCACTCGCCACTGCCGTGTCGTGCCGTCATATCTGCCTCCGCCCATGTTTGAAATGTGATCGCAGTCTCCGGGGGCTAGGGCGGTGCTCGCATCAGAGAAGCCCTAGGCCGGCGCGCCAGTGCCAATCCACGCCATCGACCGCGCTTAATCCCCCGGGGAGCAGACAAGTGGAGGTGCTCGCCGGTGCTCGGTACTCCGCCGATACGGTGAATATCGGCTACGCGACCGCGTGGCGGGGCCGGTGCGCAAGCGTCGCCGGCCGGGCGCGCAGCGCCTATCGGGTCAGAGCGCTGTCGGCGGCGCCTGCGTAGAGTTCGACGGCGCGCCAGCAGTACCAGGCGACGACCGTGCGGTACGGGCGATACGGCTCGCCGAGCGGTTCGAGCTCACGCGCGGTCGGCATCGGCACGTTCCACGCAAGGCCGTATCCCTGGCGGACACCGAGGTCGCCCGTCGGCCAGACGTCGAGGCGCCGCAGCCGGAAGATGAGGAACATCTGCGCCGTCCACGGTCCGATCCCGCGAACGGTCGAGAGGCGGGCGACGATTTCCTCGTCGGATTGGCGCGAGAGGCCGCGCGGCGACAGGATGACCGTTCCCTCGAGCACCTTCGTCGCGAGCTCGCGGAGCGAGCGAGCCTTGTTGGCGGACAGGCCGGCTGCTCGGAGCGTCTCGTCCGAGAGCGCGAGCAGCGTTTCGGGCCGCACGTCGTCGTCGAGGGCGATGACCAGCCGGCGATGGATGGCTTGCGCGGCCGCACCGGCGAGCTGCTGGTAGACGATCGCCTCGACGAGGCCGGCGAAATGCGATCCGGTCCGCCGGACGATGCGAATCGGTCCGGCTGCCGCGATCAGGCCCGCGAGCACCTGGTCGCGGGACGCGAGCCTCTCCGCGGCCACAGCGTGCGAGACCCGTTCGTGCTGGGCTGCCGGGACGGAGCTCATCGGGTAGGTCCCGTTCTGACTAGTGGCTTGCGCGCGACGGTTTCACTCCCTGCGCCGAGAGCCAGAGTGCGTCCGGGTTGATCCGGTCGGGATAGAGCGCAAGGACCTGCTCGTAGAGGTCTTGGGCCGTGCTTGTTGTCTTCGCGATCTGGTCGAAGTCGCGGATGTACTGCCGGGTCTCTTCGATGATCTCCGGGCCGTCGTGGCGGCCGGCTCGCTGGTGCCCGGCGATCACCGCCTGCGGAGATAGGGACTCGATCGTGTCCAGCGCGGCGATCCAGTCGCGCCGCCCCTGAGGGTCGGACTCGGCGAGGTAGAGATGAACGTCGTTGTAGGCGGCGTCGCCAGCGACGACGAGCCCGATGTCGGGGGCGTGCAGGCAGCTCGTCTGGTCTGTGTCGGTGTGGCCGAGCTCGACCACGACGAGCGCGTGGCCCTCGAGGTCGATCGTGTGGTCATCGAGTGGCTCCGGGAATGCGAGTTGTTCCGGAAGCCTGCCATCGAATCGTGGCTTCCAAAATGACTCGAAGAACTCTGGTGTGGACCCAGCCCGCATTTGCTCTATGGCAGCGGGAAGCGCGAACGCTCGAGCATTAGGAAAGTGATCAAGTACCGCGCCCAGCCCGAACCAGTGATCACCGTGACCGTGCGTGATGTACACGACGGCAAGGTTCTTTCCGTGTCCGTCTATCCACTCAACCAGGTCGTGGGCCTGACCGACGGTCAGCAGCGCGTCGACGAGGACAGCGTCCCGCTCGCCCGAGATCAGCGTTGCCGATATCGGCGACCAGCACGGCGCCCCCTCTCCTGGAGCCATGCCGCTGGCGTGCAGCGGTTCTGGTGGCGCGACATAGACGTCCCACCTGAGTGATGTCGACTGGTCTGTCATTGGAAACCCCTTGAGTAGTGCTCCAGACCCGTGCTTGAAACGTGGTGGGAGTGTCGGCGGGCTAGGGCGGCGTTCGCATCCGAGATGCCCTAGTCCCGTGCGAGTCCAGCTCCGCTGACGCGGATGAAGCGCGCTCACGTCCCGGGGAGGACGTATTCGAGCTGCTGACGGGTGCTGATCCCGAGCTTTGAGAAGACCTTGTGCAGGTGGTACTCGACCGTCTTGCGGCTGACGAACAGCTCGGTCGCGATGTCCTGGTTGGAAGCCCCGCCGCGCGCCATACGCGCGATCCTCGCCTCGTGCGGGGTGAGCTCGTCGCTCGTCTCGATGGTTCGCTTGCGGGTGGTCTCGCCTGTCGCCAGCAGCTCGCGTCCGGCGCGCCCGGCAAACGCCTCAGCACCCATTTCCGCGAAGCTCGCCCGCGCGCTTCGGAGCTGCTCGCGCGCATCGACGCGCCGCCCGCGGCGGCGCAACCATTCGCCGTACAGCAGACGCGCGCGAGCAAGGTCGAGGGCGACGCGACCTTGGCCGAGGCGTTCGATCGCCTCGCGGTACAGGCCCTCGGCGATCCCGTCGTCGCTCAACAGCGCTGCACAGCGCGCCTCGATGCCGAGCGCCCACTCGGTACCGGCGATCTGCGTCCACTGGCGTAGGCGCTCGAGGGCGTCGGTCGCCACCTCGTGCTCGCCGCTGCGGACGCCCGCCTCGACCAGCTCTGGTAGCGACCAGGCCAAGGCATGCAGCTCATCCTGCGCGCTCGCACGCTGCGCGTTGTCGAGTGCGGTTTCGTAGTGCCCCAAGGCGTTGTGGAGAACGGCGCGAGCGTGCTCACCGAAGGTGAGCACGAAACCCTCACCGCGCGCGATCGCATCCCGCTGGGCCTCGTCGATCAGCTTCGACGCCCCGGCCTCGTCACCCCTGCAGGCGGCGAGGAGAAGCTTCGGAATGCTGATCCGTCGGCTGCCGGTCGCTTCGATGATGGAATCAATTTCCTCGACCAGCGCTGCCGCTGTATCCAGCTTCCCTTCGAACACGTGCAAATTCGAGAGGTGCATGAGCGCGATCGACAAGACGCCGAGCGCGCCCGCTCGGCGCGTGATCTGCACGTATCGGCTGGCCAGCAGATGCCAGGTCTCGTCGTCGAACACGTCCGCCGCGACGCGAGTCGCGAGCCATGGCCAGCGCATGTCCTCCTCGTAGTCCCCGTTACCGTCGAGCAATGCGGCCAGTGCCAGCTTGAGGATCGGAGCGGCGGCGCCGATGCCGTCCGTGAACCTGACGGCGAGGCCATCGAGGAGCAGGTCCGAGGCACGCTGCGGCCCCGGGGCCGCCGGCGCGGTGCGCGCCGCTGTGGCCGCGTCCCGCATACCGATGCCGAGCCGGCCGGCGACGGCCGCCGCGTGCAAGGCTTCCAGGTGCGTTTCGCGCGCGAGCCCAGGATCGAGCGATTCGAGCCGCTGCGCCGCATCAAGAAGGACCGGCGCGGCTTCGCTGCTGCGACCGACGTGCAACGCGATCCGCCCGCGAAGTCGCTGAGCCATAGCGACCTCCAGTCCGTCCATTGACGCGGACGCTGCGCTTTCGAGGAGCGTCAGTGCCGCCTGGGGCGACCCGGCGAGGTACTTTGCCTGCGCCGCCGCCAACGCTCGCTGGGCGCGCCGGCCGCGGTCGGGCGTGAGCGCCGCCGCGCGCTCGAGGAACGCGGCCGCTGCCGCGAGCCCGCCACGCGCTTGCGCTCGCTCTGCCGACCGCTCCAACTCGGCCGCGAGGTCCTCGTCAGCTCCGAGCGCAGCTTGCGCGCGGTGCCACGCCCGGCGATCGGGATCTGTCTGCGCATCGGTAGCGTCGGCCAGCGCGCGGTGGGCGGCCTGGCGGTCGGCGAGCGGGGCGGCGCGATAGATCGCCGAGCGCACCAGTGGGTGTTGAAACCGGACCTTCGCGGAGAGTTCGATCAACCCGACTGCCTCCGCCGGCGTGGCCGAGTCGACTCCCAGCCCGACCCGTTCCGCCGCACGGATCAGGAGCGCAGAGTCGCCCACCGGCTCGGCCGCGGCGAGCAGCAAGAACCGTTGAGTCTGATCGGGCATCGACCGGACCCGTCCGAGGAAGCTCTGCTCGAGACGAGCCGAGAGCGGCTGCGTCGAGCTTACCCCGAACCCGCCTGCGAGCTCGGCCGCCGACAGTCCGTGCGGGAGCTCGAGCAACGCCAGCGGGTTTCCGCGCGTCTCGGCGACGATCCGCTCAATCACCCGCTCATCGACACGGCCGGCGATCGCCAAGCCCAACAGGGCGCGCGCATCTTCGTCATTCAGGCCTCCCACGTTGAGCTCGGGCAGCCCGGCGAACGTTTCCTCCTCAGCGGGCTCGCGCACAGCGAACACGAGGGCCACCGACTCGGCCATGAGCCTCCGCGCGACGAACGCGAGCGTCCGCGCGGAAGCTTGATCGAGCCACTGAGCGTCGTCGACCATGCACACGAGCGGCGCTTGCTCGGCAACCTCAGCCAACAGACCAAGCATCGCCAGCCCGACCTCGAACCGATCCGGTGCCGGGCCGGAGCGAAGACCGAACGCGACCTCGACAGCCTCGCGCTGCGGATCCGGGAGGCGCTCGAGCGAGCCCAGCATCGACCCGAACAGCTGCTGTAGCCCGGCGAACGGGAGCTCCATGTCAGCCTGCACGCCCGTCGCACGGGCCACCATGCACCCCGCCGCCTGGTCGATGAGCTGGTTGAGCAATGCTGTTTTGCCGATCCCGGCCTCGCCGCGGACGACCAGCACGCCGCTGCGTCCGGACCGGGCGTCCGTCAGGAGCCTGCCGAGTTGCTCCCGCTCGCGGCTCCGACCGAGCAGCCGCCCCCGGGGGTGGTCGTTCGGCGGCGCCCAAATCCCGTCACGGGGAACATCCGGTCGGATTGCCAATGCTTGAACCACGACTACGAGACCTCGAGGTATCGCCGAGCGAGACCAGAAGGTATCATAAGTCGCCAATGGCAGGAACAAGAGACGCACGCCAACGCATCCTCGAGGCCACCGCGGACCTCGTCACGGCCGCTGGGATCGACGCCGCCACGCCCGCCGCGATCGCCGAGCGGGCCGGCGCAGGCAAGATGTCGCTGTATCGCCACTTCTCCGGCAAGGATGAGCTCGTCGCCGAGGCCCTGGCGGAACGCGACCTCGATCTCCGCGCGTGGCTGATCGGCGACCCTGGCGACAGGACAGCTCGCGAGCGGCTGCTGGCCCTGTTCGACCGCGTCGCGCGTCGCGCCGATCGCCTCGGGAGTAGCTACATCGGCTGCCCCTACGTGAGCGCCAGACTCAACGTGCCCGACGACGATCACCCGGCGGCGGCCGCGGTTGTCGCGCACAAGGACGGAATGCTCCGCGAACTCGCTGCGCTGCTCACGGAAATCGGCGTGCCAGATCCCGAGCAACGAGCGCACGTCGTGCTCATGCTTTTGGACGGCGCGGTCGTCCACTCGGTGATCCGCGGCAACGGCGACCCCTTGCGCGAAGCGCGCGCCGCGCTGCCCGGACTCATCTCCGCTCCGTAGCGCAAGGCGGTCGGCCGCCGGCCCTCATCCGAAAGCGAAGAGCACCTTGCCGTTGCGGTCACTCCGGGCGGCGTGGGCGATCGCCTCGCGGTATTCCGCGAGCGAGTATGTCGCCTCGACGGGGGCGGCGAGCGCGCCGTCGGCGACCAGGGCGGCGAGCTCGCCGTACGTCTGCGCGACCGTGTCCCGCGGCGTCCTCTCCAGCCAGTGGTTCAGCCAGTAGCCGTGAACGCTCAGCCCCCGGAAGATCAGATCGACGACCGGGATGCTGAGGGGCTGCCGGGCACGGGCGGTGTAGCTGACGATCTGGCCGTCGATCTTCAAGAGCGACGCGAGCCGAGCTACGGGCTCTCCGGCGACCGCGTCGATAATCAACTCGAGGGGCGCGTCGCCGATCGCGTCGGCGGCCTGCACGCTAAGGTCGGCGCCCTCGACGAGCACGACATCGGCGCCGGCGTCCAGCAGCGGCTGGACCGACTCTGCCCGTCGGACCACGTTGAGCGTGCGCAGGCCGGCGCGCTTGGCCAGTGCGAGGATGTATCCGGCGGTTGCCGAGCTCGCTCCCGTTTGCGCCACCCATGCGCCGGGCGCGAGCTTCACGTAGCCGTGCAAGAGGCAGTACGCCGTGATCGGGTTGATGCCGAGCATCGCCAGCTGGAGCGGGTCGCCGTCGGGGTCTACGGCCACGGCGTTGCGTTCGTCGAGGACCGTCTGCTCGCGCCAGGTGGCTTGCTCCAGCGTGGGGACGATCAGCACCCGCGTCCCGACACGCGAGCCGTCCACGCCAGCGCCGACGGCGATCACGCGACCGACTCCTTCCGCGCCCAACGCCGCGGGCAGCCTCGGACGCACCCCGTAGATGCCCCTGATCAGGTCCAGATCCGACGGGTTGATCGGCGCCGCCTCGATCGACACCTCTAGCTGGCCGGGGCCGGGATCCGCCGGATCAACCTCGGCGAGCTCGACGACGTCCGTTGGTTCGCCGAAGCTCGAAAGCTGAAGGGTCTTCATCGGGATCCTCCTCTCATAGGAACACGCGGGCCTAGCGATCGAGGAAGTCGGTCGCGCACCGGTTGAACTTTTCTGGGAACTGGAAGTGCGATCCGTGGTTGGAGTCGGGGAAGAGGATCAGCTCGGCGTTGGGTAGGTTCTGCTGCAGGATGTAGGAGTTGACGGTGGGCACCACGATGTCGTGGCTGCCGTTGACGACGAGTGTCGGGTGGGAGATTCGCTTGAGGTAGTCGAAGCTTCCTTCGGAACCAGCTCCCCACTCGCGGGCGGCGGCCGAATGGGCGGCGACGGTCTCCGTTGAGATCGGGACGTCTCGGTCCTCGGTTCGCGCCCGGATGCGCTCTAAGAAGCGTCGTCCTGCGGCCTGGCTCTCCTCGGATGGCGAGAAGAAGATCGGGAGCCACATCAGATCCTGCGGGTCGTAGACCCTCTCAAACAGCGGTCCGACGTCGGGGTCGCGCTGGGCCATGCCCTCGCCGCCACGCGGGCCCGTGCCCACGAGCACGAGCCGTCGTACGAGGTCGGGCCTGTCGACGGCGATCTGCTGGGCGACGTATCCCCCCATTGAGAAGCCGAAGAGATCGATGTGCTCGAGGCCGAGAGCGTCGATCAGTGAGGCGGCGTCCCGTGCCATCCCGGTGACAGTGTTAGGCGCCTCGCCTGTGCTGAGCCCGACTCCCGCGTTGTCGGTGAGAATCACCTCGCGGCGGGACGCGAGTGCGTCAGTGATCGCCGGGTCGTAGTTGTCGAGGTTGCCCATGAAGTGCTGGAGCAGCACGATCGGCGTGTCGACCGGGTTGCCGAACCGCCGGTAGGCGAAACGCACCCCCCCGCTCTCGGTGAACCTTGTCGGCGCGGATTGGTGTGTGTGCCCGCTGTAGGTCAGGGTCGACAGCTCCGCCGGGTCCGGCATCAGCCCCGCATCGGCTCCGAGCATTTCGGCCGGCTGTGTTGACTCGCTGTTCATGACTGGCTCCTCTGCTGGGATTGGACTGCTGGTTCGGGTCACCGCTAGATCGCTCTGCGTCCGCCGTCGACGGCGACGGTCGTGCCGGTGACGTAGCTCGCTCGTGGGGAGGCGAGAAATGAGATGACCTCGGCGATCTCTTCGGGTTGTGAGGCGCGGTGCATCGGCGTGGTTTCGCCGAGCGCAGTGATGAACTCGGGACCTGAAGGTGTCGGGGTGTAGACGGGTCCCGGGGCGATCGCATTGACGCGCACGCCGCTCGCGCTGTATTCCGCGGCCCACGCGCGTGTCATCGCCTCAATCGAGGCTTTCGTCGCGCCGTAGGCTGCGCCACCGACCAGCCCGACGCCGCCGGCCATGCTGCTGAGGCTGACGATGCTGCCGCGGCCCCTCGCTGCCATTCCGGGAGCCAGCGCCGCGACGAGGAGGAACGGGGCCCGGACGTTGCTAGCAAACATCTTGTCGAACCCAGCCACGTCGAACTCCGCGGTCGGACCGAAGAGCGCGATCCCCGCGTTGTTGATCAGGATGTCGACGTCGCCGACCTTGCTTGCCAAGCGCTGCACGTCGGCGAAATCGGTGAGGTCGGCAGCGACGAAGCTGGCCCGGCCGCCGCCGTGTGCGATCTCCTCGACCGTCTGTGCGCCGCGCGCGGCGTCGCGGCCGTGAACCAGGACCTCGGCCCCGTCCCGGGCCAACTGCAACGCGACCGCGCGTCCGATGCCCGAGGTCGCGCCCGTCACGAGCGCACGTTGCCCTTCGAGGTTGACTTGGTTAGTAGCCGCCATTTCTGCTCCTTTGTTCGCTATGTCGACAAGGGAGTTGCCTACTCGTCGGGCGGCTCATCGCACGCACGAGGGTCTTCTCTCGCGTCAGCGGCTACCGCCACGGCGTGGCGCTGCTCCCGATCAAAAGTCAAGTTCGTGTGTGCTGAGGTTGGCTCGGCTAGGGAGTCGTTCGCATCGGGGCTCGCCTAGTCCTGGGCGATACACATTGCCAAGGCCTTTTGCACGAAAGGCTTGAACCCACTGACTGTCCGTGGCCAGCACCGGCGACTAGGGCGACCCCGATGCGAACGCAGCCCTAACCCGATGACACTCGGTCGGCC
>Ga0335073_10002186_pt1 | contig 26723 bp, 19 predicted proteins | sample Lox_Sample_22_FD_207093 | JGI IMG/M metagenome (GOLD analysis project Ga0335073, IMG submission 207093) | Soil microbial communities from Loxahatchee National Wildlife Refuge, Florida, United States - Lox_Sample_2.2 | ecosystem: Environmental > Terrestrial > Soil > Wetlands | place: USA...
GCGGCGGGCGGCGAACTCGGCGACCGCGGTCTGCTGGACCCACGCCCGCGGGCGGCCAGCCGCCGCCCCGCGGCGGCCAGGCCGAGGACCTGGTCATCGGTGAGCGTGGCGAGGACCGCCGGGTCACATGCCTCAGTGGCGAGGGCGGCCAGCACCGCGTCCGGCGGCATCACATTCAGCGGGCCGCCTTGCGCCAGCCCGCCCAGGTCGATCTCGGCCGGGTCGGCGACTCCGGCCACGCTGAACCACACCCCCGGCACGGCCTCACCCTCGGGCGGGATCGGGATCAGCCCGGCGTCGACCGCGGCGATTATCCGGGCTAGGTCGGCATCGTCATCCCAGTCCCCATCGGGGTCCATGTCCGGCGCGGAGCCATCAGGCATGGCAGGACGCGGCTCCTCGCCGTGCTCCTCGCCGCCGGGTATGGCTGCTGCGGACATCAGGTACGCCTCTCACTTCTCAGACCAAATGATCTTGCCAGATGAGACAATCGTATCAAATATCTGATCGTCAGTAAATAACATAGAGCCAAAGACTGGAGATCATTTTCTAATATACTGCAGAACAATGGGAAGAAGGCGGGTGAGACAGCCGAGGTGAGACGGTGTGGCGTGGCGGCGCGTCACGCCTCGCGGGACGGCGCCTGCCACCATGGGGCCATGTTCAGCCCGGGATACCGTCGCGCCGTGCCGGCGAGGGTGGCTTCGGTCCAGTAGGCGTGACCGGGCGGCGGGAAGCCGAAGAGCGCGAGCTGCCGTGGTGTCGCCCGGTGCACGAACCGGTACCACTCGGGTTCGTGGCTGCGGCCGGGCCAGGGCATCCGCTGGCCCCACTCGGCACTGGCCGGCCTGAAAGCGAGGTGGATCGTGTAGCGGGCGCCGCGGGGCAGGGTCAGGGCGGTGCCACGATGGAAGGTTCCCGGCGCCCAGGCGACGACCGTGCCCGCTGGCCCGGCGGCACGGACCTCCGCATCGTAGAGCTCCGGACTTCCGGCGGTTGAGACCCAGCCCCATTCGGCGTCCGCGCCGCCGTCGCGCGGGTACCAGTTCGGCTTCGCGGGCAGTCCCGACGTCCGGGTGCGGGACACCATGCTCGGCGGCCCGAGTTCGGCGGGGACGTCGACGAGGTAGACGAACAATTCCAGCTGCCGGAACCTCGGGTCATCCGTGGGAACCATCAGCGTATGGCTGAGATAGTCCCGGTGCAGCGACTGGTCGTAGTCGGCGGCGCCGGTGTACTTCGCCCACGCTTCGGCCGAAGAGATCCGCAGGTCTTTGTCCGCGAGCAGGGTCTGCGCGAGGTCGATGACGCGGTCGCTGACGGCGAGAAGGCTCAGCTCGGTGCTCCGGAACGGGAAGCTGTCGATCCCCGCCCACTCGTCCACGGTGAACCTGTCCCGCCGCTCGTCGGTGCCATCATGGAACCCTTCGGCGGTGGGGTACATGGCCGGCAGCTCACCGAGCGCGGGTTTCAGCTCCGTGGCAGAGACAAACCCGGGGAGAATCACGAAGCCGTCCGCCTGCCACCGCTGCACGGCGCTGTCGAGATCCACCGCAGCAGCCTCCCCCGCGGCTCCGCCGCGCCGCAACACCTTTTAGCCTTCGATGGTCCCGGCCTCGATGGCGCTGACGAGCTGGGCGTGGTCGCGCTCGTTCTGGTCGGCGTACGAGGCGGCGAACCTGCCGATCTCCGCAGTGAACTTGGCGCCGTTGCCTATGTAGGCGTCGATTTCGACTGGGTCACCGGTGCGGGCGTGCGCGCGCGCGAGTGTCCCGCCGCACGCGGTGGCGAACTCGAGGAGGCGAGGAGCGATAAGGTCGGTCGTCGGGATGATCTTCATGTCCCGGAACTGCCGCACGTAATAGTCCTGGCCGTTCAGCGAGCCCCAGCCGACGAAGATGTCGGTGGCGCTTTGCACGAGCCGCTTGCCGTCGATCACCCTGGCACCGTGGTTGTCCTGCCGGCTCTGCCTGGTGTGGCCCTCGTACACCGATGGTCCGGCCTGCTTGACCTGCAAGAACAACGGATCGGCACCGCTACGGCCTTCAAGCAGCACCAGGTAGACGCGCATCCCCACGCTGCCCACCCCCACCACCTGGCGTACCGCGTCGACCGTGATGAAGCGGTCGAACAGGGTCCGCCGGTCGTCCTGCAGAGTCAGCCGGTATTCGGCTAGCAGGTGGTCGACGAGGTATTCCAGCTCGGCGTCGCTCATGGTGACGCGCAGTGGCGGGTCCTCGTTGATCCGCGGGCGGCCCTGGGCCATCGTCGTGAACTTCGCGAACGCTCCCCTGCTCGTGCGGCGCTCACGCTGCTTCTCGATGTGGACAGAAACCCGCCCGCGGTCGGCGGGCTCGAAGTAGTCGATGAGGCTGTCGACGTGCGTGCTGTCATACCAGATGTCGAGTTCAGGCATCCCCGCGTACTGGCGCATGCGCCGGCAGTAGGCCCGCAGGCCCGCGGACACCGCGGCGGCCGCGCGAGCCGGCTTGAGCCGGTTCTCCCTGCCCGCTACCACGAGGCTGGCGGCGAAGCGCTTGACGTCCCACTCGAACGGGCCGGGCAGGGTCTCGTCGAAGTCACGCACATCGAACGACAGGTGCCGCTCCGGCGTGGCCCACAGCCCGAAGTTCAGGACGTGGGCATCACCGCACAACTGCACGGTCAGCCCGCTGTCGGGCTGGCTAGCGAGGTCGGCGGCCATCACCGCCGCGGCACCCCGGTAGTAGTTCCACGGCGAGGCCGCCATGCGCCGATGCCGGAGGGGGATCAACTCGGGTACGCGGATCTCGTTCTGGGCCATGATCGTCCGCAGGGCGTCATGCCCGCGATCCGCCTCGCTCCAGGAGCCCAGCGTGCCCCTGGGTGCCCGCTTCCTGGCGCCTTTCCCGCGCGCCCGCCTTTCCTCGCTCGTCGCGGCGATGTCGTGGGGCGCCGGCGACGGCGGTGACTGAGCCATAACAGATGGTAGCGACTGTCCACTACCGTGGCGGGAGCGGCGTCCGGGGGCCGCCCCGGCCTGCGCGGTGCCATGTCCGACGACGCGGATGTCCGCGATGCCGCAATTCACAAGCGGGATGATTACCGCGAAAGATTACGCACCCCCGCCGGCAACGATCCTTCATGCTGAGCGACGGCAGACCGGCGATTATTTTGTGTCAGCAAATTGTCTTCGCGATCATGAAGCTTGATGTCTTATCGCCTCGGGCAGCACAAGGCGCATGCAGCCGTTGCCAGTGGCAACTAGCTGCGACTACGGGGCATCGGGCATTGTCGCGCGCTGTACGCTCAGGGCGTATTCGGGCGCTGACCTGCGAAAAGAGCGTGAATTTCCGATGTGGTCAAGGCGCGCGGGATTGGCGCGGCCGGAATGTCAGTAGGCGATGTTAGCGTACGAAGCGAGGGCCGGAAGAACGACCCGCGGAGACTGTGTGCGGCCGCGCGGAACAGGGCGTTGGTGATTTGCCGCTGACCGCGGCGGGCGCGTCGGAGGCCAGGGTCGACGGCGGTGGGAACCGAGACTGGTCGACGGCGGTGGGAACCGAGACTGGTCGACGGCGGTTGGAACCGAGACTGACGGCGGCGGGAACCGAGACGGGAGGCGGCAGAGGGCTAGGACTATCGTCGTAGGCCGTTAGTTTGGGAAATGAAACTTCCGGGCCGGCGTGTTGGAAACGTTGGCTGGATGTGCGTCAACTCACACTCGGGGACGGATGAACGACAAAGACGGGCAGCAGAGCAGCAGAGCCGGGCAGCAGAGCAGCGGAGGCGAGCAGCGCAGGAGCGAGGATCGCTGGATCAGAAGGCTGGCGGGGTACTGCTGGCGGTACCGGCGCGACGTGCTCATCGCGCTGGCGGGGTCGGCGCTGTACGTGGCGGCGACGCTGTGCATACCGCTGCTGCAGCGGGCGGTCATCGACAACGTGATCGTCACGCACCGGGAGTCGATCTGGCCGCTCGCGGTCGGCCTGCTGATCGCGGCGGGGGCCAACTTCATCGGCATCTACATGCGGCGGTTCCACGGCGGCAAGATGGCGCTCGACGTGCAGCACGCCATGCGGACCGAGCTGTTCGACTCGCTGTCCCGGCTCGACGGCACCCGGCAGGACGAGATCCACACCGGCCAGCTCGTCGGCCGGTCGATCTCCGACCTCAACATGGTGCAGGGCCTGCTGCAGTGGATGCCGCTGACCCTGGGCAGCGTGTTCCTCTTCGTCTTCTCGCTTGTCATCATGGTCATCCTGTCGCCGCTGCTCGCGCTCGTCGCGGTCGCGGTGGCCCCGGCGCTCTGGCTGATCTCGACGGCCGCGCGCAAGAAGCTCTTCCCGGCGAGCTGGCACGCCCAGCAGCAGGTCGGCGAGGTCGCGGGCATCGTCGACGAGGCGATCGGCGGGGTCCGCGTCGTCAAGGGGTTCGGCCAGGAAGAGCAGGAGATGGAGCGGATGGAGGCCGCGAGCGAGGACCTGTACGGCTCGCGGCTGCGAATGATCCGGTTCACCGCCAGGTACAACCCCGCCCTCACCGCCATACCCTCGCTCGGGCTCGTCGGCGTGCTCGCGCTCGGCGGCTGGCTGGCGATTCACGGCCAGGTCACGCTCGGCACGTTCCTGGCGTTCTCCAGCTACCTGGCACAGCTCACCGGCCCCGTGCGGGTGCTCACCAGCCTGGTGACGATCGGCCAGGAGGCCCGCGCCAGCGTCATCCGGGTGTTCGAGGTGATCGACTCCCGGCCCACGATCACCGACAAGCCCGGTGCGATCGAACTGCCCGCGGACGCGAAGGGGATCACGTTCGACGACGTGAAGTTCGGCTACGTGCCGTCGCAGCCGGTGCTTCGCGGGCTGACGCTCGAGATCAGGCCGGGCGAGACCGTCGCGGTCATCGGCCCGTCGGGGTCAGGGAAGTCCACGCTGTCGCTGCTGCTCCCCCGGTTCTACGACGTGCGCGGTGGCGCCGTCCGGATCGGTGGCCACGACGTGCGCGACGTGACGCAGCAGTCGCTGCGGTCCGCCATCGGCATGGTCATGGAGGAGAGCTTCCTGTTCTCGGACTCGGTCCGCGCGAACATCGCCTACGGGCGGCCGGACGCGACGTTCGAGCAGGTCGTCGCGGCGGCGAAGGCCGCGGAAGCCGACGACTTCATCCGTGACCTGCCCGACGGCTACGACACCGTGATCGGCGAGCAGGGGCTCACCCTCTCCGGCGGCCAGCGGCAGCGGGTCGCGCTGGCCCGGGCGCTGATCACCAACCCCCGGCTGCTGCTGCTCGACGACGCCACTTCGGCGGTCGACCCGCGCGTCGAAGCGGAGATTCACGCCACACTGCACCGGGTCATGGCGGGCCGGACCACGTTGCTGATCGCGCACCGCAAGTCGACGCTGAACCTGGCTGACCGGATCGCGGTGCTGACCGCCGACGGGCGGGTCGCCGACATCGGCACCCACGAGGAGCTTGCCGAGCGGTCCGGACTGTACAGGCTGCTGATCTCCGGACCCGGCGACGACGCGGAAGGCACCGACGCCGGCGAACTGCCGGCAGAGCTGACCGGCGTAGCGCCTGCAGGCATGGCAGTGGCCGACGGGGAGCACGACGGGAAGTTCGGCGCCGCAGCACCCGGCGGCACGGCCGCCAGCGCCCGGGGGCTGGCGGGGGCTACGGGAGACGCCACGGATCGTTCGGAATACAAGGATTCGAGAAACGGCGCTGTACCGTCGCTTGCAGCTTCCGCCGGCGCCGGAATCGGGCGCGGCGGCGGGGGGCGCGGCCGGGGCGCGGCCCGGGCCAACGCCCGGCTCGACGGCATGATCGGCAGCGTTCCGCCGAGCCCGGAGCTGCTGGCCAAGGTCGAGGCGCTGCCGCCGATCAAGGACACGCCGAAGGTGGACATCGCGCGGGCGCGGGCCGCCGATCACAACTTCACGCTGCGCAGGCTGCTGCGGCCGATCGCGGTCGCGCTGATCGCCGGGCTCGTGCTCGACGGCCTGGACGCGGCCGCCAACCTGGCGCTGCCCGCACTCGTGCGCGGGGGGATCGACCAGGGGGTCCAGGCGCGGGCGTTCGGGTACGTGGCCATGATGGCGCTGATCGGGCTGGCGATCGTGTTCGGCGACTGGCTGGTGAACATCGCCGAGACCATGGTGGTCGGGCGGAACGGCGAGCGGCTGCTGTTCTCGCTGCGCGTGAAGATCTTCGCGCAGCTGCAGCGGCTCGGCCTGGACTTCTACGAGCGCGAGCTGTCCGGGCGCATCATGACCAGGATGACGACCGACGTGGACGCGCTGTCCACGTTCCTGCAGACCGGGCTGGTCACGATGGTGAGCTCGGTGCTCACGTTCGTCGGGGTGCTCACCGCGATGCTGGTCATCAACGTGCGGCTCGGGCTGTTCGTGCTGGCGATCATGCCGTTCCTGATCGCGGCGACGGTGGTCTTCCGTATCAAGTCGTCGAAGGCCTACACCAAGGCGCGGGAGCAGGTCAGCGTGGTCAACGCCGACCTCGCGGAAAACGTCGCCGGGCTGCGTGTCACGCAGGCGTTCCGGCGCGAGGCGCAGAACCGGGCGCGGTTCGCCGGGCGGAGCGACGAGTACCGCGTGACCCGGGTGCGGGCCCAGCGGTACATCGCGCTGTACTTCCCGTTCGTCCAGGCGCTGTCGACGGTCGCGTCCACCCTGGTGCTCATCCTGGCCGTGGGGCAGGTGCGGTCGGGCGCGCTCACGACGGGCGCGCTGATCGCGTACCTGCTGTACATCGACATGGTGTTCGCGCCGATCCAGCAGTTGTCCCAGGTGTTCGACGGGTACCAGCAGGCGGCGGTCGGCGTGCAGCGCATCAAGGACCTGCTGCGCCTGCGGACGTCGACGCCCGAGCCCGCCTCGCCGCTGCCCGTGCCTGTGTCAGGACTGTCCGGGCTGATCGAGTTTCGGGACGTGCGGTTCAGCTACAAGACCGGGTCGGCGCTCTACGGGGCGGACGCGGTGTACGAGGCCGGCGGTACGCCAGAGGAGGCGTCGTCCGGTCCGTCGGAGGCGATCGCCGGGGTGTCGTTCACGATCACGCCCGGAGAGACGGTGGCGCTCGTCGGGCAGACCGGGGCGGGCAAGTCGACGATCGTGAAGCTGGTCGCGCGGTTTTACGACGTCACGGGCGGCGCCGTGCTCGTGGACGGGGTGGACGTGCGGTCGTACGACCTGACCTCCTACCGCCGCAGGCTCGGCGTGGTGCCGCAGGAGTCGTACCTGTTCAGCGGCACGGTGGCGGAAGCCATCGGGTACGCGCGGCCGTCCGCCTCCATCGACGAGGTGGTCGCGGCGGCACGCGCCGTCGGCGCGCACGAGATGATCATGCGGCTGCCCGAGGGGTACGAGCACGAGGTCGGGGAGCGGGGACGGAATCTTTCGGCCGGGCAGCGGCAGCTCATCGCCCTGGCGCGCGCGCAACTCGCCGACCCCGACATCCTGCTGCTCGACGAGGCGACCGCGGCCCTCGACCTGGCATCCGAGGCGGCGGTCACCGCGGCGACGCGGCAGCTGACGTCCTCGCGGACCACGATCGTCGTCGCGCACCGGCTGACCACGGCGGCGCGAGCCGACCGGATCGTGGTGCTCGACCACGGACGGGTCGCGGAGATCGGCACGCACGACGAGCTGCTGGAACTCGGCGGGGTGTACGCGGGCCTGTGGGACGCGTTCGTCGGGGACGCGGAGTACGCGGCGTAGACGTAGGCGTAGGCGTAGGCGTAGTAGCGCGCTACCAGGCGACGCTCGGCTCGAAGGGGTTGCCGATGCCCGGGTAGTGGATTATGCCGCCAGGCCACGGGAGCTGGGTAAGGCGGCCATCGGGGGCGCGCACGAACAGCTGTGTTCCGTGGTTCGTGTCGGTGATCCCTGTGGCGATAAGGACGTCGCCCTTAGGACTGACCCAGACGATGCGGGGGAAGTCGGTGCTCATCAGCATGCAGCAGATGGTGTGCTGTTCCAGGGCGGCGGTGAGCCGTCCGGTCCGTGCGGAGAAGACCCAGATTCCGGCTGATGTCGCGCCGGCCGCGTTGAGCGGGAAGCTGGCGGTCCCCGAACAGAGCAGCAGCTGCCCGTCGCTGGTCGCGACCGGGAGGCCGCACGAATCAGGGGTGTGCGGGCCGTTGAACGACGTCGACGGCTTGGCCTTGGGGAAGGACAGCGTGACGGTCCTGCTGGCGGCGGCCAGCTCGCCGCCTGGCGCGCTGGTGTCCAGGTACCACGCTGGCGCCGACTTGATGCCAGCGAAGTCAGCCGCGCCGACCGCGAGCGTTCGGTTGTCGTCGAGCCACGTCAGCGAGAATTCCCAGTCCCCGGGCTGGGTGGCAGGCGCTGGCGCGGACCACGTCCGCACGCTGCCGCTGGCCAGCGTGTACACGCGGACGTCGAAGCTGTCCGACTTGGCGACGATGATGGCCAGCATGGCGCCGTCTGGCGACAGCGCTTCGGCGGCCAGCCCGGTGGGGGCGCTACCGACAAGAGAGATGGCCATGGGGGCCGCGTCGCGCATCGGCGGGGGCGGAAGCGGGCGGACCGTTACCTGCCGGGACCCGGCGTCGTAGGTGAGCAGGAACAGCTTGACCGGCTGGGCGGAGCTGGCGGCAGCCGCCGGGTGCTGCGCGCCGGCGAGCCACGTCCCGGGGCGGCCGGTGCCGGTCACGAACGCGAATGTTCCGTACCCGGCCGGCGGCCTGACCGTCGCGAGGACGGCGGCGGTGTAGGTGTCCCTGATCGTGACGTTCTGCGGGCTGCGGTAGGCGGGGCTCTTCGTCGCGGTGACCGCCGCGTAATAGGCCGGCACCGTATCGGGCACGATCGTGCTTGGCGGGCTGGTGGACGGGTGCGGGGAAACGCCCGGGCGCGGCTTGCCGCCGGGGAGCACCTGGCTCAGGGTCAGCGACAAGGCCACGATCACCACGACCGCCGCCGCCGCGAACGCCGGCCGCCAGTGTCTGAGGTGCCGTGCGGCGGCGGCGTGCCTGGAGTAACGCACCACGTCCAGCTCGAGCGGCCGGACGTCAGCCGCTCCGATCTCGGCGCTGTCGTCGTGGATCGCGGCGCGCAGCAGTTCCTCCATCCGGGTCATGACTGCTCTCCCTTCAGGATGCGCTCAAGTGACGCCAGCCCGCGGTGTACCGCGGACCGGACAGTGGACCGCTGCACGCCCAGCGTCCTGGCGATCTGGTCGTCGGGCAGGTCCAGGTAGTACCGGAGCACCAGCGCCTCCCGCTGCCGGACCGGCAGCCGCCGCAGCGCGGCGAGCACGGCTCGCCGGTCCTCGGCCGTGAGCACCGCCACATCGGCGGCGTCCGCGAACAGGTGCGAGTGCGCTTCGGCGATGTCCGCACCGGTCCCCGCGGCGATCTCCGCACCGGTTCCTGCTGCTCTGGTCCCTGCCCCTGCCCCTGCCCCTGATCGGGTTCCTGTCCTTGCTTGCCCGCGCCGGGCGCTCCGTAGTGCCGAACGGCAGGCGTTCAGCACGCAGGAGCGCAGGTACTCCGGGGCCTTAGCCGGATCGGAGAGGTACGCCCACCGCCGGAACAGGCCGCTGAACGCGTCCTGCACGGCATCCTCGGCGGCGGCCCGGTCACCGAGCACGGCGTACGCGAGCCTGGTCAGCGCCAGGGCGTGCTCAGCGTAGAGCGCGGTCACCGCCGCCTCGGCCGAGGCGCGGTCGCGCCCGGTCGGCGCGATCGGCGCGGTCTGCCCGGACCCGCTCGGCCCGGTCTGCCTGGAGCGCCCACGCCGGACTGTCGGCGGCAGCACGTTCACGTAAGAGAGACGCCTGGGCCCTGCCTTCTGTTGCACCCAGAAGGAGGGCACTGGTTTCTGACGTTCCTCATGCCGCCAGGGTGAAGGACCCAGCGCGAGGGTCTCAGCCCCGGTCGTCAGCGGATCGGGGTTCCGGATGCACGATGGCAGGGGGTATGCAGCCCGATATATCCTGATTTATCGGTATATTCGGCCGTGCGCGGGGATGGTCCCTTTCATGATCATGGGTCAAAGGGGGTCGTATTCGCACCCCAACGACCCATGATCATGGTCGCCGACCGCTCTCTATACCCGGATGGGGTATTCGAAGAGATCCTCAGACTGCTCAGACCGCCGGGCGTGTCGCCGCTGCGGGGCGAGTCAGAGGTCCGGGAGGGACGGGCCTTGGAGGAGGGCGCCGCCGTCGATGGGGTAGACACCGCCGGTCATGAAACTGCCTGCCCTGGACGCGAGCAGCAGGGCAAGGCCGCGGATCTCGGCGGTGTTGCCCATCCTGCCGAGCGGGATGACCGCGTTCCAGCGGGCTTCGGCTTCTGGCGGCATCGGGCCGCCACCGCCGAGGTTGGTCTTGAACGGGCCCGGGGCGATCGCGTTGACCCGGACATTCCAGCGTGCCAGGTCGTGGGCGGCCTGCTTCATGAAGTTGATGACGCCGGCCTTGGCCACCGTGTACGAGTACGGGGTGAACGGGTCGTTGCGCAGGCCGGCGGTCGACGCGGTGACCACGATGCTGCCGGAGCGCTGCCGCTTCATGTGCTTCGCGGCGGCCCGGGCGGTGTAGACCACGCCGTGCAGGTTGACGTCGATCAGGGCGTTGTAGTCGTCCATGTCGAAGTCGTCGATAGTGCCCTCGGCGAGCAGCGGCGGGCGGCCGCGCGCGATCCCCGCGTTGGCGAAGGCGATGTCGATGCTGCCGTGCTCGGCGACGATCCCGCCAACGAGGTCGGTGACCGCCGCCGCGTCGGTGACGTCGAGCCGCGCCGCATGGACGCGGGCGCCGGCGCCGGCGTGCTCAGCGAGCGACGCGGCCGCCACCGCCAGGCGCTCGGCGTTCCAGTCCGCGACGACCACGACCGCGCCACAGTCCGCCAGGATCTCCGCGAACGCGTAGCCCAGGCCCGAGGCTCCCCCGGTGACCAGCGCCACCTGGTCGCGCACGTCGAACAGCGCGGCGAGGACGGCGCCGGTCCCGGAGGCGCCGGTCCCGGAGGCGCCGGCGGTGTCCTGACTCATGCGGCCCGCTTCCGCTTGAAGATGCGGTCGCGGGTCACCTTCGGGATCGTGATGGCCACGACCAGGGCCGCGCCGTAGAAGATCTGCTGGATGTAGCTCTGCGCGCCGAGCAGCTCAAGTCCGGCCGTGCCCGTTGCCAGGAAGTAGACCGCGATCAGGGCACCGAGCGGGTTGATACGGCCCGGCTTGATCGCGGTCGCCCCGAGGAAGACCGCCGCGTAGGCCGGGAGGATCAAGGCGCTGCCTGCCGTCGGGTCGACTGTGCCGTTGGTGCCCGCGTAGGCGATGCCCGCGATGGCGGCAATGGCCGCCCCGAGGATGTAAGCCCAGGCCCGCATGCGGGTCACCCGAACGCCGCTCAGCCGCGCCACCTCGCGCGATTGCCCGATCACCAGGGCCTTCTGCCCGGTCGGCGTGAAGCTGAGCACGTACCAGACCACGAGGAAGATCGCCAGGCCGTAGTAGAACTCTAGCGGGACAGACAGGAAGTCGTTCGAGAAGATCCAGTTCGACAGGTTGGTCGAGACAATCCCCACGCTGTTGTTGCCGGAGACGATGTAGATGACGCCCTGGACGATCGTCATCGTGCCGAGCGTCACGATGAACGGGTCATTGTCGAAGTACACCACGAAGAACACGTTGACCAGGCCGACCACGACCGCCGCGCCGATCCCCGCCAGGCACGCGAGCAGGACCGGCCACCCGTGCTGGACGTTGAGCACGGCCAGGGTCATCGCGGACAGGCCGAGCGACGAGCCGAGCGACAGGTCGACGAAGTCGCCCACGACCGTCGGCAGGATCACCGCCATCACCAGGATGAACAGCACCGCCTGTGAGCCGAGGATGTTGGAGAGGTTGCCCAGCGACATGAAGGTGCTCGGAGTCGCCACCCCGAACCCGACGATCAGGGCGGCGAATACGATGAGGATCGCGTAACGCTGGAGTCCCACGCGCCAGATCGAGGGCGCGGACCGCTCCGCCCGGTGCCCCTCCTCTCGGGCCTCGTCGACTGGAGCTGGCGCGCTCATCTGTCCTCTCTTTCCTGTTGGCCCAAACCAGCCGGCCTGGTCTGCCGCAACGCCGCGGCACTGATGGTTTCCTCGGTCAGCTCTTCGCCGGCGAGCGTCGCGGACTGCCGCCCCTGGGTGATGACGATCACCCGGTCGCAGACTTCCGCAAGCTCACCGAACTCCGTTGTCACCCACAGCACCGCCATGTGATGCAGGGCGGCGGCGGATTTCACGAAACGGTAGATGTCACGCCTGGCGCCCACGTCGACCCCCTGCGTCGGCTCATGCAGCAGCAGCAGCCTCGGCCTGGCCAGCAGCCACTTCGCGAGCAGCGCCTTCTGCTGGTTGCCGCCAGAGAAGGTCGACATGGTGTTGTGCGCCCGCGGCGGCCGGATCAGGAACCGGTCAACGGCCTCGCGCGCCAGGTCGACGAGCTCGCCGCGATGGAAGATGCCACCCCGGTAATGCTCGTCTTCCACGAGCATGACGATGTTCTCCCACAGCGTCAGCGACTGGCTCAGCCCCTGTGCCCCGCGGTCCGCGGGGACCAGCGCGATGCGGCCCCGCACGCTACGCTGCGGGCTGAGCGCCTCAACGTCCCAGGTCTCGGCGCCCAGGCGCAGCGTGCCGCTGTCAGCCGGACGCGCGCCGAACAGCAGGTAGGGCAGTTCCTCGGCACCTGAGCCGATGAGGCCGGCCACGCCGAGGATCTCGCCGGCGCCGATCTCGAACGACACGTCGCGCACCCGCTCGGCTACCAGGTGCTCGACGGTCACGTCCTCACCCTTCGCCACGGCGTCTCCCGCGGACTCCATCGCCGCAATCGTGAGCGCGACCGCGCGCTGGTCCTCGACCGGTGCTGCTTCCGCCGGGGTGCTCTCGTCTCGGCGCGCCGGCGCCCCGACGATGAGATCGACCAGCTCGTGCTCATGGATCTCGGCCGTGACCTCCTCGCCGACGACCCTGCCGTCCCTGAGCACGACGACACGGTCGGTGATCGCGCGGACCGCTGCCAGGTCGTGCGAGACGAACAGCACCGCCGCCCCCTCGCCCACGACGGTCCTGATGAGGTCGAAGAGCCGGTCGACTTCCTCCGCGGGGAGGAACACGGTGGGCTCGTCCAGGACGAGCACCGAGTGCTTATAGCCGCTTCGCGTGCGGTACCTGCGAAGGTCTTCTGCGGCCCGGACGATCGCGAGCCGCGCCTGGTCGACGGGCGCCAGTTCGCCCGTCCGCCGGTCCAGATTGAGCTTGACGTCGTAGCGGTCGAGAACGGCCGCCCCGCTCCGGTGCTCCGCGATCCAGTTGATCGGCGACCATGAGCGTACGCCGCGGCCGATGCGCTGGCCGAGCGTCAGGTTCTCAAGCACGCTCAGCCCCGGCGCGAGCGCCAGGTTCTGGTACACGAAGCTGAGCCCGATCTCGCTCGCCTGGCCGGGAGCGAGCGGCAGCGGGACCTCCTCACCGCCAACGAACAGGCGTCCGCCCGGTTCCGGGTCGTAGACCCCGGCGAGCACCTTCACCAGCGTCGACTTGCCCGAGCCGTTCTGCCCGAGCAGCCCGAGCACCTCGCCGTGGCCGACGCGCAGGTCCACCGCGTCCAGCGCCCGGTTACTGCCGAAATCCTTCGAGATACCGCGCACCTCAACCGCGGGCGGATCCGCTTTGCGCTCACCGGGTGCGGAAGGTTCCTGCAGGCCGACGCCCTTGTCTGAGTCGCCCGGCGTTCCGCTGTCCGTAACCGGCAACGCACGCCTCCCTTTCTGCTACTGGGGAACAGCCCGGAGCGGGGCAGCAGCCCGGGGCGGAAACTGGCTTTGCCTGTTGGCACAAACCAGCCGGCCGGGCTGCTGTCCGCACTCAGGACCCTTGTGATTTTGTCAGGGCTTGCCGGTCATCGCACCGTTCAGCGTCGACGCGGCGTGCAGCGCGCTGCCCGACAGGTCCGGCAACCCCAGCAGCTCGCGGAAGCCGTTCACCCAGTCGTCTCCGAAGCCGCCGGTGGTGAGGACGTCAACGGCGTTCTGCGGGGTGATCATCCGGTCCGGGCCGATGGCCTGGGCGTAGGAGATGGGCGGCAGCTTCTCAAGACCGCGGACGGCCTGCAGGAACAGCAGGTAGCCCGTCCACGGCGGTGACTCGCTGACGTCGCTCTGGATGATGTCCTTGCCAGGGCTGACGGTCTGCAGCTGTACGAACGGAGTGCCGCCGCCGAAGGCGAGGTAGGTCTTGACGTCGGTCTTGTGCGCGGCCTGGATGCCCGCGAGCACGTAGGTCAGCTCGCCCGCGTAGTCGGGGAACAGTACGGTCGTGTCGGGGTGCTGCAGCAGCTGGGCGGTCACGGTGCTCTGGACGTTCGTCGCCCACTGCGGCACCTCGACGTTCACCGAGCTCAGCGTGCACTTCGGGCAGTCCGCCGCCAGCGTGGCCTTGAGCGAGTCCTGCTCGATCTGCGTCGCGGGCCCGGTGGCATACGAGGTGATGGCGATCGCGTTGAACGGCTGCCCGTTGTGGTCCACGACCGCCTGCTCGGCGGCCAGCTTGGCGTCGAGTGCGTAGGGGTCATCGGTGTTGTACGTGGTCCCGGCCCTGGCGTCCTGCTGCGGGGTCCCTCCGTAGACGCCTACCACGAGGCCGGCCTTCTGGGCCGCGGCGATCGCCGGCGTGTCCTGCGACGGGTCCATCGCGCATCCCATGATGACCGCCGCGTAGCCTTGGTGGATCGCATTCTCGATCGCGGTGTTGTGCTCGGCCGGCGAGCCCTGGTTGTCGAAGATCGTCGGTACCATGCCCGCGGCCTTGGCGAAGTCCGCGGCGGCCTGGGCGATCTCCTCACACGCGGCAAGCGCGCTGACGCCCGGGATGATCATGATCTTCTTCCCGGCCAGGTTCGCGATGCTGGGGATCTTGCCGCCGTACTGGGGCCCGTAATCGCTGAAGCTCGGCGTCGCCGCCGCCTTGGTGATGTCGGCGGACAGTGCGGACAGGTCCACGCCGGAGGACGACGCCGCCGGGCTGCTCGAGGACGACGTCGAACTCTGCGGGGTAGAGCTTGAAGGGGAGCTGGAGCTGGAGCTTGAGCTGCTCGACGACGAGCACGCCGCCAGCAGCATCGCGGCGCCGATCGCGGTCACCCCGAAGGCGACGCGCGACGCGCGGGGAATCTGTCTGCCTAGCTTGAAACTTCTCATGCGCCCTCGCATATCCCACCCACGGTCTGACAAGACCATGACGCTGATGTTCCGGCTGCCACGCTGCCTGGGCTTGATCCGGGGCGTACCTAGGGCTGCCCGCGGCCGCCCGCCAGCGTGACTGCTCAAAGACTTGATCTCGGTGCACAAGATTGTCAACATCCCCGTCAACGTGATCGCGTCTCATTCTGGTCACTATCGTGCCGCCAAGATTTTGCACCTCAGAAAGCTGTGCTCTACCACAGTCGGCAGTGACAAGGGCTGACGGGACCCATCATCCGCTATACGGAGTTTCTTGCGTTGTGATACGCACCGAACGGCGGCCGCGCGGCGGAACCAGTCCGAACGCGCCTTCAAAGAACGTCGATATCCCTGGCTCTTATACGGGTCATTAGCGCACTCGATCCAGCCAGCAGACACGCCGTAGGGGCGCGAGTGCGCGGCGCCGATCGCTGTGCGGGGACACAGGCAAATGCGTGCTCCGCTGATCACCGGGCCATATTGTCAACAAGTTGGCCGGAACCTACGCTGGCGATGTCGCCGCGGCAGTGAAGCGACTGCCAGCAGGCCCGTGCCAACACGAGTCCGGCTGGTCTGTGCCAACAGAGAGTAGAGAGCGAGTGCGCATGGCCGATGACAGTCTCAGCGCCAGGGCAGGAACATCGCCGGCCACGCTCGACAGGGAGCGGCAGGTTACCGACGCGGAGCTCTTGCGGAGGGCGGACTGGATCCGGCTGCAGACCGTCGAGCTGATCGCTCAGGCGGGACTCGGCCACTACTCGAGCACGTTCTCGTGCGCGGAGATCGTCGCCACGCTGTACTACCACACGCTGCGGCTGCGTCCCGGTGAGCCGGACTGGGCGGACAGGGACCGGTTCCTGCTCGGCAAGGGGCACGTCGCCACGGGCCTGTGGCCGGTGCTCGCCGACCTCGGCTACTACCCGCACAGCTGGCTCAAGCAGTTCGGCAAGGTCGGGTCCCCGCTGAACGACCACCCGAACATGAAGCTTGCGCACGGCATCGACTTCAGCTCGGGATCGCTCGGCCACAACTTGTCCGTCGGAACTGGCATGGCCCTGGCCGGCCGGCTATCGGGTCGCGACTACCGGACCTTCGTGCTGACAGGAGACGGCGAGCTGCAGGAAGGCCAGGTCTGGGAGGCCGCGATGGCCGCGGGCCACTACAAGCTCGGCAACCTTGTCGCCATCGTCGACGCGAACGGTTTCTCTGGCAGCGGCCCGACCTCGCAAGCGATGAACATCGAGCCGCTGCCAGACCGGTTCACCGCTTTCGGCTGGCTGGTGCGCGAGGTCGACGGGCACGACGTCGGCGCGCTGCGCGCAACGTTCGACACCCTGCCGGACACGAGCAGCGAGCAGCCGGTGTGCGTCATCGCCCGCACCCGCAAGGGGCATGGCGTCGACATGATGGAAAAGCAGCCGCAGGCCTGGCACCTGGGCCTGCTCACCCCAGAGCAGCAGGCGGACGTCATCGCGGAGATCACCGCGCGGATGGAGCTGGCAGCAGGGACCGCGCAGTGAACGCCGGGAGGATTTAGTGGCCACGAAGAAGATGGTCGATGTCTTCAGCGACATCGACCGGGACACAGCGCTCAAGGCGAACCCGTCCGGCTATGCCATCACCGAGCTCGCCGCCGAAGACGACCGGATCGTCACGCTGACCGCGGACCTGTCCAACGTGCTCGCGGAGTTCCGCAAGGCCTTCCCTGAGCGCTACATCGAGCTCGGCATCGCGGAGACCAACTCGGTCTCGCTCGCCGCTGGCATGGCCAGCTGCGGGTTCCGCCCTTACATTTTCTCGATGGCGCCGTTCGGCGTGCTCAAGACCGCCGAGCAACTGCGCACCGACGCCGACTACAACCACCTGCCCGTCCGGCTGGTCGGCAGGCTGTCGGGCCTGGCCATGGGCTACTTCGGCACCAGCCACTACGCGGTGGAGGATCTCGCGATCGCGCGGATGATGGCCAACACGACCGTTGTGGCCCCGGCCGACCCCAACGCGGTCCTCGGCATCATGCGCGCCACCGCGGACCTCGACGGCCCCGTGTACATCCGGATCGCCGAGGCCACCGACCCGGTCTACGACGAGGTGCCCGAGTTCGCGCACGGCCAGTGGCCGCGGCTGCGCGAAGGCCACGACATCACGCTGGCCGGCCACGGCATGGGCGTCGGACTCGCGGTCGGTGCGGCGAAGGTGCTGCAGGACGAGCACGGCATCGGCGCCGACGTCTACGACGCCGCCTACATCAAGCCGTTCGACGAGGCGGCGATCGTGGCCACCGCGAGCCGCACCGGCAAGGTGCTCACGATCGAGGACCACATTGAGATCGGCGGGCTCGGCAGCATCGTCGCCGAGACGGTGGGACGGCACAAGCTGGCCGTGGACCTGATGCAGGCCGCGCTGCCCGACAAGGACCTCGAAGTGGGCGTGCCCGCCGAGCTTTACGAGTACTACGGCCTCACCGTACCCGGGGTGGTCGCCAAGGCCCTCGAACTAATGAAGAGGTGACACAAGGCAGATGCGAGAACCACTGCTCGACCCCACCGGCGAAAGCGGGCGGGACACCAACACCACGCTGGCCCCGCGGCCGCAGACGCTGAAGGGGCTCACCGTCGGCCTGCTCGACAACGCCAAGCCGAACGGGCAGGTGATCCTGCGGGCCGTCGGCCGCGAGCTCCAGGAGCGGTACGGCGTCAGGGAGATCCGGATGTTCCGTAAGGGCTACTTCGGCACGCCCGTGGAGGAGTCCGTGGTGCAGCAGATGCTGCACAACTGCGACTTCGCCGTCGCCGCGATCGGTGATTGAGGCTCGTGCAGCGCGGCCAGTTTGGCCGATGGGATAGTGCTGGAGCGGGCAGGCATCCCCGCTGTCAGCCTGTGCACGGATGCCTTCCGTATTACCGCTGAGGCGATGGCGAACCAACTCGGGTTCCCCGGCTACCAGTACGTAGCGCTGCCGCACCCGATCGCCAGCCGCACCGAGAAAGAAATCGACGAGCTGGCCCGCGACGCGCTGCCGGAGATCATCCGCGTGCTCGGCGCCGGGCTGACAATCCGGCCAGTGGGCTGAAAGAGGAGGTTCGCCGCATGACGTCTGCCGAGGAGCCGCCCGTCATCGACGACGCTCCGCTGGCCGACCCGGCCGAGGTCCGCCGCGCTATGGAGTACTACGCCGAGCGCGGCTGGACCGACGGCTTGCCGGTCGTCCCGGTCACCGAGTCCTACCTCGCCGAGTTCCTGGCAGCGACAAGCCGCGCTCCGGACGAGGTGCTCATCCCCATGCCGCACCTCAACAAGAACCTCACCGTCCGGCTGGCCGGGATCAACGCGGCGCTGGCCGGCTGCCTGCCTGAGTACTTTCCCGTCGTGCTCGCCGCGTGGGACTCGTTCCTGGCGGACGGGATGGTCACCAGGGCGATCTGGCAGTCCACCACGGGCACGGCCGGGTTCGTCGTGGTCAACGGCCCGGTCCGCCAGCGAATCGGACTGAACTGCCGGGGCAACGTGTGGGGCTCGGGGTTCCGCGCCAACGCGACGATCGGCCGGGCGATCCGGCTCGGCGCGATCAACGGGCTCGGGCTGCGCCCGCACATCTTCGACCAGGCCACGCAGGGCACGCCCGCCAAGTACTCCTGCTGCATCGGGGAGAACGAGGAGGACTCTCCGTGGCCGAGCCTGGCCGCCGACAACGGGTTCGGCGCCGACGACAGCGCGGTCGCCGCCACCGTCATCCGCTCGGTGCTGCACATCGAGGCCCGGCACACCACGGCCCCCGAGCAGCTCGCGGCGGACTTCGCCGACTCGTTCTGCCGTACCGGCGCCCTGGTGCGGGCGCGGGCCAGCGGCTACGTGGTGCTGAACCCGGAACACGCCCGGCTGCTCGACAAGGCCGGCTGGACCAAGCAGGACCTGCGCGAGTCGATCGCCGAGCACGGCTTCCGCACCTACCGGCAGCTCGCCGCCGCCGGCAAGGAGGCCGTAGCGGGCGGCACCGGCTGGCGGCTGCCCGCCAACCACCCGGACGCGATCCCGCAGGAGCCGCCCGAGGACCTGGACTCCCCTGTTCAGCTGATCAACTCCATCGACGCGATCCACATCGTCGTGGCTGGCGCCCCGAACGCCGGCGTGTCCTCGATCGTCGAGACGTTCGGCCCGTTCGACCGCCCGCCCGCGATGACCAAGGTCGCGGAAAAGGAATAGAGGAAGCAAGATCGAATAAAATAAATGTTTGAATAAACTGTCGTCCTGACAGCACTTCATTCAAACATTTCGGCCGTTCAGCACGGCGCCGGCTAGCGGCCCCATGCGCCCCAGGTAGCCTGGGACGCATGACGGGCGACACCGTCGCGGTTTTCGACGCGCAGCGGGGGCGGCTCTTCGGCTTGGCGTACCGGCTGCTCGGGTCTGCGTCGGACGCCGAAGACGTGCTGCAGGACGCGTTCCTTCGCTGGCACGCCGTCGACAGGGACGTGATCGCCGAACCAGCGGCCTGGCTGACCCGGGCCGTCACGAACCTGTGCCTCACCGAGCTCACGAGCGCGCGGCAGCGCCGCGAGCGCTACAGCGGCACCTGGCTGCCTGAGCCGATCCTGACCGGCACAGGCGACGGCGCCGGAACCGGGTCCGGGCTTGCGGCGGGGACGAGCGGCGACCTCGGCCCGCTCGAGACGGCGGCACAGCGGGAGTCCGTGTCGATGGCGCTGCTGCTGCTGTGCGAGCAGCTGACCCCTCCGGAGCGCGCGGTGTTCATCCTGCACGAGGCGTTCGGGTACCGGTATGGGGACATCGCCGGCATCCTCGGCCGCAGCGAGGCCGCCTGCCGGCAGCTCGGCCACCGTGCTGGCGCGCGACTGCGTGCCGAATCACGTCACGCCAGGTTCACCCCCGACGATCCCGCTGAGGCAGCCCGGTGGCGTCAGCTCACCAGCCAGTTCCTCGCCGCCGCGGCGGTCGGCGACCTCGCCGGCCTCGAACGCCTCCTAGCGGACGACGTGGTGTCGTGGAGCGACGGCGGCGGCAAGGTGCCCGCGGGCATGCGCCCGATACACGGCCGCGCCAAGGTGGCCCGCCTGTACGCCAAGCTCGGCCCTGGGCTTTCCGGTGGCGCGGAGCTCCCCCCCGCGTTCGCGCACCTGCTCGGCGGGACCCTGCTTGGCGGGGTGCGCACCTCGGAGGCCGAGGTGAACGGCAGTCCCAGCATGCTGATCTGGGCCGACGACGAACTGTTCGCGATCTTCGTCCCTGTCATCGACGGCGAGAAGATCACGGCCCTGTACACGATCGCCGCGCCAGGCAAGCTGGCCGTCGCCGGTCGGCAGGCGCGGGCGTCACGAAACGCGGGGCTGCCCGGTCAGTAGGGCATGACACGAGAAACGAACACAGCTCAAGTAGTCATCGCCGGCGCGGGGCTGGCGGGGCTCGCCGCCGCGGCCACCGCGGCCCGCGCCGGCGCTCGCGTCCTGATTCTGGACGAGAAGTCCCCAGGCGGCCGCGCCCGCACCGACGAGATGGACGGGTTCCGGTTCAACCGCGGCCCGCACGCCGTGTACCTAGGCGGCGCCGGCAGGCGCGTCATGAACCGCCTGGGCGTGCGGCCCGCCACGCACACCCCGCCGCTGCGCGGCACCCGCGCGCTCGCCGGCGGCGGGCTGCACGCGCCGCTGTCCCGCCGGGTCCTCGGAGCGCGCGCCGCGGCCCAGCTGACCGCCGTCTTCACCAGAATTTCCCGAACGAGCCCCGCCGACTGTCCGCGCGTCAGCACCCGCGCCTGGCTCGCGTCCCTGGACCTGACGCCAAGGGCCGCGGCGACGCTGGAGGTCCTCGTCCGGGTCACCAGTTACGTGGCGGACATGGACGCGATGCCCGCGGACCTCGCGATCGGCCAGCTGCGGATCGCGTGGCGCGGGGTCGGCTACCCCGACGAGGGCTGGCAGGCCCTGGTGGACGGCCTCCACGCGCGCGCCACCGAAGCGGGCGCGCGGTTGCGCGCGCACACACCGGTCACCGGGATCTGCGGCGAGCCTGGCGCGTGGGTGGTGCGGACGCTGTCCGGCGAGGAGATCCGCGCGGCGGCGGTCGTGGTCGCGACGGGCACCCCGGCGGCCGCGACACGGCTGCTGCCAGCCGCGCCGAGCTGGGACGGCCTCGGCCCTGAGGTTACCGCGGCGTGCCTCGACCTGGGCGTCCGGCACACCAGGACGCGGCTGACGTTCGGGATCGATGAGCCGCTGTACCTGTCCCCGCACGCCCCCGGCGGGAGCCTGGCCCCGGCGGGCATGGGGATGGTGCACGTGGCGCGGTACGGGGCGACATCGGCGGACGCCGACCGTGCCCGGCTTGAGGCGTTCGCGGCGGCGGCGGGCATCGCCGCCGATGACGTCGCGACCGCCCGGTTCCTGCCGAAGATGACGGTCGCCACCGCGCTGCCGGCCGTGGGCACCAGCCTGGCGGGCCGTCCCCCGGTCACGGTCGAGGAGACGCCGGGGCTTTTCATCGCGGGCGACTGGGCCGGTCCGACGGGCTGGCTGTCGGACGCGTCCCTGGCCAGCGGCGAGCAGGCCGGCCTGCTCGCCGCCCGCACGGTCCAGCCCGCGGCGCGTGCGTCGCTCAGCGCGGCCTGACAACAGCGCGGCCTGACACCGGGTAAGGGTCGCCCGCAGACGGGAGGCTACGGTTTGCGTGCCACGATGCCGTGCACGGGGACGGCCTGGTCGAAGGGGGGATCGGCAGGGTCAGGACGCCAGTCGGTGATCGGGACGAGGCCAGGCGGGACCGGGTCGAGGCCGGCCGCGAGTTCGGCGACCTGCGACCCGGAACGGAGCTTGATGGGCTGCGCAGGCATCATCTTGTTCCACTGCCTGGCCGCCACTCCCAGCGCGGGGTCCAGGTCGCTCGCCAGGTGGTAGATCGCGACATAGCTGCCGGACGGCACGGCCGCCATCAGCGCGGACACCACCGCGGCCGCCTCCGCGCCGTCCTGGACGTAAGCGAGGGTGAACAGCAGCATGACCGCGACCGGCTGGCTGAAGTCCAGGACCGCCCGCGCGCCCGCCACGATCGCGTCCGGATCGCGGACGTCCGCGTCGACATAGCCGACGGCGCCGCCGGGCGCGGATTTCATCAGCGCCCGGGCATGCGCCAGCACCATCGGGTCGTTGTCGACGTAAGCGATGCGGCACTCGGGCACCAGCGACTGAGCGACCTCGTGGGTGTTGCCCACGAGCGGAAGCCCGGTGCCGATGTCGAGGAACTGCCTGATCCCCGCCTCGGCGACCAGGAAACGCAGCGCGCGCTGCTGGAACCCGCGCACGGCCGGCGCGATGTCGGTTATCACCGGCGCCGTCGTCACCAGTACCCGTGCGGCCCTGCGGTCGGCGTCGAAGTTGTTCTGACCGCCGTACAGGTAGTCCGCCACACGCGCCGCGCTCGGCACCGTGGTGCTGATGAGCGCCGCTTTCGCCCGGCGGGTCTCGTCCTCCCCCCAGTCGTCAGTCACGGCAATAAGTATGCGCCTCCCCAGGCATTCGCGAGCGGTCGTACGTCACGCAGCGCGTGCCGGCGCGGGCCATGGGCGCCGGCCACAAGCCGCGCGGCACGGGCCTCGCCCGCCGGGACAAGCCCGCCCGGACTCTGCGACCGCTTCTTGCGTGGCGCCGGCGGGCGGGCCAAGCTCGATACTGGGGAAGTCGCCGCGAGCAGATACCGGGAGAGGGCTTGAGCACCACCACGATCAGTGAGCCGAGCCGGCGGACACCGGTGTACGGGGAGTTCGACGTCGTCGTTGTCGGCGGCGGGCCGGCCGGCATCATGGCCGCCACGGCGGCTGCCCGGGCCGGACAGTCCACCCTGCTGATCGAGCGGTACGGGTTCCTCGGCGGGGCCGGGACCGCCGGCGGGCTGTCCACCTTCTGCGGGCTGCACGCGCGGACCTACGGCAGGGACGTGCGGGTCATCAGAGGGCTCGCCGATGAGTTGCTCGACCGGCTGGCCAAGCTGGACGGCCTCAACGCGCCGCACCTGACGATCGCGGACGGGATCGCGGCGCAGGCGTTCGACATCTCCGCTTACAAGATCGCCGCCGATGAACTCGTCACCGGGTCTGGCGCGCGGATCCTCTTCCACGCGATGGCCGTCGGCGCCGTCATGGGCGGCCCGCGGACGATCGACGCGGTGCTGATCGAGTCCAAGTCCGGCCGGCACGCCGTCCGCGGCCGGTTCTTCATCGACGCCTCCGGCGACGGCGACCTCGCCGCCTGGGCAGGCGTCCCGTACGAGAAGTCGCCGCCGATCGACGGGATGATGTACCCGTCGCTGATGTTCCGCATCAACGGGGTGGACGTCGCCAAGGCCGGGCCGGCGCCGTGGCGCACGGTCGAGCGGCTGATGGAAGCGGCGGAAAAGGCGGGCACGCACACGTTCCCGCGCAAGAAGCCGATCGTCCGCCCGCAGCGCAATCCGCTGGAGTGGCGGGCCAACCTCACCCAGCTGCGCAGGGAGGACGGCGGCGCGATCGACGGCACGAGCGTGGACGACCTCACCCGCGGCGAGCTGACCGGCCGCCAGCAGGCCCTCGACGCGTTCACGTTCATCAGGGACCGGACGCCCGGCTTCGAGAACTCCTACATCGTGGACATCGCCCCGCAGATCGGCATCCGGGAGACGCGCCGCATCCGGGGCCTGTACCAGCTCACCGAGGGTGACGTGCTCCGCTGCGCCGACTTCCACGACACGATCGGCGTGAACGGCTGGCCGGTCGAGTCGCACGTGGCGGGCACGGTCGAGTTCCGCTGGCAGAGCAGCCCGCGGGGGTTCAACCAGCTTCCGTTCCGGATCATCCTGCCGGGCACGGTGGACAACCTCTACGTCGCCGGCCGGTGCGCGTCGATGACCCACGGGGCGCAGTCCGCGGCCCGCGTCACCGGCCCCTGCTTCGTGATGGGCGAGTCCGCGGGCACTGCGGCGGGCATGGCCCTGGACGCGGGCGTGGCCGGCGACCGGGTCGACGTGCCAGCCCTCCAGCGGAAGCTGGAAGACCAGGGCGCCTACCTGGGCCGTACCGCCCCGGAAGCGATCCTGTGACGTAGCGCGGGTGATGCCGTCAGGTCAGCGGCGCACTCCAGGAGAGCACGCCGTTGGCGATTTGCCGCGCGCAGCGATCAAGGACGCCGACGGCGTCACGTTCGCCCCACGGTCAGCCAGCGGTCAGACCGGTTTTCTTCACGATCGCCGACTGGCCGATCAGCTTGCCCGTCCTGTCGTGCGCGGTCACCGCGAAGTATGGTCCCGTGCTGTTCGCGGCGATCACGGTCTCGAAGCCCGAGCGCGGCTGCGTCGCGACCACCGAGAGCGACGACTCGCCCTTGCCGGCGAGCACCTGCCAGGTCGCTACCTCGGTCGCGCCGTTCCAGCTGACGTACACCGCCGCGCCACGGGCCTGGTTGGACAAGACGGCCACCGCCGGCCGGTCCTTGGGGTGGCCGACCCAGTTGGAGGTGAACGCGCGGTACGACTGGTCGCCCATCGGAAACTGCCCGTTCAGCAGCAGCGAGCCGTCCGAGTCGAACTCGGAGAAGTACGGCTCCGCGCCCCAGCCGACGAACGCCCGGTTGCCGGGCAGCAGCTGGATGCTGCCCTGGTTGTCGGCGAGCAGACGGGCCGGGTTGGTGTACGCGCGCACGAGCGTCGCGTGCATCTTCGCGGTGTCCAGTTGCAGCAGCAGGGCGCGAGACTGTGGCTCCACGGCGGGCGATGACCCGTTGTCGAAGACCGTCAGCAGGTCCGTGCCGTGCCACCGGACGTGATGCTGCCAGTGGAACGTCACGCCGGGACCCACGGTGAAGTTGGACTTCTTCCCGCCGAGCCGCCACTTGACCTTGCCGTCGCGACGTCCGATCTTGTAGACGGTCCACGTGTTGCGGGATGAGACGAGCAGGTCACCGTCCGGTGCCACGCCGATGGAGTTGATGTGGAAGTAGTCGTACGGAACAGCCGCTGTTCCGGTGCCTGAAAGCGTGGCATACGACTCCGTGACCGGCACATGGTCAAGGCTGCTCCACTCGAAGAGCACGTCGCCGGTCGCGATGTCGATCTCCTGGACCACGCCGGACAGGGCCGCGCCGTTGACCTTGCCGCCGACCGCGGACAGGTCCACGTTGTTCCGCTGCTGGTAGCAGTCGATGAGCGCGGTCCCCTGCTGGGTGATGGTGAACTCGTGCATGTCCGCCATCAGGCCTTTCCCGGCCTTGACAGTGGCGATCACGGAGTACGAGGAGTCGGCGATATAGCAGTCGCCCTGGCCGTAGGCGCCGCCCGTCTCCCCGTGCCACCAGGTGAGCACCTGCTTGCCCTTGTAGACCTGCACATCGAAGTTCATGACGGTGCGGGTAACGGGGCTGAACCAGGCGATGTCCCCGTCCCGCCGGGCGATCAGCAGGCCCGCCTGGCCGACCGCCGCGAGCTTATACCCCTTGTTCCCGAGGAATATGTACCCCGGCAGGCCGGGCGGGCTGCCGAGCACGGCAACGGTGAGTGCGGGCGGGTTCAGGTCGCTCCTTGACACAAACGTCTGCCCCCCGGCGGTCGCCGGCTGCCCCGTGCCCGTTGTCGCGCCGGACGTGAGGGACGCACCGTGTGTGGCGCCCGGGTCCCCGGACCGGGACCACGGATAGCCGAGGGCGCCGGCCGCCGCGACCCCGGCCACCCCGCCGCCTCCGCCGACAAGCAACCGCCTGCGAGTCCAGGTTCTTTGCCCCGCGGGCTCTGCTCCGGACTGGCTCTTCGCGTCTGCGCTCCACACCATGGCTGGTCCTGTTTCTGCTGGTCTCCAAATGTGGCTAAGGACTAGTTAAGTGCGCGGCACCGCTTGACGCTACTAAAGACTCTGCGCGGCGTCGAAGTTTTCATAAAACGTTCAGGAGGATGGGATCCGACGCTCAACGACGCTGGGCGTCGATGCGCCCCGGACACACGCTGCGAAACGTCACCCGCATCCGTGGTGAGGTCACAACCGCACTGCGATGGCGGTGTTCGCCGGGACAACGGCGGAACCGCGCCAGTCCTCCCCCCTTGCCGGTGGCAGCCGACAGTCGCAAGCTCAGTAGTGTGCCGGAACAAAAGCTGCGCTCAAACTTCACCCCAGGAACGACCCCGTGGGCGATGCGCCGCGCGCAGTGGACCGCGCTCGGGCTCACCGACGCCGACCTGGAAAAGCCCAAGATCGCGATCGTCAACTCCTCGTCGCAGCTGGCCTCCTGCTTCAGCCACCTCGACGAGATCGTGGCGCCCCTGAAGAAGGCGATCACCGACGCCGGCGGCGTCGCGTTCGAGGTCCGCACCGCCGCGCCGAGCGACGCGATCACAAGCGCCGGAGCGGCCGGCCAGTACATCCTGCCCAGCCGCGACCTGATCGCCAGCGACATCGAGGTCGCCGTCGAGGGCGCGCTGCTTGACGGCATGGTGTGCCTGGCCTCCTGCGACAAGACCAC
>Ga0335073_10002187_pt1 | contig 26708 bp, 35 predicted proteins | sample Lox_Sample_22_FD_207093 | JGI IMG/M metagenome (GOLD analysis project Ga0335073, IMG submission 207093) | Soil microbial communities from Loxahatchee National Wildlife Refuge, Florida, United States - Lox_Sample_2.2 | ecosystem: Environmental > Terrestrial > Soil > Wetlands | place: USA...
CGATCGCGGCCCGCGCGAACGCGAGGGTGATCGACGCGACCGTCGCGTGGGCCAAGGAGTCGACGCAGTTCGAGTCGGCCCGGTGCACGCCCGAGCAGCGTCGAAAGCTCGGGCTCCTTCGGCTGTCACTTCCGATGGTGGCGCCGTCGGATCCCGAGGAGTCCCGGGAACTGACCTCCCTCGTCGCTGCGATGCTCGGCGTCTACTCGAAGGGCCGGCACGTACCGCTCGGGGAGTCCGAGCCCGCCGACCTCCAATCGCTCTCCCGCCTGCTGTACACGAACCGGGACCCGGCGGTGCTCGAGGACGCCTGGAGCGGATGGCACCGGGTCGGCCGATCGATCCGCTCGAATTACACCCGGTACGTCGATCTCGCGAATCGGGGCGCGCGGGAGCTCGGATTCGCGGACACCGGGGCGATGTGGCGGTCGAAGTACGACCTGCCCCCGGGCGAGTTCGTCCAGGAGGTCGGACGACTCTGGGAGCAGGTTCGCCCGCTCTATCGATCGCTGCACGCCTACGTCCGACGCCGCCTGCGGGAGGCGTACGGCGACGACCGGGTGCCGGCGGACGGGCCGATCCCGGCGCACCTGCTAGGAGACATGTGGGCCCAGCACTGGGACAAGATCTATCCGATCCTCGCCGCGCCCGAAGCGACCGGCACGTTCGACCTCACGGCTGCGCTCGTGGAGCGCCATACCTCCCCCGAGGAGATGGTCCGGTACGCCGAGCGGTTCTTCGTCTCGCTCGGGCTCGAGCCGTTGCCCGCCTCGTTCTGGGAGCGGTCGATGCTGGTGCGGCCCCGGGACCGCGAGGTCGTCTGCCACGCGAGCGCCTGGGACGTCGACTCGGTGGACGATCTGCGGATCAAGATGTGCATCGAGATCACCGGCGAGGATTTCCAGACGATCCATCACGAGCTCGGGCACAACTACTACCAGCGGGCGTACGGACGCCAGCCGTTCCTGTTCAAGGACAGCGCGCACGACGGGTTCCACGAGGCGATCGGCGACACCGTGGCGCTCTCGATCACGCCGGACTACCTGACCCGGATCGGCCTCGCGCCCCCGGGCACGCTCTTCGCCGACGACCTCGGTCTGTTGCTGCACCGGGCGCTCGAGAAGGTCGCGTTCCTCCCGTTCGGGCTCGCGGTCGACCAGTGGCGATGGCGGGTCTTCTCGGGCGAGATCGGCCCGTCCGAGTACAATCGGACGTGGTGGGAGGTCCGTCGCGAGTACCAGGGGATCGCGCCCAGCCTCCCGCGCGGCGAGGACGAGTTCGATCCCGGCGCGAAGTACCACATTCCCGCCAACACGCCGTACATGCGCTACTTCCTCGCGCACATCCTGCAGTTCCAGTTCCATCGCGCCCTCACCCGAACGGCGGGACTGAGCGGCCCGCTCCATCGGAGCTCGATCTACGGGGAGCGCTCCGCCGGCGATCGGCTCCGGGCGATGCTCGAGATGGGCAGCAGCCGGGAGTGGCCGGACGCCCTCGAGGTCCTCACCGGGGAGCGCCGCATGGACGCGAGCGGACTCCTCGAGTACTTCGCGCCGCTGCAGCGTTGGCTGGACGAGCAGAACCGGGGCCAACCGATCGGCTGGTGACCCGGAGACCGGTCCGGGCGACCCCTCCGCGACCACGTTCATATCCGACCGACGGGTGTCCCGAACCGGCCCGATGCTCGTTCACCCCGGCGAGAGCAAGCTGCGCAGCGCGTACGCCGTGATCGAGAACTACGGACCGGAGTCGTACCAGGGTCCGGGAGTGCTCTACCTCACGACCCATCGCCTCGCTTTCGAGACCAACGTCTCGCCCGGGCTCGTCCAGGGGCTCGTCCGCGGCAAGGAGACCGTCACCGTGCTCGAGGTCCCCCTGGGGCACCTGCGCAACGCGTCGGTGCGAAAGGGGCGGCTCGGCCGGACCCGTCTCCAGCTCGAGCTGACCGCCGGGCGTCCCGCGTTCGACGTCCTGGATCCCGACGCGTGGGTCGCGGCGATCGCCCTCGCGAAGCGGTCGATGCCTCCGACTCCGGGGGCCGGTCCGACGGTCGTGCACACCATCGAGCGACAGGTCGTCAAGGTCCGCTGCCGCTACTGCGGGAGCCTCGGCAACGAGGTGGACGGCCGCTGCCCCACGTGCGGAGCGGCGCTCTGAGTCCGACCCCGCACTAGTTGTCGCGGGGACCGATCGCGGCGAGCGGTCCCGTCGCCCGCAGGAACGTCACCGCATCCGCCGCCGGGGCCGGTCGCAGGACCTCGACGGCGTGCGCCAGGAGCTCGTACGCCGCGTCCTCCGCTTCGGCGACCTCGCCGGGACCCGGCTCTTCGGGAATGTAGACCCGCAGCTGACCGTGATGCACGCCGAGGAGCACGTAGCCGGAACCGTCCCGACGGGCCCACGCGAGGAGCCGTTGCGCGGGGCGCTCGATGACCCCCACCCAGCGCAGGCTTCCGAACCACCGGCTCGACAGCCGACCGAGGACGGACTCCGGCGTGGTGCCGACCGGCACGCGAACGTGCGCGATCGGCCGCAGGCGCAGCGGAGCCGCGGGGTCGACCGTCGGCTCCCGCAGCAGCGCCCGATATCCTCCCGTGCTCCGCTCGACGAGCCCTTCGCGCTCCAGTCGATGGAGCGCGCGGGAGAGCGACTCGGGGTGGGCGTGCAGCGCGCGCTTCAGCCCGTTGAAGGCGATGCGACCCCGCATTTCCTGCAACGTGCCCAGGACGCGGTCGTCGAGTCGTCCGACGCCGCCCCCGTCCTCCCGGTCGGGAACCATCGAGGGAAAATCGGTTCCCGGCGATTTAACGCGGCGGTAACGGGAGCGTTACCTGCTTCGGGGGCTCGCGCCGCGCCCGGCGTGTGACCGGCCTCGCCGCGACCCGCTCAATATCCTCGAGCGGGCCGTGACTCCTCTCGAGCCGCATCGGCTCAAGGAAGAATCGATGACGCAAGGAATGGACGACGGCGAAGGGCGCGGCCACTACGGGCCGTGGATCTGGACGGCGTATCGCGCGCACAACGAGCTCCTGCGCGAGAAGCTGAAGAAGCGATTCGACGCGCAGGAAGGACCGTGGCTCGACCGGGTCGCGGACGTGCTGGTCGAGATCGTGAACGCCCGGTGGGAAGGCGGCCGGAAGAAGGAGAAGGAGCTCGAGCAGCTCTACGCGAAGCTCGAGACGATCCTCGAGGAGTGAGGACGATGGGGCTGTTCTCTTCGGTCGCCCCGATCCCCGCCTCCCCGCCGGTCGGGCCCGAGCCGTCCTTGCCGTGGCCGCCCCGGCGCGCGGGAGGGGCCGAATGCCGCTGACGGAACTCGAGACGCGGATCACCGACGCGGTCGACGCGGTCGGTCCGGGCGTCGCGTCGGTCGAGAGCCTTCGCCTGGTGCGCCGGAACCGCTGGGCCGGCCCGTTCGGCGCGCAGGCCCAGGCGAGCGCCTTCGTGATCGACCCCGCGGGCTACCTCGTCACCAACCAGCACGTCGTCGACGGCGCGGCGCAGCTTCGCGTCCAGCTCGCCGACGGCCAGGAGCTGGCCGGGGAAGTGGTGGGCGGCGACCCGGTCACCGACCTCGCCGTCGTGAAGGTCGAGGCGACCGGTCTCGCGACCACGCGTCTCGGCCGCTCCGAGGAATTGCGCGTCGGTCAGATCGTGCTGGCGATCGGGAACGCGCTCGGCCTCCCCGGTGGCCCCACCGTCTCGACGGGCGTCGTGAGTGCGCTCGGGCGCCCGTTGCCCGGCTCGGACTTCGTCTTCGAGGGGCTGATCCAGACCGACGCGGCGATCAATCCGGGGAACAGCGGCGGCCCCCTCGTGGACCTCTCGGGCTCGGTGGTGGGAGTGAACACCGCGATGGTGCCGTTCGCCCAGGGGGTCGGCTTCGCGATCCCGATCCACGCCGTGCATCGGATCGCCGACGAGCTCCGCTCGAAGGGGCGGATCGTCCGGCCATGGATGGGCGTCACCGTCGCGGAACTGCGGCCGGAAGTGGCGTTGCGCTACGGCCTCGAGGTCAACTCCGGCCTCTTGGTCGGCGAGGTGGCGCCCCGCTCCCCCGCACACAAGGCCGGTCTCAAGGCGGGCGACGTGATCACGCGGGTCGGTCCGAAGGAAGTCCGCAACGTGCGGGACCTCGTGAGCGCCTTGGCGAACTACCCCGTGGGCAGCGACGTGGAGATCGGCTACCGGCGCAAGGGTTCCGCGTACGCGACGACCGTCCCCCTGACCGAGAACCCGGAACTCGCCACCGCCTCGGACTAAACCCCTTCCTCCGGCGGCGGGGTCGGCCCCCGCCGCCCGGATCCCCGGCGCCGCGGGGGGCCGCGCCATCTATGTGCTAGCGCGCTATCCGGATGATCGAGGGTCCCGTGGTCGTCGAGTTCAAGATCAAACGGTCGCCGTCGTACCGGGTCGCCACCCTGTCGTGGAAGGGGCCGTGGAACGAGCGCAAGATCCGGGCGCAGTTCGCCCGGGTCGAGAAGTGGGCGCGGGCCCGCGGGCTGCGGACGGGCCGGTGGATCTTCCGGGAGCCCGGCACCCGGGCCTGGGAAGTCGGCATCGAGATCCGGGGGTCGGCCGGCTCGGAAGGAGGGGTCCGCGTTCGGACGTTCCCGGCGTGTTCCGTCGCGAGCGTCGTCTTCGACCCCGACGTCGTCTCGCCGGCCGTGGTGTACCACGGCGTGACGGATTGGCTCCGGTGGCGGAAGCGGGACCGCACCATCCGCTCGGTCGGCGCGTATCGAGAGTTGTACGATCGGGATCCCTGGCGCGATCCGAAGGCGTGGGCCCGGACGGAAGTCCAGGTCGTCGTGCGGAAGTAGGACGCCGTCCCGCCTAGCGGGCCGAGGCGAGCCGCTGGCGCGTCGCGGACGCCCCCGAGAGGGCGAGCGCGGGCGCGAGCAGGGCAAAGATCGGGGAGAGCAACAGGAGATAGGAGACGTAAGGGATCGTCACGAACAGCGCCGCGAGCGGCAGGATCAGCACGATCAAGAGGAGACCGTAGAAGATGCCGCCGGCGGTGAGGGAACCCGAGCGGAAGCGGTCGCCGGCCACGAAGAGTCCGATCATGATGCCGACCCCCCCGAGCCATCCCAAGAGGAACCCGAGAATGGCCGTGACGGCCCCGAACGGCTGGCCGGATTCGAGGCAGGAGAGCGCGTGGCTCGGATGTCCCTGGACGCAGGTCAGGAGCGAGCCTGTGTTCCCCGCCACGATGCCCGCCGCGACGAGGAGGAGCAGGAACCCGAGCGACCCGAGGATGCAGAGTACCGACGCGACGTAGAACCGGGGATCGACCTTCCTCAGCGCGGAGAAGCTCCGGCGGTAGAAGAACAGCGAGAGGAGCAGGAGGATCGCGCCCGTGAGCACGAGGAGGCTCGTGACCTCCACGAGCGTCGGGCTGATCGTGAAGAAACCTCCGGGAAAGTCCGCCGCGACGAACAGGAAGATCACGGGCACGACGATCGTCACGATCGCCCCGACGAAGCCGAGGCCCGCGCCGAGCCCGATCCGGCCGGCGCCCTTTTGGTCGAACTCGCGGGCCTGGATCGCGGACGGGACCGTCATCTCCGCTCCCCCGAAGGCCGAGACGGTCTCGAGTATCTAACGTCCGCGCGCAGGACGGGCCCGACGTCCCGGCATCGCGTCCGCGTAGGCATACTCGGTCACGGCCGAGCGCAGGACCGGTAGCCGCTCGCGGAGCGCGCGCACCAGCCGCTCGACGTCGAGTGGCGTGATCGTGCCCCGGAGGTCGATCGTCATCGAGTGGATCCGCTCCCGGTGGATGCGGCGCACGCGCAAGTCGGCCCGATAGCTTTGAGGGCCGGACATCCGGACGGAGAACTCGCGCGCCGCAGCGAAGCGCCGCCACTCGGGGCTCGACAGCGCGCGCACGAGGTGGCTCAACGGCTCCGCGAGGCTTGCGTGGGTCGGTTCGGGCAGGGGCAGCCACCCGCCGGGTTCGATCTCCCAGTGGTCGACCCGTGCGAAGCCGCGCTCGGAGCACGCGTGCAGGGCGGCGGCACTCAAGCGCAGAAGGTCCGCCGGTACGACGACCTCGCGCTCCCGGAGCAGCCGCTCGAACTGGAGGAGCAGCGGCACGCTCGGCTCTTCCAGTCGCTCGTGGCGCAGGTCGATCTCGAGGTGCACGTGGGCGAACGGGCGCGGCTTGCGTCCGCGCGAGGGTCCCGCGAGTGCGACCGGCCAATCGAGGAACGAGGTCGGCCCCGTCAGGTCGGGGGCGGAGATGGGAGTGAGACCGGGCGGCGGAGCCATCGTGCGGGACCGTCCCCGGACCCCGGCGCCCGAGTTAAGCTATTGCGGCGAACGGCAATGGTTCGAGCGTGTCGACCGCGTTGCCCGCGTCCGGTCTGCCTCCGCTCTCGCCCCGGGGGCGCCGCAAGGTCGTGGTCGCCGTGGTGGTCTACGCGCTCGCGATCGGGTTCGGCGTCGCGCTGTTCACCGGATCGCTCCCGGGCCTGGGGGGTCACATCACGTCGAACGTCCTCTTGGACGGCCGCGAGTATGCAACGAGCGCCTACTTCCTGCCGTTCCCGATGCTCGGGACCAACAGCACGCCGGCTCGCGCGGTCGTCTTCGACAACGTCACCTTCTGGATCTGGACGACCGGCTGGTACGACCCGCACGGCAGCTTCGTGCACGGAAACGGCACGGCCGTCGGCGGCTCGACGTATTCGTTCCTGCTCGGCGGCATGGCGAACAACGCCAGTCGGCCGATGCTGTTCGTCGCCCCGGACCAGACGTTCGCGGTCGACTGGGGCGGCGGGGCGTTCCTTCAGCTCCTGGTCGAGCTTACCCCGTCGTGAACCCGGGCCGCGGGGGTAATCCGTCCCGCGCCTCTCTGCCTCCCGATGCACTTCTTCGAAGCGGCCTACCGGGGCGCCCCACCCTGGGAGATCGGCCGGCCGCAGGGCGTGTTCGTCCGGCTCGAGGAGTCCGGACGGATCACCGGTCGGGTTCTCGACCTCGGCTGCGGCACCGGCGAGCTCGCGCTCTACCTCGCCGAGCGCGGCCACACGGTCGTCGGAGTCGACTTCGCGCCGACCGCGATCGAACGGGCGCGCCGGAAGGCGGCCGCGCGCGGCGCGAGCGCCTCGTTCCGCGTGGCGAGTGCGCTCGATCTGCCGGACCTGGGAGGCCCGTTCGACACGGTGACCGATTGTGGGTTGTTCCATGTCTTTCTCGATCCGCACCGTCCGGAATACGCCGCGAGCGTCGCGCGGCAGTTGCGCCCCGGGGGCCGGTTCTTCCTCATCGCCTTCAGCGAGCACGAACCGACGGATTGGGGCGGTCCCCGTCGCGTGACCCAAGCCGAGATCCGCACGACGTTCCGGGAGGGGTGGGACGTCGAGTCGATCGCCGCCGACCGATTCGAGACGCGAGACCCGGCAGTCACGGGCCATGCTTGGCTCGCCACTCTCGCACGACGCGCCGACCCCGGGGCGGTTCCCCGGCGAGCCGCGACCCCGGTCGCGCGGATCAGATCGACTCGAGGAGGGCCTCGCGCTTGAGGATGCGCGTCGCCTCTTCCTCTGGCGAGCCGGAGGCCCCGCCGTAGCGCGCCAGCGCCCGGCGATCGAGCTCGAGGGTCCGACGGACCAGCCACTCGTACTCGTGGAAGATCAGCGGGTCTTGCAGGTCGTGCCGCAGCTTCCCCACGAAATCGAGGGGGTGGCGGAGCATCCACCAGTAGGCCGTGATCCAGGTGCCAAAGGCCTCCCAGACCAGTTCCTCATCCAAGACCCGGCGATGAGTGAGCGTGCCCACGAGCTCGAAGAACGTGACGACCTCGATGCTGGTGATGTCTTCATGGGCCTGCTTCAGCAGACGGTCGGCGAGATGCCGGCGGACTGCCCGCATCCGGGTCGAGTCGAACTTGTCGCGAAGGTTCATGACGGCGTTCGCCGAATTGAGCACCTGGGCCTGGAAGGTCTGCCAGAACAGGATGATCAGCGTGCCGACGGCGAGGGCCCACGTGCTGTAGGCCGTGATGATCGCGACGCTAGGAAGGTCGAGTTCGACCATCGGGCGGTCCCCCGGGCGGCCTGACTCTTCCGGGTGGGAATAAGGTAGCGCTCAGCGCCCGGACGGCGTGCGTCCCTCCCCGGCATGCTCCCGCTCGCGATGGGCGCGCAGTTGCGCGGCCGAGAGCATTCGACGGCCGCAGTCCGGGCAGGTAAGGGGATCCTTCGACGCGGGGGCCACGCGACCGGCATGGCTATCGACCCGATGGGCGACGAGCGCCTCCTCGGAGCGGAAGATCCGGCCGCAATCCGAGCAGATCGCCTCCACCTCGTCGTATTCGACGAACGGCATTCGAACCCCGCGTCCCCTCGCGGCAGATCGCCCCGCGCCCGAAGGCATCGAGGCGGGCAACCGGGGTAGCCCATTCGCCCCTATCTACTTGGGGTCCGGCCCTGCCCCCGGCGGACGGCGGAACGGGAGCCGCGGTGGACACCTGACCGCGACGCTCCGCCGCGACGGCGCATTTGCGACAGCGTTGGCAAGGTCCGGTGACCGAACGTCCAACTTTCCCGGGAGTTCCCTCATCTAGCCCGAAGGGCCTTCCCGGGGTCGGGGGTTCGCGTCACGGCGGGAGCGTCGAACGGGGCGGTCGTTCGCGATGCCCGCCCGGGAGATCTCGACGCGATCCGCCGGATCTACAACGAGGCGGTGGAGACGACGACCGCCACCTTCGACACGGAGCCGCGCTCGATGCGGACGCAGCGCCGATGGTGGGCCGAGCATGCCCGGCCCTGGTCGGTGTTCGTCGCGGACCGCGCCGGCGATGTGGTCGGCTGGGCGAGCCTGAGTCGCTGGTCGGACCGCCCGGGATATCGCCGAACGGGCGAGGTGTCGATCTACGTACGCTCGGACGCGCGGGGACGCGGGGTCGGCCGGGCGCTGATCGAGCAGCTGGTCGCCTCAGGGGCCCAGGCGGGCCTCCACACGCTGTTGGCGCGCATCGCCGACGGCAATGCGGCCAGCGTGCGACTGCACACCCGCCAGGGATTCGTCCTCGTGGGGGTGCTGCACGAGGTGGGCTACAAGTTCGATCGCTGGATCGACGTCCAGATGCTCCAGCGGATGTATCCCCCGACCCCGCACGACGGTCTCGCGCGACGCGCGAGGCGCGTCAGTCGTATGCGGCGTCGCTCCCCATCCGAGTGACGACCGTTCCGCACGTCGGACATGTAGCGAGGCGCCAGTCCTCGGGTACGATCAGGGTCCGGCCGCACTTCGGACACCGGACCGCTTCGTCGCCTTCGGCCATCTTGGTCCCTCGGGTCAGGTCGCCGAGCCTCTTCCGCTGGACGGTCCCCGCAGATGGTCCCGGGGATACCGGTGCCTTTAATCGACCGTCCGTCTGAGCGGGTCGATGGGAATCCCCTCCGCCGTCGTCCAGCAGCTGCTGGACGAGAGCCAGTCCCACAAGTGCCCCGACGGCTCGGAGGTTTGCGTGCAGGTCTGCGCGGTCGCGCAGCTCCCCACCCGGTTCGGCGACTACCAGGTCGCCGCGTTCTGGAGTCCGTCCGACGGGAAGGAGCACGCCGCTTTCATCCACGGGAACGTCGTCGACGCGGAGGAGGTCCCCGTGCGACTGCACTCCGAGTGCCTCACGGGGGACGCGATCGGCTCCCTTCGGTGCGACTGCCGCGACCAGCTTCTGGAGTCCCTCGAGCGGATCGGGAAGATGGAGGCCGGGATCGTCCTCTACCTCCGGCAGGAGGGACGGGGGATCGGTTTCGTGAACAAGATCAAGGCCTACCAGCTCCAGGACTCCGGATACGACACGGTGCAGGCGAACGAACTCCTCGGATTCCGCGCGGACGAACGCGACTACGCGATCGCGGCGCACATGCTCTGGGCGCTGCGAGTGAGGTCGATCCGGATCATGACGAACAACCCGGACAAGATGAAGGACCTCCAGGAACACGGGGTCAAGATCGTCGGCCGGATCCCGGTCGTCGTGCCCCCGAACGACCACGATCGGGCGTACATGCAGACGAAGCAGGTGAAGCTCGGCCACCTGCTCGGCCTCGAGCAGGAGGACGATTGGTGGGGCCCGTCGGGCGCCGGAAGCAAAGAATCGCCTTCGGAACCCTGACCCAAGGTTGTTTAACCCCCGCCGGAATCGCCGAGGCCGTCATGCCCGGAATTGCCTCGCTCCAGCCGAACCAGAATGCGACGATCGAAGCGACGATTACGGCGATCTCGCCGGTCCGGGACGTCACGACCTCCCGGGGCCCGGCGCAGGTCGCGGACGCCACCCTCCAGGACGAGACGGGAACGATCACGCTCACCCTCTGGGGCGAGGATACGAAGCGCTACACGGTCGGCCAGCGCGTGCGCATCACCGACGGTTGGGTGAAGGACTTCCGCGGGAAGCTCCAGATCTCGATGGGCCGCTCGGGAAAGATCACCCTCCAGACGTAATCCGCCGCCCGCTCCGGCCCGCGGCGGGGTGCGAACGTGGCGTGAGCTACGTTCTTATCTCACGAGGCGGGTCGAGGGCCGATGTCGGCCCCTCCGTTCCCCTCGGCGACCGCGACGAACTTCCCCCACTCCGACCTCCTGGGTCGCCTGCGCCGGAGCGTGCTGCTCTCGATCGCGGGCATCGTCGCCTGGGTCTGTTTCACGCTGCTGTACGTCGGCTTCTGGGCGCAGGGATTCAGCCTCTTCCAGAGCATCATCGTGATCGTGGTCTCCCTGGTCGTCCTCGCGGGGGTCCTGGCCGGCGCCTGGATCTCCTTCGGAATGCGCTTCGCGCGCCGCCACTGGGAGTGGGACGGGGACTGATCCCGCCGGGTCGCGTCAGCCGGCCGCGGGTCCAGAGTTAACGCCCGCCAGCGCCCATCGTTCGTAGGCGTCGAAGCGGAACTCCCGCCCCAGGAAGCGCCGGATCAGTTCCGACGCGGGCCGGCTGCTCCCGGGGGCGAGGATCTCCTCGGCGTAGCGCGCGGCCGAGGCGCGGTCCGTGAGCGTGCCGCGGGCGTGGAACGGGCTCAGGAGATCGCGCGCGATCACGCCCGACCAGAGATAGGTGTAGTAACAGGCGGAGTACCCCGTCAGGTGGCCGAACGCCGCTTCGGGGTGGTACTCGGGTCGGATGGGTCGCGGGTACGCCCGGTCCCAGCTCGCGCGGAGTCGGGCGTCCAGGCTCCCCGACGGGGGTCCCCCGGCGTAGTAGTCGAGCGAGATCCACGCGAGCGCGACCTGGCGCAACTGCCGCGAAGCACGGCCCATCGCCTCGGCGGATTCGAGCCGACGGAGCAGATCCGCGGGGATTCCTTCCCCGGTGTCCGGGTCGCGCGCGAACCGCGCGAGCGTCGCGGGGTCCCGGGCCCACTCCTCGAACAGTTGGGACGGCGCTTCGATGAAGTCCCACTCGATCTGGCTCTGACCGTTGAACAGCCAGCGCGGCTGCCCGGCGAGCATCGCGTGGAGCAGGTGCCCGAACTCGTGAAAGAACGTGACGACGTCCCGCCACTCCATCCGCGCCCGGTCGACCGGCACGGTGGGATCGAGGAAGTTGCACAGCAGCGCGGCCTGAGGGTATTGGACGGTGGCGAGCCCCGTGCGGACGCCGAAGCAGGCGGCGTGGTTGAACTTCCCCTCGCGCGGGATCAGATCCAGATAGGCGCGGCCGAGGGGCACCCCGGCCCGGGCCACGTCGTACGCCTCGACCGAGGGGTGCCAGACCTCGGCATCCGGGACCCGAACGAATTCGATGTCGAAGAGCTCGCGGCACAGCGCGAGCAGCCCATCCCGCACGCGAACGAAGGGGAGGTAGGCGCGGAGCACCCGCGCGTCCACGCCGAACTCCTCCTTTCGGATCTTGTTGTCGTAGTAGCCGCTCCCGAAGAACTCGCACTCCCAGGGGTCGATCGAGACCGCGTCCGGATGCTCCCGGCGCTTTCGGGCGAGGTAGCGGGCGAGCTCGCGCTGCGTCGGCTCCCGGAGCACGTCCCCCAATCGCCCCAGGAACGACTGCGCGGCCGCGGGCGTGCCCATCATCTTGTCCTCGAGTGCGTACGCGGCCCACGATCCGTAGCCGAGGTCCGTGGCGAAGCGGGCCCGCAGCGCGAGCAGCTCCTCCAACACGGGTTCGTTCTCGGGGTACGCCCGGGTCATGAACGCTTCGAGCAGCTGGCGACGGAGCTCTCCGTCCTCCGCGTACGCCATCACCGGCTGATAGTCCGGATATTTCGTCGTGATGCGGATCGACCCCTCCGCGTCGGGCGCGTGGGCCGCCACAAAATCGGACGGGAGACCCGAGAGCCGGCCCGCGCCGCGGATCGCGATGCTCCGGTCGAGGCGCGCGATGTTCTCCATGAACTGGTTCGAGGTCCGATCGATGGCGTTCGCCGTCTCGAGGAGGCGCGTCCGCGCTTCGGGGGACGCCTCCACTCCGGCCCGGCGCATCTCGCGGAGCATCTTACCGACAGCGAAACGCGTCGGCTCGTCGGCGGAACTCAGGTCGAGCGCCTTCAATCTCCCGTAGGCCGCCTCGTTGAGCCGGTAGCCGTTCAGGAATCGCTCGGCGAGCTCCGCCACCTCTCGCCCGACGAGGCGGGTCGCGGCATCGGGGTGTCCCGAGAAGATGATCGATCCCTGCGCCTCGACGTCCTGGGCGCGCGCGATCAGGCAATCGAGAGGGGCGAGGAAGCCGTCGAGGGTGGGCGGGTCGGCGCGCGCGACGAGGTCGGAGAGCTCCCGCCGGATCGACTCGATCTCGCGTTCGCCCTCCTCCCGAAGCGCGGCCGGGGTGAGACCGAACGTCAGCCGCCCGAGCTGAGGGGGCCACGGCGCACGAGGGGTTCCGGACAACGAGTCCGACAGAGACCGAGGTTCGGATAGCCTCGTCGGGCGGGCCTCAGAGACGGGTGGAGTTCGCGGCGGCCGCGGGCTCGGGAGCGAGCCGCAGGCCGAGCAGCACCTCGCCCGAGACGACCCACATCTTGCTGCGGAGTCCCCACGCACCGAGGCCCCCTTCGGCGTAGCCGAGCTCCCGCCGCTCCACCGTTCGGAATCCGCGGGAGAGGAACAGCTCGATCGAGCTCGTGTTCTCTTCCTCGGCGGCGGCGTAGACGACCCGCACCCCGTCCCGGGCGAACCCGGCGAGCGCGTCGTCCAGGAGCCGGGCGCCAACGCCGTGGCGCCGGTCGCTTCGCCGAACCGCGAGGTAGTAGACGTACCCCACCCCCGGCGCGAGCCGCTCGAGCAGGGCGACCCCGACGACCTCGCCGGAGACGAGCGCCGCGCGGACGCGGCCCACCTGCCGCAGCGTCCGTTTCGCGTGCCAGCGGTAGATCCCCACAAAGGAATCGATCAGCACGGGTACGGCGCGTTCCCGCTCTCCTCCGGAGAGATCGACCAGCTCGAGGTCGTTCGACTCGGGCATCGCCGTCGGGCCCGGAGCGGCCGGCGGCAGATGAACTCCCCGGACGCGCGGGGCCGCGGCCTCATGTACCGTCCTGCGGTGGGCAGATGATGCGAGCCGTCGACGCGCGCCGGATGCGGGTGAACCGGCAGAAGTGGGACGAGTCGGTGCCCCTGCACGTTGCCTCGCGCGTCTACGATGTGCCGGCGTTCCGGCGGGGCGCGGACCCTCTCCTTCCGTGCGAGATCGCGCTCATGGGGCCGGTGCGTGGTCGGAGCCTCGTGCACCTCCAGTGCCACTTCGGGATGGACACGCTCGCGTGGGCGCGACGCGGCGCGCGCGTCACCGGCGTCGACTACTCGGCGCCGGCCATCGCGGCGGCCCAGAAGCTCGCCCGGGAGGTCCGGGTGCCGGCGCGGTTCGTCCGTTCGAACGTGTACGGCGCGGGCCGCCGCCTCCGGAGCAAGTTCGATCTGGTGTATACGGGTAAAGGGGCGCTGTGCTGGCTCCCGGATCTCGCGCCGTGGGCTCGGGTCGTCGCCGGGCTGCTCCGGCCCGGAGGGCGCCTCTTCTACCTCGAGGACCACCCGATCGCCGAGGTGCACGAACGGGAGGGTCCCCGCGGCCCTCTCGTGCGCCGAAACCGGTACTTCCAGCGGCCGCCGTTCCGGGACGAATTCGCCGGCACCTACGCAGTCTCGGCCCCCGTGATGCGGCACCGGGTCTCGTACTCTTGGATCCATCCGATCCAGGACGCGATCGGCGCGATCGTGGGCGCCGGACTCGTCCTGGACTCGTTCGTCGAGTACCCGTTCTCCTACTGGCGCCGGTACACCGGGATGCGGTCGACGCCCGACGGGTACTGGCACCTGCGCGACGAGCCGGGCCGGTTCCCGCTGATGTACTCGCTCCGGGCCCATCGACCCGGAGGCGTGCGGGCGCGCGGACCCGCGGCGTAGCCCGCCGCCGGTCCGGATTACTCGTACCGCCGGAATATCAACCGGGATGCCACCCAGACCTCGATGGGGAGGACCGGCACCCTGAGCCGAGCGCTCGGGACCGGGGCGCGCGGTGGACGCTGAGCTCGTTCTCATCGCTACCTCGCTCGCGCTCCTCACTACCCTGCTGTTCGTTCTCTCGGTGCGCGCCCTCGCGAAGTACCGCGAGAACCGCTCGCGCTCGCAGCTCATGTGGGGAGGCGGGCTCTCCATCGCGACGGCGGCGATGGCGGTCGAATCGGTCGTCTATCTCGGCGTCGTATCGAGCCCGCTGCTCCAGGCCTACGTCTTCTTCTCTGCGGCGATCGTCGGCGTCCTCTCCCTCGGCGCGACGAAGATCCTGCGCAGCCCGCGCGTGGAACGGGTCTACACGTGGTACATCGCCGCGACCTGCGGGCTCGTGGCCGTCGCGAGCGCCCTGACCCCGCTCCCCGATTCGATGGTCACTGGCGGGATCATCTCGGGGAATCCTCCGCTCGACCTGATCCTGCTCTCCTCGCTCGTGACCGTCCCGGCGACCGTCGTGCTCCTCACCGCGACCGCCCTCTCCCTCCGCCGTTCCTGGCGCTGGCAGACGCTCCTGATGGCCGCGGGGGCCGTGATCCTCGGCGCCGGCGGGGCGCTCTACATCGCCTCGTTCCCGATCGCGCTCTACTATGCCGAGTTCATCGGCATCCTCCTGCTGTTCCTCGGCCTCGTGAGCCTGCCTCAGCCCACCCCCGCCGCCGCCCCGAGCCCGGCGGGCGCTCGGCCGATGTCGTAGGCGCCGGGGGTCCCTCGCTCTACGCCGCGACGATCGTGTCGCGCGTCAGCTCGGCCGGCTTCGTGAGCCCAAGCAGGGCGAGCGTGAGATCGAAGTCGGCCAGCAGATTTTCCGTGACCTGCTTCACCCCGTACTCCCCGTCGATCGCGAGCCCCCAGACATACGGCCGGCCGATCAGGACGGCCCGTGCCCCGAGCGCGAGGGCCTTCGCGATGTCCGCCCCGCTCCGGATCCCGCCATCGAGCAGGACGGGGATGCGCGTGCCGGCCTCCTCCATCACCTTCGGCAGGGCCCGGAGCGACGGGATGCTCCCGTCGAGCTGGCGCCCCCCGTGATTCGAGACGATGAGTCCGTTCGCCCCGGCCTCCATCGCGTCCACGGCGTCCTGCGGGTGGAGGATCCCCTTCACGACGATCGGCATGGCCGTCCGCTCGCTGAGGAATCGGATGTCGGCCCAGGAGAAGGTCAGGTCGCCGATCATCCCGACCGCTCGGAGGACCGCGGCGGGAAGGTCCTCTTCGGGGGGCCGCTCGAGTCGCGAACGGAACACGGGGTCGCTGAAGTAGTTCCCTAGGCCGATCCCCCCCAGGAACGGCAGGTAGGCGCGGGCGATGTCGCGGTGGCGCCAGCCGATGATGCGGGTGTCCAGCGTGACGACCAGCGCCGAGTATCCGGCCTTCTCGGCGCGTTGAACCAGGCTCAGGTTGAGGTCCCGGTCGGGGCCCCAGTACAGCTGGAACCAGTGCGGAGCGGAGCCGGTGACGGCGGCGATCTCCTCGAGGGAGCGCGTCGTCAGGGTGCTCGCGACCATCGGCACGCCGGTGGCGACGCTCGCGCGGGCGACCGCGAGGTCGCCCTCAGGGCGCACGGCCTCGAGCGCTCCGACCGGCGCGAACAGCACCGGAGCGGGGAGGGACTTCCCGAACAGCTCGACTCGGGTATCCCGCTCGTGCACGTCCCGCAGCATCCGCGGGATCAGGTGCCAGCGTTCGAACTCGGCGATGTTGTGGCGGGCCGTGCGTTCGCCTCCCGCCGCGCCGGCTACGTAGTCGAAGACCGGTGGGCCGAGGACGGACCGAGCGCCGTTCTCGAGTTCGTCCATCCCGACCGGGACCCGGGAGATCGGGGCCGTAGGCCCCGCGAGATAGATCGAGCGCTGCCGCGACGCTCCGAACCCCCCGTAATTCTCGGGCATCCTCGCCAACATGGTCGGGTCCGGGAGATAATGGATGTGGGCCGCGGGGGGGGCTCACGTCTTCCGGGGACGAAGGAGTCCGGTGACGAGCGCGAGACCGAGCACGATCAGGCCGAAACCGACCAGTTCCCAGGCGTTGAACGGCTCTCCCAGAAGGAGCGTCCCGACGGTCAGGGCCGCGACCGGATTCACATAGGCCACGACGTTCGCGCGGCCGGGCCCGACGCGATGGTGCAGCGCGAAGTAGAGCGCGTACCCGGTGAGCGAGGGGAGCAGCACGAGGTAGGCGAGGGCCAGCAGCACGGGCGAGGAGATCGGGAGAGAGGATTGGGGTTCAACGACGGGAAGGAGCACCGCGAGGAAAACGGTCGCGACCACGAATTGCATCGAGACTCCCCAGAGCGTCTCCCCTTCCGGCCGCCGCGCGCGGAGCAGCACCGAACCGAACGCAAACGACGTCGCCGCGGCGAGGATGGCGATCGGACCCCAGACGGAGGTCGCGAGCGCGACGCCGGGGGGAGGAAAGACGAGGACGAAGACGCCGACGAACCCGAGCCCGAGGCCGAGGAGCGCGCTTCGGCGCAGCCCCTCCCCGGGCAGGATCGGCAGCGCGAACAGCACGGTGAGCAGCGGGGCGATCGCGATCAGGATCGAGGAGAGCCCGCCGGAGGTCGTTTGCTCCCCGACGTAGAGGAACAATCCGTACAACCCGACGATCGGGATGCCGAGGAGCGCGGATAGCCCGAGGGCACGGGCCGATGGGCGCGGGATGCCGAGCACCGCGGCCAACGCGGCGATCGCCCCCGCCGAAAGCGCGTAGCGGGCGGCCGCGAAGGCGATCGGCGTCGCGCCCGCGAGCAGCCCGAACCGGATCACGGGGTACGCGCTCCCCCAGATCATCCCGACGAGCACGAGCAAGAGGAGATTCCGACGTTCCTCGGCGCTCGCGCTCGTCATCGCTCGGGGCGGCTCCGGGTCGCCGGACCGGGCGTCGAGCGAGCCGGAGTTAAGGGATTATGGGGGACGCGACCGGGTCCGGCGAGGTCCGGTCATTAAGAGCCTCCTCCCGCTCGCGAGCCCGTGAACGTCATCGGGCCCGCCGGGCTACCGCTTCCCTCCCGCTACGTCCTGCCGCTGATCGAACGCCGCGTGGAGTCGCCGAGCGTGCGCACCTTCCGCTTTGCGACGACGGGGACCGGTTTCCGGTACCTGTCGAACCAGGCGATCCGCCTGAGCCTGCCCGGCGTGGACGACCCGTGGGGGGCGGTGCGGACGTTCTCGCTCTCGTCGAGCCCCTCCGAGCCCGACCAGCTCTCCGTCACCTGCAAGATCACGGACACCCCGCTCAAGCAGGCGTTGGACCAGCTCTCCCCCGGCGCGACGGCCCACGTTTATGGGCCGATCGGTCGATTCTTGTTCGAGGCGGACCGGCCGGCGCTGTTTCTCGCTGGCGGAATCGGAATCTCTCCCTTCCGGGGGATGCTGCGGTACGCGGCGGATAGCGGCGCCGCGCGCCCATACACGTTGCTCTACTCCGCCCGCGTCCCCGAAGAATTCGTCTTCCGCGACGAACTCGACACGCTCGCGCGCGACCGATCGAACGTCGCCGTGCACTACACGGTCACGCGGCCCCGAGAGTCGAGCGCCGACTGGCGGGGCCGCGTCGGGCGGATCGACCGGGCCTGGCTCGAGGAGCACGGCCACCTCGACCGGCACCCCCGATGCTATGTCGCCGGCCTGCCGGAGATGGTCGTGGCCACGGTCGCCCTGTTGACCGAGACCCTCGGGGTCCCCGTCGACGACGTGGATTACGAAGTGTTTCGTGGGTTCTGAACGCCGCGACCGCTACGCCTCGGCCGTCTCGACCGCTCGGGCGGAACGCGTCGACCAGGTCGACGCGGGCTCCCGCTCGCCCGTCGGGCGAGGGGAGGGGTCGAGGGCCGGCGCTCGGGCGCGCCACGCGAAATATTCGGCGGACTCTTCCTCGGGAAGGTCGCACATCGTGGGCCGTTACGGCATCTCCGCACAAGAAGGCGGGGGGCCGGATCTCGGTTCGAACCGTTTCCTCTGCCTCGAAAAGAACTAAACCCCGACCGGCGACGCAAGCTGGGGGCCGTGGGCTCCCGATGCCCGTGACCGGGTGGACGGGTGGACCGGGGTGACAAACGAAGAGCTAGCGATCCTCGACCTGAGCAAGGTCGGGCGAGGCGAGTGGATGCCGCCGATCGGCGCGATGGGCGGCCCGCCGGCGCACGAACTGTATCGCGACCTCGTGATCCATGCGGGCCTCCGCGTGCTCAAAGACTCGGACGGCGCCCCGTGGGTGGAGCTGCGCGACGGGGAGCATCGCCACGCGTTTCCGGTGCCGAGCCCCGAGCTCCGCTCCGCGCTCGATCGGTTCCGCATGCGGCGGAACTTGCGTCCCGTTCCCGAGAGCGACATCGAAGAACTCGCGCGCGTCATCGAGGCACGGGTCTCGGATCCCGACCTCGAGGTGCCGCTCGAAGCCGCCGAGACCGCCGGCGCGCCGGTGCCGATCGTCTCCACCGCCCCCGAGGCGCCGGCCCGAAACTGGGCGGTCGACGAGCTCGATCACCTGATGCGGGAGGTTGACGCGATCCAGGGCCGGGGTCCTCCGGTCGCGACGCCCGAAGAGCCTCCCGTTCCCGGCGGCTACGGCGCCTCGCCGCCGCTTCACCGCCGACTCCCCCACCGCTGGCACACGGCGGTCTCGAGCGCCCGGGAGGTCCGGTCGACCGCCGACCCCCGATTACCCCGGTATGTTCGCGCGTTGCGCGAACTCGTGCAGGACGGAACGTGGATCGGGTCGCTCACCGAGATCGCGCGCCGGACCGGTGATGACACCGATGAGGTCTTCTCCGCCCTCTTGCAGTTCCACACGGACCTGGTCGGGAACGACCTCGTCGTCGCGCCCGTCGAGGTGGAGGACGGCTGGCAATGGGTCGTCGTCGACCGGGGTCGCCTGCGAGACCCCTCCGCCCGCTAGCGGCGGGCCGGGCGTCGCCTTACTTCTCGGCGGCCGAGCCGCCCTTCGGCTTCGTCGCGCGCTTCTCCGCCCAGAGACGGTTGCGCTCGGCCAGCCATTCGAAATTCTCGGCGAGCGTGGGGGACTGGATCGTGCGCCGCTCCCGCTCGATGGTCGGCTTCAGGAACTGCCAGATGGAACGGATCATCCAGCGGTCGTGGACCATGTCCTCGTTGAGGAGGTGGAACTTGACGAGCGTGCCCATCGTCTCGAACAGCTCGATGAACCGGTGCACGTAGAGGAACTCGGGCGCGTCGCGCAGGATGGGGTGGACGTTCGGCGCCTCCGCGCCGAGGTGCGTCGTGCGGAACCAGTCGATCGCCTTCCGAGTCTGCTCCTCCGCGGCGAGTTCGTCGATGCGAAGGAGAAGGTCCGCATCCTCCCAGGTCGGCTGCTTGGCCATCGTCCGACACAGCGTGCCCCGGGGTCAAGGAGGTTTCGTTCGATCCCCCCCGTTTCAGCACCTTGCGACCCGGGTTAAGGACCCCGGATCGGTCGGACGGGGGAGAGCCATGAGCGGCGAGGTAGTGCATTTCGAGATTCCGACGGACGACGTGGAGCGGGCCCGCAGGTTCTACCAGCGGGCGTTCGGCTGGAAGATGACCCCTACCCCGGGAATCGAGTACACGCTCGTACAGACCAGCGCCTCGGGCTCCGACGGACAGTCGGCGCGGCCCGGCGCGATCAACGGGGGGTTGCTTCGACGCCAAGCCCCCGTCACCGCCCCGACGATCACGATCCGGGTCGACGACATCGACGAAACCGCGAAGAAGGTCGAGAAGAACGGCGGGAAGATGGTCGAGCCGCGGGCTCCGATCGCGGACGGCAGCATCGGATTCGCCGCGTACTTCCGGGACAGCGAGGGGAACCTCGTCGGGTTGTTCGAGCCCGCTCGTCGCTGAAATCCTCGATGTCACGCCCCGGTGATCGGCAACCGCATGCGGAACGGCCCGGCGACGATCCGTAGCTCGCGGATCGCGCTCCGGATCCGCCCCTCGGCGGTCGCCGGGGCGAACCACTCGAGGTCGTCGCAGAGCGGACGGAACCCCATCCGTTCGTAGAGTCGCCGTCCCGCGGCCGAGGATTGGAGCCAAGCCATTTCCCCCCCGAGACCCCGACCGTCCGCGAGGGCGACCGCGGTCAGCGCCTGGGCGAAACCCCGGCGTCGGGAGGAGGGAGCCGTCGCGACGAAGAAGATTCCCGTCACCCCGTCGGACGTCGTGGCGGCTGACGTGGCGACCGGTCGCCCACGATCGTACCCCACAAACAGGCGAAGGGCCGGTCGACCGGACTCCGTGAGCGGAACCCCTCGCGAGAACGCATAGAGGAGGTAGCGCCGCGGGATCCCAAAGCCCCGGGAGGCGGCGTCGCAGAAGTCCCGCAGTGTCGCCAGGTGCTCGACACGTTCCACCCGGAGGTCGCTCGGCACAGGTGGCTCGTTCGCTCCTCCCCGGAAGACCAGGCGCGGGACGCGAGTATCGAACTGCAGCCCGGCGCCCCGGACGAGCGGTTCGAGCGCCGGTGCCCACGGTTCCGGGGCGCTCGCGCGCCAGGAAGGGGTCGACCGGTAGAAGTCGCGGCACCGGGACAAGAGGTCCGGGAGGGACGGCCCCGGCCGGACCGCGAAGAGCGTGTTCGCGGATCGGGTCGGGAGCCCGCTTCCCAGCGCCGTGGCATCGGGCCAATCTTCCCGACGCGCCCCCGGGCCTGCCCGGAGCGAGAGCCCGTGGAACCGCAGGAGATTGCGCTGGGTGCGGGCCAGCAGGTCCGCATCGGGGGCGTCGATCGCCGGCGTCGTCATCACGCTACAGCGCGGGCGCTCGGGGACCGGCTCGGGAGCGCGGAGGTTCGCGGCGATCGAGCTCGACGGCCTCGCGAACGAGAGCGATCATTTCGGGGGAGGTCGCCTCGCGTGTGGAACGAAGTTTCACGTGCCGCAGGTTCTTTCCCGTTCCTTCGAGCAAGTGATGCGGGTCGCGCAACGAAGTCCCCCGCCAGAACTCGACCCCGACGTGATGCGCGAACGCCCCGGGCAGGACGACCAGGTCGTTGCCCGTGAACCACGGCATCCCCCACTTCTTCTCGATCCGAAGCTCGGGGGCGATCGCGCGGATCACCTCCCGCACGGCCGTCTCCACCCGCTCCATCGATTCACCGGAGGGCGGGGCGGAAGTCCGTTTCGTTCGCGGCGCCATCGATCCTTTGGCGGAGGAAGAGCGCGCCCCGTCAAAGCGATGCCCGTCGCGCGCCGAGCGGCCGTCGCGCTCGCGTCAGGTCGCCGACGTGATTCGATCGCCGGTGCGGATCGTCCCTTCTTCGAGGACGCGGGCATACCAGCCGCGTCGGTCCAACGTTACTTTGAGGAACTCCGGACCTCGAGCCTCGCCGACGTACGGGAGCGTGTAGAGGTTCTCGCACGGGGTGCAGGCCTTGGTGATCTCCAGGAGGACGGGGCCGACGCGAAACCGCCGCCCCGGGACGAACGCGTCGTACGCCAGGCCCACGGAGGTGATGTTCTCGCCGAGATCACCGGGTTCGACCGGCCACCCTTCTCGCCGGAACTCCTCCAGGGTCTCCTTGGGGACCACCAGGATCGCCATCGCGGGGTCGTCGTGCTTCTCATCGTGCCGGTAGACGTTGAAGTCGCCGACGACCCCGGCGTGCGTGACGTCGGCCTCCCGGACCGGTCGCTTCGGCAGCCCCCGCTCGCCGGGCACCGCGGACTTGCGGCTGAGTTGGAAGACGTGGCCCGCGCGTTCCTCCGTTCCCCCCACGCGCGCGCCCTCCCTCCGATCACTCCGCGGGCGGCGAAATACGTTTCGTCCGTCTCCCCGACGCGTCCACTCCGAACCATGCGAACGCGAGGACCAACGCCCCGGCCACCAGCAGCCCGTCGATCCCCGCGCTGCCGACGTTCCCGAACGTAGCCGCCACGCCTCCGCCGACCCAGCAGAGCCCCGCCGTGCCCAGCGACGTAGCCAGCTCGAGCCGCTCCGACCCGGCTGCGACCGCCGCGACGAGGAACAGCGCCACCCCGCCGATCGCGGCCCACTCCGCGTTCACCAGCAGCGTCGCGCCCTCGCCCACGAGCAGGGCCCCGAGGACCGCGAGCGCCCGCTTCCATTCGGGAGTCGCTCCCAGATCGAGCACCGTCGAGGGTCGATATGTCGACGGACCGAGGACTCGTCCGTCGATCACGACGTACGGTGCGCTCGGTCGGTCGGCCTCCGGTCGCTCCACGTCACCGGCAGGGCCGGTCCCCGCTTAGCGCCGCCGAGCGGAGGCGAGGCCCGACTCGCGGGCTCAGGTACCCGCGTAATAGAGATCGAACTTCCCGCACTTCGCGCAATAGTACAGGCTGAACGGGTGGAGCGACTCCGCCGCGGCGTTCCAGCCTCCGGTGTGCGGACCGGCGCCCCCGGTCCAGCCTCCCGTTCGAAACGAGAGCATGCCGACCGACGCCATCTGGCTCTGGCAGTTCACACACAGCCGGGATCGCTGGGGAAGGGGTGCCGGGGTCGGCGCGGAGTTCGACATCGGGATCGGGTCCGGGGAGGGCGGCAGCGGTCCCCCGGTCCCCGTCGGGGGCGTTCCCGGCGCAACCCGGGTCCCGCACTGGGTGCAGAACGCGCTGTCCGCGGCGAGCGGGCTACCGCAGCGGGCGCATCCGGACGACGCCATGCGAGAACCTATGTCGCGCGCCAGTTGAACCTTGCGCGGGGGGCGGCCGAGTGGAGCTCGCGTTCGCGCTGGTCTTCGGGCTCGCGCTCGGATTCTCGCTGACGATCCCTCCCGGGCCGATGAACGCCCTCATCGCGTCACAGACCGTCCGTTCGTTGCGCGCGGGGATCGTGACCGGACTCGGCGCGATGAGCGCCGACCTCGTCCTCGGCGTCCTCGTCTACGCCCTCCGGTCCGTCGTCGACCTCGGGTCCGTCGTGCGGTGGGTGTACCTCGTCGGGGCCGTCGCGATGACCTTCCTCGCGATCCGACTGCTCCGACCCCGACGGAGCGCCGAGACGCCACCGACCGAGGCCTTGCGGACCTACTCCCAGGGCGTCTTCGTGGGCGTGACCAATCCCGTTCAGATCGTCTGGTGGCTCACCGCCGGTCTGGCGTTCGCCTACCTCGGCGGGTACGTGCTGTTCCTCGGCCTCTTCGCCGCGATCGCGATCTGGGTCGTCACGTTCCCCTACGCGCTTCACCTGGGGACGCGAGGCCGACCGAGGGTCGGCGAGGCCGTCGTCATCGGGTCGGCCATCCTGCTGCTCGGGTTCGCGGGCTACTTCGTCTATCTCGCGCTGTGATCAGGCCCGCGCCGCGGGAGCGCTTTTCAGCCGCTCCGCGAAATGCGATCGGAACTTCGCGACCTTCGGGGCGATCACGAACTGGCAGTACCCCCCCGACGGGTTGCGCCGGAAGTAGTCGTGGTGATACTCCTCGGCCGGGTAGAACGCGGTGAACGGGACGAGTTCCGTGACGAACTTCTTCCGCCAGATCTTCTCGCCCTCGAGTTCGGCGATCACCCGTTCGGCCGTCGCCTTCTGCGCGGCGTCGTGATACAGCACGACGGACCGGTACTGGGTCCCCACATCCGCGCCCTGGCGATTCAGCGTCGTCGGATCGTGGACGGTGAAGAAGATCGTCAGGAGATCGTGGTAGGAGAGGAGCTTCGGGTCGAAGGTCACCTGAACGACCTCCGCGTGCCCCGTCCGACCCGTGCAGACCTCCTCGTAGGACGGGTTCGGCCGGGTGCCGCCCGCGTATCCCGGCTCGACCCTCTCGACGCCCCGGAGCTCCGAGAACACGGCTTCCGTGCACCAGAAGCAACCGCCGCCCAACGTCGCGACCTCCCTGCCGCCCGAGCTCGTTGCCCCGCTCATGATCCCTCTCCGTACGGGCTACGGGCGCGGATAAGCCGGCCGGACCGGGGCGACCGACGACCCGGGGCGTCCACGTAATGAGCCGTCGATGCTCCGGGCCGTTCGGTGGTCCACGTGAGCACGTGCCCAGAATGCGGCGCCGAAGTGGCGTACTCCGTGCAGGAGGCGCGCGTGCTGACCGGCACCTGCGACGAGTGCCATCGGGTGACGACGCTCGTAGAAGGGACCCTCCCGCTCGGCTCCGGGTCGGCACCGCCCTCTCCATCGCCGGCGGGGGAGCCTTCTCCCGCCGCTCCGCCCGCCGTCCCCGGCCCCGAATGCGCCGACTGCGGCTCGCCGCTCAGTGTTAGCGCCCGGGACGATGGGGCCCTCGAAGTCCACTGCGAGGAGTGCGAAACGACGACCGTGTTCGTGCCGGAGGGCGCCCCGCCGGCGGGGCGCCGGGAGCGATCGGCGCCGTACCAGCGCGCGCCCCGTCGCGAATTCGGGGGAGGCGAGGGAGCACCCCGTTCCCGCCCGTGCCGCCAATGCGGGGCTCCGCTGACGTTCTCGAACGACGCCGAGGGGAACCTCGTCGGAGAGTGCGCGGCGTGCGGCAATCGCTTCACCTTGCCGCCCCGAACCGACGGACCCCGCTCCCGGGGCGGGGACCGAGGAGGCCGATATGGCGACCGACCTCCGCCTCGATACGGGCGGAGCGGCGGAAAGTGGTCCCCTCCGGGCGGACGATCCCGACCGAGTTACGGCCGCGGTTCGGGCTCCTACGGTCGTCGCGAGCGATCCGACTCGGACGACGAGCCTCGGCGACGCCGACGCCGCGATGACGCGTGACAGTTAAGCGCCGCCGCCCGCCCCGAGCGGGTCGGGCCGCGATGCCCCCCGAGGTGGTCCGGCCCTATCGATATTCGGCGGCGATCTACGACCGGATCTACGCGTGGAAGGATTACGCGGAAGAGTCCCGACGCCTCCGGCGCTGGATCCAGAGGTACGGGCGACGCGGCAGCCGCACGCTGCTCGATGTCGCGTGCGGAACCGGGAACCACCTTCGCTACCTGAGCCGTCACTTCCAGACGACCGGCGTCGACGCGGACGCCGGGATGCTGCGCGAGGCGCGCCGAAAGCTCCCCGACGTCCGGTTCGTCCGCGCGCGGATGGAGACGTTCGACCTAGGACGGCGATTCGACGTCATCACGTGCCTGTTCTCCGCGATCGGCCACGTCCGGTCGTCCCGGGACCTCACCCGAACGCTCCGGACCTTCGCGAAGCATCTCGAGCCCGGTGGCCTCGTCCTCATCGAGCCCTGGCTCACGAGGGAGACGTACCGGCCCGGGTACGTGCATCTCGGGATCTACGGGGGCAAGCGATGGCCGATCGCGCGCATGAACCTCTCCGCGCAGCGCGGGAGCCGGTCGATCATGGATATGCACCATCTCGTCGCGACGCCAACGGGGGTCCAGCATTGGGTGGAGCACCACGACCTCGGGATGTTCGACCGTGCCACCTTCCTCGCCGCGTTCCGGGCGGCGGGCTTCCGGGCCCGCTACCGCCGGAACGGTCTGATGCCCGGCCGCGGGATGTACGTGGCCGTGCTCCGTCCCGAAGGGCGGCCCCGCTCCGCTATTCGAGGATGACCGTCGTCGCGGCCGCGCCGTGGAAGTTGACCTTCCGGTGCGTGCCGTCGCAGAGCGGCTTCTTCGACGACTGACCGCATCGGCAGAGGGCGACGTCCGCCTTCCCGTCGATCAGCACCAGATTCGGCCCGTTCTCGATCGATTGCACGACGACCTTCGGCATGGTGGGAGCCCGACGGCACCGGGGGGTATAGTCCTGCGGTAGCCGCAGCGGGAGCAGGTGGCGCGGCCGCCCCCTCCCGTTCTACGGAGGAGTCGATCCCGGCGGGTCCGGAACGAAGACGAGGGAGATCGAGTTCACGCAGTGTCGCTTGTCGCGCGGGGTGAATCCCTCGCCCACGAACACGTGACCGAGGTGCCCGTCGCACCGGGCGCACCGGATCTCGACCCGCTCCCCATCCGCATCCGGGAGGTGGCGCACGGCGCCCTCGACCTCTCGATCGAAGCTGGGCCAGCCGCAGCCCGCGTCGAACTTGTCCGCCGAGCGGTACAGGACGGCGCCGCACTGTTTGCAGGCATACGACCCCCGTCCGGTGAAGTGCTCGTACTCTCCGGAGAACGGCGGCTCGGTCCCTCCGTGGCGGATCACGCGCTCTTCCGCGCGGGTCAGCTTCCTCAAGGGCACCGATACGGGCTCGGACACGGACGCCCGAGCGGTCCTGCCGATATTACTCCCGCGCCTGAGACCGGTCGTCCGGGGCCCCCGGGGAACCCTCGCGCGGAGCCGGTCCGACGCGAAGTCCCCGACCCCAGGGTCCGAGAGGCGCGGCGCCGACTCGGCCCCGGT
>Ga0335073_10002188_pt1 | contig 26706 bp, 14 predicted proteins | sample Lox_Sample_22_FD_207093 | JGI IMG/M metagenome (GOLD analysis project Ga0335073, IMG submission 207093) | Soil microbial communities from Loxahatchee National Wildlife Refuge, Florida, United States - Lox_Sample_2.2 | ecosystem: Environmental > Terrestrial > Soil > Wetlands | place: USA...
AGCTATTGCACCAAAACTTTGCGTTGACTTTTGTGAATGCTCTGTTAACTTGGCATCGTCGACGGTCGAAAGGGTTGGCACAATAATACTGAGCCAGTCCAAAGTAGACTGAGTGATCAGCCAGGCGGGGCAACCTGCAGGGTGACCAGACCTGAAAAAACCGACGGCTCTGCGAGGGGCAGTTGGGGTTTGGGACTGCGAAAGCAGTGGTCGCATCAAGGGGCTGTGACGGTGCATGCCTCCACGCTGTGAGCTCCCTCGCAGGAGCGAGCGGCTAGAGCATAACCAATGTCACGGCCCTTTCAATTTTTCCCCACCTTTTTTCTCTTCAACTTCCTGCCATCCTAAACGTGATCTTTGTGCGGAGGATCTCCGCACTCCCGATTGGCCCAACTTTCATTTGTGCCCTTCCGCGGGCCGATCACGTCGCGCGCGGCTGTGAAGAGCACCACCCCCCAAGTGAAGAACCTCGACCAGGTCCATCACATCTGCAACGCAGCAGCGCCAAGTCTCTTAGAAAATCGTTTTACTGACTCGCCTTCGCCTGTGGGATAATTCCACCCGGAAATAATTCCGCGCCGGCTTGCACACGCTGTCGCGGACATCCTACTCATTTTTCGCGAGGCCAACCTTCCATGGCTAACAATCCCCTGTCTCGTCGTCAATTCATTCATCTCGGCACTGGCGCTCTGGCCGCCACCACCGTCGCAAAAAATGTTCTGCAGCCTCGTATCCTTTCCGCGTCGCCGCGTCCCGTCGCGCCCAGCGATACCGTGCGCTTCGCCTCGATCGGCACTGGCATTCGCGGATGCGAGCATCTGGAAGCATCCCTGCAGGTCCCCGGCATTCAGTGCGTCGCGGTCTGCGATCTATACGACAGTCGACACACCGCCGCGCAGGAATCCGTGAAGAATCCCAACGTCACGGCCACGCGCGAGTATCGAAGGATTCTCGACCGCAAAGACGTCGATTCCGTTCTCATCGCCACCATGGACCACCAGCATCGGCAAATCTTCGAAGATGCCTGCGCCGCGGGCAAAGACATCTATTGCGAGAAGCCGATGTCGCACACCGTCGAAGACGGATTCGTCATGATAGAAGCCGCGCACAAGAACAATCGCATGGTCGCCGTCGGCAGCCAGCGCGTCAGTTCCGTTCTCTACGCCAAAGCCAAAGAGATTTACGACTCCGGCAAGCTGGGCGAGGTCTTCTCCATCAACGCCTATTGGGACCGCAACTCGCCCAGCGGCGCCTGGGTCTATCCCATTCCACCTGATGCCAGCGAGAAAACCATCGACTGGAACACCTTCCTCGGCAATGCGCCGAAGCGTCCATTCGACCCTATTCGCTTCTTTCGCTGGCGCTGCTTCACCGATTACGGCGAGGGTTTGGGTGGCGACTTGTTCGTCCACCTGCTGAGCGGAATTCACTTCATCACCAGCACAAACCAACCCGCGCAGCGCGCGCAATCGAGCGGCGGTCTCTATCACTTCAAAGATGGCCGCGAGTTCCCCGACCTGATCGAGACGCTCTACGACTATCCGAACTTCCGCGTCACCCTACGCTGCAATCTCAACAACGACGGCGGAGAGTTCATCGGCTTCTTCGGCACGAAGGGCACGATGATCATCAAAGATGAAACCCTGAGCTACAAGCCGCAAGACACGCGTCCTGAGCCCGAAGGCTATTCCATCTATGGCTGGCCGAAGAGTCTGCGGGATCAGTACCTCGAGAAGTGGCACGCGGATCATCCCGAACCCGAGGCTCTCAAGTGGAATGTTGACGGAGAAGGCGAGTCCTACGCCAATCCTCCCGGCTATAGCGACACCGTCGATCACCAGGCGAACTTCTACAACGCCGTTCGCACGCGCAAACCGGTGGTCGAAAACGAAGTCTTCGGCAACAACACCGCCATCGGATGCCATCTGGCGAACTTTGCCTATTTCAACAAGTGCGTCGCAGTCTGGGATCCGTCAGCCAAGAAGATCGTAAAAGGATAGACACTGCCGGTAACAATAACCGCAGTAAGAGGATAAGAAAATAACAGGCCCGCGTGGAAGCGCGGGTCTGTTCCTGGCAATACGGCCGCTCGATTTTCGCGTCCCTTGCTCTTAGCCGGTCTTAGGGAACGGCGACTTCGATTACGGAGGATTTCACGCTTTCGTTGCCGTAGATGTCTACCGCCGTGGCCGCGTAATAGTAGGTCGTCGAGTTCGAGACACTCGAATCGCTGTAGAGTGTCGATGCGATCAGTCCTCCGGTGTTGATTTTCTGCCAGTTCACTCCGTCCAGTCCGCGATACATGTTGTAGCCCGCGACGTCGGCCGAAGTCGACGCGATCCAACTCAGGTCCACTACGTGAACCGGCGCCGGCTGAATGGCCACCGTGTACGAGGCCTGGGAGACGTGCCCGCCGCAACCTTTGACCCGCACGCTGAAAGAGTACGAAGCCGCCGCCGTGGGCGTGCCCGAAAAAGCCAGCGACTCAGTATTCGCCGCCGTGGCGAACGCAACGCCCGCCGGCAACGTGCCGGTGACCGTCCACGCATAGGGCGTGCAGCCACCTTTCGCGGCGACTGTGCCCGAGTACGCGGTTCCAACCGTGCCGTTAGGAAGAGCTGAAGTCGCGATTTCGACGAGCGCAAGCGACTCTGTAGAGAACACGGTCAGAGATAACAACAGTAAGGAAGACAGGAACAGTACATATGACAGCTTCATAACTGCAAATGAACCTCGCTTAGTGAAGATGAATTGTTGCCCTACATAGATATGTATCGGGCGCGAACTCAAACTCTTCTAGCGCGGATCACTCGCACTTATGATTGCGCTCACAAATCGGGATAAGTCACTGGTAAATCAGGTTCCAATTTGGGTTGGAGGGGGAATCGTTAGGGCTAGAACTTATGTTGCCGCGCGACGCGTTGCGCTGCCTGCGGCGCAGCTTGACTCAACCCGAACGGATGATCCACCTGGCCGACGCAAGAAGAGCGTCATGGCGGAATGTACGTACAAATGTTCCTGCAGGAACACTGTGAAAATGTACGGAGGTGGCGCTCTCAAGTAATTGAGCCTTCGAGGGTGGTTATTGGCGGTGTCGTGTTTGCAATGGCTTAGGCTGTGGAAGAAATGTCCACTTTCGAGGACGTTCGAGGATACGAAAGTAGACTTGACATTCGTCCGTGAGCGTATCGAGGGAGTCCCCACTTCTTGCGCAAGCGAGGCGCAAGAACTGGGGCACCTATCGACAGAAGGCAAATCCACCCTAGAAGATCATTTTCGCGCCGAACTGGAGGCGGCGGCGACCGATGCCGTCGGTAATGATGTTGCCGGCAAAGGTGTCACCCCCGTTCGGGTTGAAGGCAAGGCCGCCAAACTGATTGATGCCGTTGATCGAATTGACGGCGTCATTCACGTTCTGCGGCGGAATTCCCAGCCACTGATGATTGAACAGGTTGAAGGCCTCGGCCTGGAACTGAATGGTGACGCGTTCCGTGACCCGAGTGTTCTTGAAGACGGCCATGTTGACGGTGCTGATGGGCTGGCCGCGTTCGGTGTTGCGACCGAGCGAGGAAAAGGGCGTGCCAAAGATTTTCTCCGCGGCAACATTGTTGACGATGAAATGAGCTGCGGTAATCGGAGTGACCGGGCACTGGCTCGAAGTACCCCCGGTTCCGATGCAGCCGGCGTTCACGCTGGCGAGAGTTCCGACGGGATAGGCAGTTCCGCTCGAGTTCGGGCAAGTGGCGAGAGTTCCGTCGCAGTATTGACCCACCTGGCTCAAGGGAAGGCTGGTGTCACCGAGGAACGGTCGGCAGGTGTCGAGCGAGCCTCCGGTGAAGTTACTGGGGTCGCATAACCCCTGACCCGCATTCTGCTCAACCGTCCATGGCTGACCGCTGGTGTAACGATAGGTGCCGTTGATTTCCCAGCCGCCGGCCAAATGCCCCAACAAACCGGACTGAGAGTGCTCGAACGGCAGATCGTAGACCCACAGCGCGCTAAATACGTTGGGGAAGTCGTAGTTGCTGAGAGCACGCTCGGCGCTGGTGACGTTAAAGGGATTCTGGGCCAGGGCGAAGAATGAGCCACTGTTGGTGGAAAAAGCCTCGGAAGCGTTGTCGATGGTTTTGCTGAAAGTGTAGGAAGCTTCCCCGGTAAAACCGTGCCAATTCTGCAGGCGGAATTGGGACTGCAGGCCGTGGTAGATGGAATAGCCAGAGTTGGCGTATTCGATGACGCGGCTGTAATTGCAGTTGACGTAGCCGACCGGATTTCCGAACTGGTCGGTTCCGGTGGATCCCGGCGCGCCGGGCGTGGTGCAGGGAGCGAGGCCGGACGGAATCACGCTGCCGAATCCGTTGCTGACCAAAGGCAGGATGTCGGGATTGCCATTGACCTCTTGAAACTGGGCGAGATCGTGGTTTCCGACGTAGCGGAGTTCTGCCGCCATCTTGTTGGTGATCTGGCGTTCGATGCCAAGGTTCCACTGCTCGGAATAGGGATTGCGGAAGTTCGGGCCGAACTGGAGTTCGGTGGCGAAACCGGGGTTACCCTTGGGAGCGAGCGGGAAAAGAGCGGCAGCGACGTTGGCGCCATCGAGATTGGAAATATCGGGTAAGCCGGCAGCGCCGGTGTTGGACGCGTTGGGGATGGTTGCCAGGTTAGTGAATGGCGAGCTTCCCTCGACGTTGGTGGCGAGGTTGTAGTAGGCGAAATCATAGGCGATGCGGAATCCGCCACGAATGACCGTTTTATCTGCGCCGAATAATGCCGGGAAAATGTGCGGCGTCCATGCGAAACCGACGACCGGACCGTAGTTGCGGTAATGGTTGGGAAGCTGGGGCACGGTAGTGAGATTGAGAGGAAGGGCCGTGCTCCAAAGAGGATTGGGGCCGGTCTGCTGGGCCACGCTCTCATCATGAAGCAAGTTACTGGCTTCCTGGTAGAACTCCCAGCGCAAGCCGAGATTGAGGGTGAGATTGTCTCTCACTCTCCAGTCGTCCTGAAAGTAAAGGGCGATGTCGTTCTCTCTGAAACGCAACACCGGCTGCCCATAGGCGACTTGCGTCTGCAAGGGGGTGTTGGCGAGGTAGGAGTCGAAGTTGGAAAACTCGAACACACCGTTCTGCTCGAAGAGGCCGTAGTTAGGAGAGCGCTGGCGATCATAATCACCGCCCCACTTCATGACGTGACGTCCGTGAACCATGGAGGCGTTGTCCTGCAATTCATAGATGTTGATGATGCGGCCCTGAGGAAAGGCAAAGCTTTGCCCCACGCCCAAGACGGTGGGATCTTCGATGTTGACGTCAGGGGAGCACAAGCCAGAGGTCGACAAGACGCAGGTGGGGAAACCGCCGCCATCAAATTCGGAGCGGGCGCGAGAATAGCTAAAACGCACCTGGTTGAGGAGCGAGGGATTGAAGGTGTGAGTGAGATCCAAACCGATCTGCTGGCTGCGGCCAGGGACGGTATAGATTTGTCCCTGCGCTCCGGCTGCATCGCCGAGAGGCACGTTGGTCGTGATGTCCTGCTGGAAGATGTAGCGGGCAAAGAAACGATCTCTGTTGGTGAGCTGGAAGTCGACGCGGCCGGTGCCCTCGTAATCATTGAAAGGCTGCGACAAGAATCGGGTGAGGGTTCCCATTTGAATGGGGAAATTGGTGACTCCACCGTCGGCGGAGACATTGACGTTCTGGATGTTGCTGAAAGTTGGATTGCCGACGGGGAGAGTGGCAGGGCCGAATTGCGACAAAAGAGTCACGGCCGGATTGTTGGGGAAATCAGTCTGGAGCTGTTGAATTCCGGTGGAAGTGGGGGTGAGGGACGAGGTCGAAGAGACGGGAGCACCCGCGGAACGGCTGCGCTGCATGTTGGTGGAACCAAAGAACCAGATCTTATCGCGCTTGATGGGACCGCCGATGGTGCCGCCAAACTGGTTCTGCACGAATTGAGGAACAACGGGGGCGGCGCACCCGGTGGAAGGGCTCACGCCGGAAGGACAAAATCCAAAGAGAGAAGACTTCTCCTGATTCTGCAGGGAGTCGAAGTGATCGCCCTGCCAGAATTCGTATCCCGTGCCGTGAAAGGAGTTGGTACCTCCCTTGGTGATGTAGTTGACGACGCCACCCATATTGCGACCGTATTCGGCGTCGAAGTTGGTGACGACCTGAAGCTCGGCAATGTTGTCCTGATTGCCGAAAAAGATGGAAGGTCCGCCGATGGTGTTGTCGTTGTTGTTCTGTCCATCGAGTTGATAGTTATTGGAGCGGGCGCGCTGGCCGTTGATGGAAAGCTCGGCGCCATTGTTGTTGCTGAAACCTCCGCTGCCCGCGGTTGCAACGCCGGGAGTAAACAGCACGAAAGAGTCGTAGGTATTGCCCAGAGGGATGTTGGCGACCTCTTTGTTGTCGAAGGTCTGCGAGAGCTGGTCGGTGGTGCTTTCGACCAGAGGCGCGGCGCCTTCGACGGTGACGGTTTCAGCCGTGTTGCCGATCTTGAGCGTGATGAGGCCAAGGCCGGTGTCCTTCCCGACTTCGACGATCACGTTCTGGGCGTTGTATGGGGAAAAGCCCTTCACGTCGATCGCGATTCTGTAAGTGCCCGGAGGCAGCGACGGAAGCTGAATGACGCCGGCGTTCGAGCTGGTGGTCGAGAACACGCGGTTAGTTTCGATTTGCGTGGCGCGCACGAGGGCGTTGGGTACGACTGCGCCCTGCTGATCCAATAGCGTTCCGGAAATCGAGCCGGTGACAATGCCTTGACCAACGAGGAAGCCGGTGGTGAACAGCAACATCATCATGATAAGAAGAAGCGCTCTTGCGATATGGACGAATCTGTCGAACATTTGAAGCCTCCCACAAAACTTTACGAAGACGGGCGCGAAGTGCGGCCTGCGCATCGTTTCAGCGAATCCTTTTCAGCGAATCCCCACAAACGAATGTTTTCTTCAGTGCAATACAGATTCCAAAGTTGCAGAGGCAAAGTTAAGAGTGATCGCACAAAACTGAACATACCGAGACTGCTCCGACTGTTTTGTTTGTTGGCTGGAGCGAGCGATGCGGGAGATGAAGGTGAAGGAGTGCGAGAAGAGAAGTTCACGACTTGAGAATCACCGGGACTGGGCAGGAAAAATGTTCGTTCGAGTTTGTCGCATGATGCGCAAGAGAATTTTCCAGGCAACCTTTTTCGGAGAAGCTAAGAGTGGCGCGGACGCTCCATCGATGGAAAACCAGCACCAGTCGCGGAGTTACACATAGCAGAGATAGACAAACGTGTGAATGTTATGAGTGTGTTTTGATTCACAGATGAGTGACGATTTGTTATTCAGGTTGCGAGGAAAATGTGGAGGGAGCAGGGATTCCAGAAATCGTAGATGGTGATTTCAGAATACGGTGATTAGAATTTTGCGGGAAGCGCAAAGTCCCTCGGCTGCGCTCGGGATGACAGGGCAAGACGCGGGCGCCCGCGGCACACGGTCTTCTTTCAGCTCTTCAATCTTGCAATCTTTAGATCCTGAAATCCTGAGATTTCTAAATCTGCGGCTCTAAACCTGTCAAAGGAATTTCTACCGGTGCTGTTCGCGGCGGCGGAGGTAATCGATGAACATCTGCTCGACGGGCTTGTCGTAGGCCATGAGGACGTGGCGGACGGTGTGTCCGCTGACGAAGTGGCAGACTTCTTCGGCGAGATTCTTGGCGTGATCGCCGGCACGTTCGAGAGACTGGGTCATGAAGATGACCTGGAGGCTGGCCTGGCGGTGAACGTTTTCGGGATTCTCGATGTGGCGGAGGAAGATGAGATTGCGGAGGCGATCCATTTCGGCGTCGGCGCGGAGAACGTCGATGGCCTTGGGGACGTCGCGTCCGGAAAACGCAGCGCCGCAATCGGTGAGCATTTTTTCGAGGATGGTGGCCATCTGGGTGAGGTCGCGCGTGTCTTCGGAATCGATGCGCCCACCGGCGGCCTGAGCGCTATTGGCAAAGCTGAGGAGAAGATCGCCGATGCGTTCGAGACCGATCATGACTTTCATACAGGCGAGGAGTTCTCGAGCTTCGGCGGGAGCGACTTCGGTGATGGCAGTGGTAACGCCATCGTCGATTTCCATATCGAGGGTGTCGAGTTCACGTTCGCGCTGGCGGAGCGAACTGAGCAGCGCGTTGGAGCCGGTCGCGATGCCTTCGGCGGCGGCGCCGGCAGCTTCTTTGGCGAGACGACAGGCTTCCACGGTGCGGCGCACGATGTACTGATGAGCCGGTTCGGGATCGGGAGTCTTGATTGCGGTGCTCATGAGTGTGTCCGCCGGGCGAGAAGGACGGCGACGTTGCGGTCGAAAGCCGCCGCCGTGATTCTGCCGTTCCTGGGATGGGTTGGCCAACGGCTAAGGATACGGTTTGCTGAGGAATTCATGGTTAATAAGCTGTGAATTTTGCGTCATTTTTTCGGCAACATTTCTTAGATGCATCGCGCGACGCTGTGGCTAGGTTCAGTGTCGGGCAAGAAGGAAAAAAAGCAAGAGGTAATGTGGATCGGGGCGGGAGAAAATTCTGGATGTTCCCAAAAGGGAGGGAGCGGAGTGAAATAGACAGCGTCAGGCGAGCGGAAGGGTAAAAAGAAAGATGCTGCCGTGGTTAAGGTCGCTTTCGGCGCGGATGGAGCCGCGGTGGGCGAACATAATGTGTTTGGCGATGGCAAGGCCGAGGCCGGTACCGCCGGATTCGCGGGAGCGGGCCTTATCGACGCGGTAGAAACGTTCGAAGAGGCGCGGAAGGTGCTCAGAAGAAATGCCGGCGCCGAAATCCTGAACGTAAAATTCGATGCCGCGAGCGGCATGGCGCGCACCGAGGACGACGCGACCGCCGGTGCGGCCGTATTTCATGGCGTTGTCGATCAGGTTTGAGAAGACCTGGTGGATGGCTTCGCGATCGGCCAGGACGGGCGGGAAGGACTCGACCGGGCCACCGCCCTTACCGCCGTCAATCTCGATGATCTGTAGTTCGACGCCATGGCCGCGAGCAACTTCGCGGAAACTTTCTTCGGCGTCGTGGAGAAGCTCAATGGGCGGCACGGGTTCGGGGTCAAAGCGAGTCTCGCCCGATTCCACGCGGGCAAGCGTGAGCAGGTCTTCGGTGAGGCGCGACATGCGGGCGGCGTTCTTGCGGATGATTTCGAGGAACTCACGGCTGGATGTGCCGTTTTCCGGCATGCTGTCGAGCAGAGTCTCGGAGTATCCCTGAATAGAGGTGAGCGGCGTGCGGAGTTCGTGGGAAACGTTGGCGATGAAATCGCGGCGGGTTTTTTCGACGCGCTCGGTTTCGGTAAGATCGCGCAGCACAGCGACGACGCCGCCGTCAGGCAGAGGAGCGGCGGTGACGTCATAGGCGCGGCCGGGGACGATAGAAGTGGCGCGCGCTTGTTTCACCTGCTTGGTGGTGGTGGCTGCGTTGACAGTGGCGAGGAAATCAGGATCGCGGATGGTTTCGACCACGGGGGCATGCAGGCGAGTTTGCCGATGGACGAGGCGATCCATCGGCTGATTGGCCCACTGCACGAGACCGTCTGAGCTGACGGCGATGACGGCATCCTGCATGCTGTTGAGGAGGGTTTCGAGCTGACGCTGGCTGGAGCGCACGGCGGCGAAGCTGCGCTCGACCTGGCCAGCAGTTTCATCGATGGCCGCGGCGACGCGTCCGATCTCGTCGCGAGGAGCGTCGGCAACGCGGGCGCGCAGATCACCGCCCGCGATGCGGGCCGCGACATCGACGATGTGCTCGAGGCGGCGCGAAGTCCAGACCGAAGCCATGCCAGCGATGAGCAGAGCGATCAGCAAGGCGAGAGCAGAGCCGCGTAGAAGCTGGTGATGCATCTGGGCCTGAACGGCTTCGACATCCGAAAGAGGATAGGCAAGGCGGACTGCGCCTCCGGAGATTGGCGCCGCGACGTAGAGAAAGGAAGTCCCGACGGTAGCGCTGCGGCGTTCGTCCTCGCCGGTGTTGCCGGCAAGGGCAGTAGCAAACTCCTTGCGGGTGGCATGGTTCTCCATTTTGGCGGGGTTGGATTCAGAGTCGGCGAGAACCTTGCCGGAGGCGTCAATGATGGTGGCGCGAGCGCCGGCGGCGAGGCCTTCCTCAGCGGCGATTTCGTCAAGGGAGTGGATGCCGCGATCGGCTTCGACGCGGTGCGCGAACAGAAGAGTCTTTTCCGTAAGATTGCGTTCGATTTCGGTGCGCAATGAGGTTTCCCAGGCGCTGCCGAGCATGACGTCGAGAATCGCGGCGGTAGCGGCGATGACGATCAGAAAGACCGCGAGGAGTTTGAAGAAGATGCGGTTCTTCATTTTCTACCCGTTTCAGGCCCTCTCATCATTTCGGGGATTCAAAGCGGTATCCGGCGCCGCGCACAGTTTTGAGATAGCGCGGATTCTCAGGATCGGGCTCGATTTTTTCGCGGATGCGGCGGACGTAGACGTCGACGGAGCGCGGAGTCACGTAGGCGGTATCGCGCCAGACCGAGTCAAGAAGATGATCGCGGGTGAAGACGCGCCCGGTGTGGCGGGCGAAGTAATCGAGCAGGCGGAACTCGGTGGCGGTAGTGGGGACGAGGTGACCGCGGACGGTGAGAGTCATCGCCGAGGGATCGATCTCGATTTCCCCGACCTTCATGGGACTCGGTGGCAGCGGACGCTCGAAACGGCGCAGCACGGCTTTGACGCGGGCGACGAGTTCGCGTGGGCTGAAGGGCTTGGCGATGTAGTCATCGGCACCGAGCTCGAGGCCGAGGACGCGGTCGGCTTCGCTGCTCTTGGCGGTAAGAAAGATGACAGGGACGGAGGCGAGGCCGGCGGTCTGGCGAACGGTCCGACAGAGTTCGAGCCCGTCTTTGCCCGGGACCATGATGTCGAGCACGAAAAGGGCCGGGCGCTGGCGTTCGGCATCGGCGAGAACGTTCGATCCGGTGGGATACACGCGCACGCTGAAGCCTTCGTTCTCCAGATGATGGCGAACAAGGCGAGAAATGTCAGGATCGTCTTCGACGACGAAGATGCTCGGTTTCACCAGATTATTGTAACGAAGGCAGTTGCCAGTACCTAGTACGGAGTACCCGCCTGCGGACGGAATCACGGATATTCATCGAACGTTAACAATCAGACGGAGAAAAACATTGAACCACGAAGGCCACATCAGGATCGGGAAGGGACCACGACGAGGTTAAGGGCCTTGTCAAGATAGAAGTGCTTGCCGGGCGGGATGACCGTGGTGGCGCTGTATTCGGTGATGATCGCGGGGCCGGAGTATTTCTTGCCGGGGCGGAGTTCTTCGCGGGAGTAGAGCTTCGTGGGGAGTTTCTTTCCGTCAAAAAGGGATGAGGTTTGGGGCGGGGCGAGGCTGGCGCTCTGCGCTCGCCCGGGACGGCCGGCGGCCGGCGTCTCTACATGGTCCATGTTTCCCACATGAGGCGTGCTGGATTCAAGGACGGCTCGGAGGCGGAGGGTGACGATTTCTGCGTCCCGGTGGGGATGGATGTAACCGTAGCGGCGCTGGTGTTCCTGCTCGAAGTCGCGGAGGAAAGTTTTCGTGAAGGGGATATTGAGTTCGTATCCCTGGCCGCGGTATCGGAGATCGATCGAGCGAAGACAGTGCGGCTTGCCCTCCCAATGTTCGGCGCGGAAATCGCGCGCGGCAGTTTTTTCCAGGGCGCTGAATTCACCAGTCAACTTCGTGAACGGAAGGTTTGTCTGCAGACGCCGAAAGCGGGTGAGTGCGTCCGGACCACATCGCCACAACACGGTGCGCGAATAATCCTTGACGACGTCGCTCGCAAGAATGCCGAGAGCGGAGAGCGCGCCGGGAAAAGCCGGAACGATGACGTGCGGGATGTTGAGCGCGTCGGCCAAGGCGCAGGCATGAAGGCCTCCGGCGCCTCCGAAGGCAACGAGAGCGAAGTGACGAGGATCGCGACCGCGCTCGATGGAGACGACGCGGATAGCTTTCTCCATGGTCGCGTTGACGACGCGAACCACGCCGGCGGCAAACTTTTCCAGAGTGAGATGGGTGCTTTGCTTGTTGAGCCACTCCTCGGTGACGCGGCGAGTGCGTTCGAGATCGAGAGTGAAATCTCCGCCTAGAAATCGAGCAGGCTGCAGGCGGCAGAGAAGAAGGTTGGCGTCGGTGACGGTGGGCTGCGTGCCGCGGCCATAGCAGATGGGGCCGGGATCGGCTCCGGCGGATTCGGGACCGACGCGGAGAACGCCAGCGGCGTCGAAACGGGCGAGGGAGCCTCCGCCGGCGCCGACAGTGTGAATGTCGAGCATGGGGACGCTAACGGGCAGTCCGGCGATGTGGGCGTCGTTGGCGGTAGTGATTGCGCCTTCGACGAGGGAGACGTCGGTGGAGGTGCCTCCCATGTCGAAGGCGATGATGCGATCGAAGCCGCTGGAGCGGGCGGTGGCGGCGGCGCCGACGACACCTCCGGCAGGCCCGGAGAGCACGGTACGGACGGGCTCGCGGGCGGCGGCGGAGAGTGCGGTGATGCCTCCGGAAGATTGCATGACAAAGATGCGGGGTGGGGTCTCAACGGGACTCGGCCTGAGCGCGGCGGGCGCCCCGACCGTGCCGTGACGGGCTTTCACCGTTTGTCGCTTCGCGACTGGAGCTGCGAGAACCTCTTCGGCCTGTGTCCTAGGGAGAGATGTTTCAAACACAACGCCTTCTATCGGAGCGGCGATTGTCTGCGATTCCAGATTTTCCAGATAACGCTCCATGACGGGTTGCAGATAGGCATTGATGACGACCGTAGAGCTGCGTTCGTATTCGCGAAATTCGGGGAGAATCTGGTGGGAGAGGGAGAGCGGGACCGCGAGGGTGCGCAAAGATTCAGCGATTTGCCGTTCGTTTGTCGGATTTGCGAAAGAAAAGAGCAACGAGATTGCGACGGATTGGGGCTTGGCTTTTGCGAGTTGCGCGGAGAGCCTGCGCAGCTCGTCGGGCGTGAGCTCGGTCAGAACTTTACCGTCCGCGGCGGTGCGTTCGTTGACGCCGAAGCGGAGATCTTTCGGGACCAGCGGCTCGATGCGGTCGAAGAAGAAGTCGTAGAGCTTGGGGCGAGCCTGGCGTCCGATCTCGATGGCGTCTTCGAATCCCGCGGTGGTCACGAGTGCGGTGCGGGCGCCTTTGCGCTCGAGCAGCGTATTGGTGCCGACCGTCGTACCGTGGAGGAGGACAAAATTGCTTGACGGCGTGATTTTACGGATGGCATCAACGATGGCCTGGGAGGGATCGGCGGGAGTGGAGAAAACTTTGAGCATGCGGAGATGGCCGCGCTCGGTCCAGACGCAGTCGGTGAAGGTGCCTCCGGTGTCGATGGCGATACGGAGGGGTTGGGGGCGGCGGGGCATGGTTATCGGCGCGGAGGATTAGGGTAACATTTGCGCCGTCAGGTACGCATTTCGGTCGAGCAAGCAAACCTACTTCGTGGTGAAGGCCAGAGTGAGCAGCGTTTTTTGTTCGACCTCGTGGGCCTTCGCGCTCCCGGTGGCGGGGCTCGGGCTGGAGCTACGTTTGACGCTGAGTACGGGACGATCGCCAGCGATGCGTTTCAGTCGAGGAAGCATGTTGAACATCGCTCCCATGTTGGCGGGCTCTTCCTGCACCCAGACGATGTCGGCATGCTTGCCGTGGCGATCGAATTCGGCAACGACCTCTTCGTCGGGAAAAGGATAGAGCTGTTCGAGGAAGACGATCGCGGTGGTCGTATCCTTTCTCTTCTTGCGCTCGTTCTGAAGCTCATGACCGATTTTTCCGGTGCAGATCAGGATGCGGTCGGTTTCACCGACGGTCGTGTCGGGGATGACGTTGAGGAAGCTCTTGTGAGTGAAGTCTTCAATGGGTGAAGAAGCGTCGGGATGGCGGAGCATGCTCTTCGGCGTGAAGACGACCAGCGGCTTGCGCCAGTGGCGCAGAGCCTGACGCCGCAGGAGATGGAAGTATTGTGCGGCGTTGGAGGGTTGGGCGATCTGGATGTTGTGCTTGGCGGCGAGCTGGATAAAGCGCTCGATGCGGGCTGAGGAATGTTCCGGTCCCTGGCCTTCGTAGCCGTGAGGAAGGAGCATCACCAGACCGGAAAGCAGATTCCACTTGGCTTCGCCGGCGCTGATGAACTGGTCGATGATGGCTTGCGCGACGTTGACGAAGTCGCCGAACTGGGCCTCCCAAAGGACGAGCGACTCGGGATAGTCACGCGAGTATCCGTATTCAAAGCCCAAAACACCTGCTTCAGAAAGTGTCGAGTTGTAGATTTCGCAACGCGCCTGATCGGCGGCGATGTTTTCCAAGGGCACGTATTCGTTTTCGTTTTCGACGTCGACGAGGACGGAGTGACGCTGGTTGAAGGTCCCGCGGCGGGAGTCCTGACCGGAAAAGCGTACGTGGACGCCGGACTTCACGAGGCTGGCGAAGGCCAAGGCCTCGGCCATACCGTAATCGACGGGACGCTTGCCGGCGCCCATTTCGGCGCGCTGCTCGAGAAGCTTTTTCACTTTTGGATGAATATGGAAACTCTCGGGATACGTGGTCAGACGAGTGGTGAGTTCAGATAAGTCGGTGGACGAGAGCCCGGTTTCGACTTCGTATTCGGGCCGATAAGGGCCACCGAAATATCTGTCCCAATATTTCGGCAGCTCGCGCATCAGCGGTTTCTGCCTGATACTGCCGGCTTGTTTCTGTGCGGCTTCAAACTCGGTCTTAATGGCGGCGGCTTGGGCCTGGGCGTCGGTCGCACCGATATCATCGGCATAGATTTCCCAGAGCGGCGGATGCTCTTTGATTTTCTTATAGAGCAACGGCTGAGTAATGGTGGGATCGTCAACTTCACTGTGGCCGTGGCGGCGATAGCCGATGAGATCGATGACGACGTCGGTGCCAAACTGGTAGCGGTATTCGGTGGCGAGGCGGGCGACGCGAACGACGGCGTCGACGTCTTCTCCGTTGACGTGGAAGATAGGAATCGACTGGCGGCGTGCGATGCAGGCGGCGAAGCGAGTGGAATGCTCTTCGGTGTAGCTGGTGGTGAATCCGAGAAGATTGTTGACGACAACATGAATCGTGCCGCCGACGGTATACCCGGGAAGGTCGGCGTAGTTCATGGTTTCAGCGAGGATGCCCTGTCCGGCGAATGCGGCATCGCCGTGGACGAGGAGGGGAAGATATTTTTCGCGTCCGCCTTCGCCGGTGCGATCCTGCTTGGCGCGGGTGCGGCCGATCGTGACGGGATCGACGGCTTCGAGATGGCTGGGGTTCGAAACCAGATGGATATGAACCTTGCCGCCGCTGCGCGTGAGGTATTCGCCGGTGGCGCCCATGTGATATTTCACATCGCCGGAACCGAGAACGCTGCGCGGGTCGACGTCTTCGAAGCCGGCGAAAATTTCTTCCGGCGGGCGACGCGCAACGTGGGCGATCACGTTGAGACGTCCGCGATGGCTCATGCCCATGACAAGTTCGATGGCCCCGAGACGGGAACCGGTGTCGAGGACTTCATCGACTAAAGGAATGAGGGCGGTGACACCTTCGAGCGAAAAGCGCTTCGAGCCGAGATAACGCTGCTGCATGACCTGCTCGAATATGTCGGCGCGGATGAGGAGATCGAGAATGCGGGCCTGATCTTTCTCTGTGACCTCGAAACCTTGAGACGGCGATTCCATGCGGTCGTAAATCCAACGGCGGCGCTCGGGGGCGTAGATGTGATTGATCTCGACTCCGATGGTGCTGGAATAAATGTCGCGGGCTTCGTGGGCGTATTCGCTCTCTTTGTCGAGCTCGGGAGTGCGGCGTGGACGAAGAAAGCCGAGGGGATCGAGATCGCCTTCGAGATATCCCCATTGGCGGTAAGCGGAGAAGACGCGCTCACGTTCGGGATTGGAGCCGGCGTTGGAGCCATTGATGGGAGTCTGAATGACGGCGCTGCCAGGGGACGTGGTTTTTGGCATAAGAGTGCTTTACTAGAATAAAGGATGCAGCGTCGTCTTTGGGGGATTCTGGGAGGCGTTCGGCATAGAGAGATGGCGAGACAAGCAGGTTCCTCCATTGCCGCTATGCGCTCCGGCTGTGGTCAGAATGAGGGGCGACTTGGCGGGTCAGGCAACGACGTTGTAGGGGCGCATCATCTCGTTGTCTTCATGCTCGAGGACATGGCAGTGCCAGACGTAGCGGAATTCGTCACCTGGCTTGACTTGCGTCCCTGCGGGGAGATCGAACTTTGCGATCACGCGCGTCACGTATCCCGCGTAGGTTTTGACGGTATCTTTCCACGCGGGACGCTCGTTTGACTCAGGCGGCATGGGCATGCCGAAGAGGTTGAGCTTCCCTGTCGTCATGTACGTTTTCACGTCGAAAGCCTGGCGGTTGAGGACCTGAAACTGCACAAGGTGAAGATGCATGGGATGGACGTCGCCGGTGGCGTTGGCGAAGGACCAGATTTCCATCGAGCCTGCTTTCGGGTCTTCGGTGATGGGATCATCCCAGTGTTTCTGACCAAGCAGGCCAATCATCGTGTAACCGTCGGCGGGCCGATCCATTTCGCTCAAGGCAAGGATCCTTTCGCGAACGGCTTGGGCTGGATTGAGCGGAGTCCAGGGCACAAGCGTCTCCGGAAGTGAGCTTGTGTCTTTGCCGGCGAGAGGCCTGGTGACTTTGAAGAGCATGACATCGGCGGGAACGATCTCCCCGCCGCGGGCGTAGGGCGCGGGGGCATCGTTGACGAGGGCAAAGTTCTGGCCCTGGAACTCGGAGAAATCAACGACGAGATCGAAGCGCTCCCCAGGAGAAAAAATCAGAAAATGAGTCTGCAAAGGCGCGGGTAGCAAGCCGCCATCGGTGCCGATCTGACGAAAGGGTGGAGCGTCGGCAGGCTGGCCATTGCGTTTACCGGAGGCGTCTGCGGGAACGAGCGTCAAGTGATAGAAGCGGGAATTCGAGCCGTTGATCAGGCGAAAACGATACTTGCGCGGCTCGACTTCGAGAAAAGGAGCGGCTTTCCCGTTGACGCAGATGGTATCGCCAAAGAATTCCTGCATCCACATGGGATGCGTGCCATTCTTCGGCGGAGGATAGAGCAACGAGCCGTCGACGCCGAATTTGCGGTCCTGGATGAGCAGCGGAATTTCGTATTGGCCGCTGGGAAGGTTGAGGCTGTCTTCCTGATCATCCCGAATTAGATAGACGCCGGCCAAACCGGCGTAAACGTTGAGACGAGTGATGCCCAGCGCGTGATCGTGATACCAGAGCGTGGTGGCGGCTTGATCGTTGGGATAGTGGGCGGGATTCGCGGCGATAACGGAACCGGTCTTGCCGTCCGAAGTAACCCACGCGTCGGGATAGCCGTCGCTGTCGGGCAAGACCTGGGCGCCGTGAAGGTGGGTGACGGTGCGAACCTCGGGAACACCCTCTTCGGCGCCGTGGATCGTGGGATCGACGGGCAGGAAGTGCTTGACCGGAAGCTGATTCAACCATTTCACGGAGAGCGCTTCGCCGCGGCGAACTTCAAAAGTGGGTCCGGGCCACATTGCGTTGTAGCCCCAGATGGTAGCCGGAGGAAGATCGCGGTGAGCCTTGTGTTGGAACGGAACCATGCGAATCTCAATGGGCACGCCGGCTGATCCAGGACGAAGGACTGGCGGGATGGACAAGGGAGTCACGTAACTCGGGAGCGGGCCGGCAGGTTGCGCCTCGGGAAATTCGGGGAGCTTCGGCGAGTGGGCTGGATCTGCACCCATCCTCATGGGCGGACTCATTGCGGCCGCGGCAGCCTGTTGAGCCCAAAGATGACGCGGGCCGGCGAAGAAGCCAGTTCCAGCTGCGAGGCCCATCCGCAGCACGTTACGCCTGGTGAAACTCAAAGACATACTCCGAGAGAGGCATTGAGACATTGCGGCATGGCAGTCGTTGGGGAGACTGCTGCCAGAGCAGTCCCGCGGCGGCGAATGCTCGTTTCTTCACTTCATTGCTTCTCCACTTCATCGTTTCTTCGCTTCATTATTTCTTCCTCTTCATTGTGGATGGTCGAGCAGAAGAACAATGTAAAAATCTGGTTAAAATGGCCAGCCAACGCGATGGGCCTTTTGGCGAGCAAAGGCCGATCAGGAGTTAGGGTCCCTGACCGGCCGATTGGTTAGCAGTCGCAATGAGCTTACTGCTGATTGAAGTTAAATGCGTCGAACAGGTCTCCAATTGCCGGGCTGTTCACCGGAACATAAGGATTATTGGCGGCGACCTTCGGATTTGGCAGGTTGTCGCGGCTACGGCCGGTCAAAGGCTTGAGGCCCCAGTTCCGCTCGATGAACTTGATGAGTGAAACGTGATCGGTGTAGCCGTGAGTGACGTGTCCACCCTTCGAGAACGGAGACACAATCAGCAAGGGAATCCTGGTTCCATCGCCGAAGAAGTCGACGGGCTGGATGTAACCGGAATCATAGTAGCCGCCGCCTTCGTCCCAAGTAATGAAGATGGCAGTGCTGGCCCACAGTTGCGGGTTGGCCTGCACAGCATCGACAATGTTCTTCGAAAACGCTTCAAAGACATCGAGCTTCGAAGAAGCCGGATGGCCATCGGACGGCCAGCCCGGTTTGACGATCGAAACCGCGGGCAACTCGCCGGCCTTGATGTCTTCGTAGATGTTTTGAGAGTCCTGAATGTGCTCGGTGCGGAGCGTGGCGTTGGTCATGATGTCGGTGGCGTAGTTGAAGGGGTTGCAGATGTTGCAGTAGGTGTCGAGCGGGTTGCTGAAGGTGGGATCCGACAGGAAAATGTTCCAACCGTCGCCGTAATACTTCCAGGAGACATTGGCGGCGAGGAGAGCATCGCCGATATGACGGACCGATGTTCCAGGAACAGTAAAGGGAGAGATGGAAAGAGACGATGACCCATCTCCGTTGTAACCGGGGTTGTAGTTGTTGAGGATGTAATAGTGCCCCGATTCGCAGTTGGGATCGACGGGACGCGGGAGGGACTCAAGGTAGTTGACGATGGCAGGGACGCCGGGCTGGCTGAGATCGGAGCAGTTCACATAACTGCCGCCGCCAGTTCCTCCCGCACCGCCGTAGCCGTCGGAGTCGTACCAGTTATTGGTTCCGGGTTGAGGATTCGGGTTTTCAATCTGATTGCTGGGCGGTGCAAGGGCGTTCCCGTTGCCGTCGCTGTACCAGATGGAATCGGCAAAACCGAATTCGATGTGGTTGGCCATGGTCCCTCCCATCACCGACTGATGGAAGTTGTCGCTCAAGGTGAAATTGTCGGCGAGCGACTTCATGTAGGGAGCATCTCCGTGGAGGACGTTGAAGAACTCCATCGAGGTCGAACCCTCGCCGGTCGACAGATAATTGGTGGGAGGAGTGGTGGAACCGCTGGAGCCATCACTACCGGCGCCGATGGTGACTTCGACCCAAGGGAACAGGTCGTTCTGGCAGCCGCTGGGGTTGACTTTGGTGGCTAGCGCGACGTTGCAATCCGTCTGCTGCCACATCTGGAAGAAGCGGTGCACCGGACTGTTGGCATAAGCGCTGTAAGGAACAGCGGGAGTGAGCTGGAAAGCGCCCTCAGGAAGATCCAAAACATTGGGAATGCGGGTATCGGGGACCACATAGGGAGCCAGACCGGTGCCACCGATCGTCAGATCGTAGTAGCCGCCTTTCGCCAACTGACCAGGCTCGGTCTCGCGAGCCTGCGCGACGCTCGAGAAATACGCGTTCGTTGGACCACCGGCGACGACGGGTGGAATGTTGCTGTAGAGCGTTTTTTCAGGCGGGTTGATGGAGTAAACGCCGGAACCGACGCCGGTGGTGTCGACGGCGCTGTACTGAGCGGACAAGGAATAATTCGGACCGGGAGATCCGTCCTCCTTGATGATCCCTTTGGAGAGCAGGTTGGAAACGGTCTCTCCGAACTTGGGCTTGTAGGTGGCAAAGACATGGTCGAAGCTTCGATTTTCACCGATGATAATGATCACGTGCTTGATGGGTGAGGTGGTTTGCGGAGGTTGGGGAGGTTGTTGAGCGGCGGCCGGAACCGGTGCTCCCAAGTTGGCGATGAGGGCGAAAAGACTCACACCAACGCCGAGGTGTTGCCTGGCTTGCGCCAGGAAACTGTGTGAAGACATGGTATTCCTCCTGAGAGAACTGCTGTGGGGAAGTTAGCTGTGTCGCAGTTACGGCAGGATGACGCGGCGATGAATTAGAGATTAAGAGAATTCCACAACCATAGCCGGTAGTGGAGCCGACAGGATTGAAAACCCGCGAAAATAGCGGCGTGGACCGGAGAAATGTAAAGCTTCGGTTACAAACCTTGCACAGAATGCCGGACTTCGTAGGGTGTTTTCCGTAGGAGGGGGCGAGGGGCTGTTTCATATTAGGAGCCGTGCGGAACAGACCCCTGCTGGTGACACAGCACAGACGACGGCCGTAGAGTAGAATCTTCGTTTCGCAAATCTATGGAAATCAATCTTCAAGGATGGGCAAGAGAGCTGATGCTTGCGGGACTTGCGGCGACGAGCATCCTGGCAGGCTGCTCGAAGAAGGCGGGGCCGAATCCTCAGGCTGGCGGTATGCCTGCCATGCCGGTGAGGGTGCTCGAAGCCAAAGACATTCCGGTAAGCGACGCGACGGAGTATGTTGCGACCGTGAAGTCGCGGGATTCGGCAGTGATCATGCCGCAGGTCGAGGGCCAGATCACGCAGATTTTCGTGCACTCGGGCGATCGGGTTAAGGGCGGAGATGCACTGGTGGAGATCGATCCGCTGAAACAACAAGCTACAGTCAAGAGTCAGGAAGGCGCGCGCACGGCGCAAGAGGCCAATCTTAGATGGGCGAAACAACAGTATGACCGGACCCTCGGTCTTGCCTCCGCCGGCGTGGTCAGCAAACAGGATCTGGATCAGGCAAAGTCAAATCTGGACGCCGCGCAGGCGCAGATGGACGCACTCGACGCGCAGGTCAGCGAGCAGCAGGTGCAACTCCGTTATTACAAAGTGGTGGCGCCGCGAAGCGGAATCGTGGGCGATGTCCCGGTGCGGGTGGGCGATCGGGTGACGACCTCGACGCAATTGACGACGGTCGATCAGCCGGGCAGCCTGGAAGCCTATGTATATGTGCCGGTCGAGCATTCGGCGCAACTGAAGATGAATTTGCCGGTGCAGGTGCTCGACAGTAACGGCAAGGCAGTGGCTGACACTCGCATTAACTTCATTTCTCCCCAGGTGGACAACGCGACGCAGACGGTACTGGTGAAGGCGCCAATCGCGAATGGGAACGATGCGCTGCGGCAATCGCAGTTTGTGCGGGCGCGAGTGGTGTTTGGAACGCATCAGAACCCGGAGATCCCGATTCTTGCGGTGTCGCGGCTGGCCGGCCAGTACTTCGCATTTGTCGCCGAACCGCAGAAGGGCGGCTCATTCGTGGCACGCCAGAGGGCGTTGAAAATCGGGCAGACCACGGGCAACGACTACGAAGTGCAGGACGGCGTCAAGCCGGGAGACAAGGTAATCATTTCCGGAACGCAATTCCTGCGGGATGGGGCGCCGGTGATTCCGCTGAGCTAGATGTAAACCCTCGAGCCACGTGAGTTGAGCATCCGATTTCCGACCGAATGAAAACCGCAGAGGACACGAGGGACGCAGGGGGAGCAGTAGCTTTGCTGTATCGCCGGCGATAGTTCCGGAACGAAGTCGGCGAGGCGGGATCTCAAGCTACTTCTGCGTGTGCCGTGCCTGCTGCGGTTTTGGTTGCGTGCCTTCAAATCTCTTATGTTCGTTAATTTCTTTATAAGACGTCCGGTGTTTGCCACGGTTTGCGCGCTGCTGATTGTTCTGGCTGGAGCGGCAGCGATTCCCACTTTGCCTGTCGCGCAGTTTCCGACACTAACGCCTCCGCAGGTGGGCGTTTCAAGCGTGTACATCGGAGCGAGCGCGCAGACGGTGGAGAGCGCGGTTACGATTCCGCTCGAACAGCAGATCAATGGTGCGGAGGGAATGAAGTACATGACCTCCACCAGCGGCAATGATGGATCGAGCAACATTGTGGTTACGTTTGATCTGACACGTGATCCCGATCTGGCCACGGTCGACATTCAGAACCGCGTGAACACGGCGCAGGGACGGTTACCCGGCGCGGTGAAATCGGTGGGCATCACCACGGCGAAGACTTCGCAGAACTTCGTGTTTGGCTCGGCGGTGGTGGCCGACAACAACCGATACTCGACGCTGTTCATGAGCAACTACCTCGACGTCTATGTCAGGGACGCGCTCAAACGGGTGCCGGGGGTAGCGGACGTACTCATTTTTGGCGAGCGCAAATACTCAATGCGGTTGTGGCTGGATCCGGTGAGCATGGCGGGCCGCGGATTAACCGCACCCGACGTGGTCAATGCGCTGTCGGAACAGAACGTGGAGGTCGCGGCGGGACAGGTTGGGCAGCAGCCGTCAATCGCGGGACAGCAGTACCAGATCAGCGTGCGCGCGGTGGGACGACTGAGCGAACCAGCGCAATTCGACAACATCATTCTGAAGACGAATGCCGACGGCACTCTCGTCCGCCTGAAAGATGTGGGACACGCCGAACTGGGCGCGGAAAGCTACAGTAACGACCTGCAATTCAACGGACAGGATGCCGTGGGACTCGGGGTCACGCAGCTTTCCACGGCGAACGCGATTGATGTCGACCGGCGGGCGATCGCGGAACTGGAGCGTTTGTCGAAAAATTTTCCGCCCGGGATGCATTACAAACTGGCCTTCGATACCACGGACGCGGTAGGCGAGTCGATTCGTGACGTGGTCTTCACGATCGGTTCGGCGATCCTGCTGGTGATCCTGGTGATCTTTATCTTTCTTGGCGACTGGAGGACGACGATGATCCACTTCATCGCGACTCCGGTTTCGCTCATTGGTACTTTCATTTTCGTAAAATTACTGGGTTTCTCAATCAACACGCTGACGTTGTTCGGCATCACACTCGCGACGGGCCTCGTGGTCGACGACGCGATCGTGGTGATTGAAAACATTGAGCGGCATATCGCGCAGGGCGAGCACGACTCACACAAAGCCGCGGCAGCAGCCACCGCTGAGATCACCAGCGCCGTCATCGCGACTTCGCTGGTACTGGTGGCCGTGTTTGTACCGGTCGCATTCTTTCCCGGGACGACGGGCATCTTGTTTCGCCAGTTCGCGCTGACCATCGCATTCTCGATTGCCATCTCCGCTTTTAACGCGCTCACCCTGGCTCCGGTGCTGGCGGCGATTTTTCTGAGCGGTCCTCACCGGCAAAAATGGTGGTGGCTACAGAAGTTTGACGACGCCGTCGGTGCTCTCACCCGCGGGTACCGTAGCCTGCTGCATACGATGCTGGAATACAAGCTGGTGATGGTGATCCTGTTTTTCGCCGGGCTGGGGCTCACGTATTTTGTTTTCACGCGGGTGCCCACGGGGTTTGTGCCGGATGAGGATCAGGGGTACTTCATCATCGTGATTCAGGCGCCGTCTGGAGCTTCGCTGGAATATACGAAAGCGATCGGCAAGCAGGTCTCGGACATACTGGCGAATGTGCCGGAGGCGGAAGGAACGTTTTCTGTGGCGGGTTTCAGCTTTGCAGGAGCGGCGGCGAATCAGGGATTGATTTTCGTCCCGCTCAGGCCGTATTCGCAGCGCAAGGGAGAAGAGCACTCGGCGACGGCAATTGTGAACCGGGTGCGTCCGCGATTATTCGCAGTTTCGGGCGCGATCGTGTTTGCGACGCTGCCGCCGGCGATTCAAGGGCTGGGACAGTTTGGCGGCTTCCAGTTTGTGGTGCAGGATCTGGCTTCTCACCCATTGGAAGAACTGGCCGGCGCCACGCAAGGATTAATGCAACAGGCCGCACAACGGAAAGATCTGGTTCGACTCTTCACCGCCTTCACTGCGAATGACCCACAGTATCGAGTCACGATTGACCGCGAGAAGGCGAAGAGCCTGCACGTGCCGCTGTCGCAGATCACCGACACACTCGGCGTATACATGGGTTCGGCATATGTGAACGACTTCGACTTCAACAACCGGTCGTACCGGGTGTATGTACAGGCGGACAAGCAATTCCGCTCGACGGCGCAGGATATGAAGCAGTTTTACGTGCGCTCCGACAGCGGCGCGATGGTGCCTCTCGATAATCTGATCAGCATCACGCAAACCACAACTCCGCAGGTGATCAGCCACTACAACCTTTTCCGGTCGGCAGAAATCGATGGCTCGCCAGCGCCGGGATACAGTTCGGGCCAGGCGATTGCGGCGATGGAGCAACTGGCCGCGAAGATGCCGCAGGGATTTTCCTATAGCTGGACTGGATTGTCTCTCGAGGAGTTGCAGGCGGGAGGGACGTCGCTGATTCTGTTTGGGATGGGCACGCTCGTGGTTTACCTCACGCTCTCAGCTCAGTACGAAAGCTTCGTGCTGCCATTCATTGTTTTGCTTGCGGTGCCGATGGCGCTACTGGGAGCCCTGGGAGCGCAATGGACGCGAGGGCTCCAGAACGACGTGTTCTGCCAAGTCGGACTGGTAATGTTGGTCGGACTCTCGAGCAAGAATGCGATTCTGATTGTGGAGTTTGCAGAGCAATTGCGCGAGCGTGGATTGCCGCTGGTGGAGTCGGCGGTGCAGGCGGCGACGATTCGTTTGCGGCCGATCCTCATGACATCGTTGGCGTTTATTTTGGGCGTGGTGCCGCTGGTGTTCGCCTCCGGCGCGGGAGAAAACGGACGGCACTCGGTGGGAACGACAGTGTTTGGCGGGATGATCATGTCGACCGTGCTGAATCTGTTCTTCATTCCGGTGCTGTACTTGATTATTGAAGGATGGCGAGAGCACGGCAAGGCGCCAGTGCATCGATAGAGCCTTTGCAGATTCAGACTTCAGCGGCTGAGTCGCCCAAGAAGGTTGAATCCGAGCGGTTTGGAAGTTGGGTCTTCACGGTTCTTGCAGATTCCAGCTTCTTCCTTTTGCTGGCTTCGCGGCGGCGCATTTTGGCCATCCACTCACGCGAATACATGGTGCCGCGACACTTTTGCGAACCGCAGTAGCAGGGAGCGGGAGCTTCGTCGTCGTAGAGGTTGTAGTCCCATACGAGCTCTTCTCCGGCCGCGATGTCGCGCAGGGCGAAGAGCCAGACGCGTCCCTTGATTTCATCCACTTCGCAATTGGGATCGCAGGAGTGATTCAGATAGGCACCCAGACCTTCGCCGTCGATGACGGTCTTGCCGTCTTCCAGTCCATATAAGTAGGTACGGGAGGAGCCGTCGTAGCGGCGATCCGCTTCTTCGGGAGTGATGCGGGGACCGTCGTACTCGACGACGCGAACTCCCTTTCGGATCGAGGTCGTGGTGTAGACACCGACCGCATGAATGGGCGAAGGTCGAACGACTAAAGGCACGTAGATAATTTCGCACGAAACGCCAGGTTTGGGGAATGGGGAAAAATGGCGGGGCAGCGTGGTTTCGTGACGTGATCACTCGGGCGGCGGTCTCTCTCCGCACAGGATCGATCGGATTCTTTACGGATCGTAGACGGAGCTGCCATAGCCCTGTTTGCGGGCTTTCTCTTGCATTTCTTCCAGACTCTGCTGCATCTGTTCGAGTTGCGACTTCATGGCCTCAACTTCGTCCTGCTTCTGCTTCTGACGCTCGTTCCACTGTGCGCATCCGGAAACGCAGTTGGCTCCGGCATACCGGATAGAATCATTGACCTTCTCGATCTCGGACTGCAGCGAGGCAATGGAGTTCTTCATCTGTTGAATCTGTGCCTTCCAAGCCTCGGCTTGAGCGTCATTGTTTGCGCCGGCAGGCTCAGGATAACCGGCGTTCGAGGGGTGAGGACCAGTAGCGGAGGCATGAGTCGGCCCGGCATGCTCAGGGATTTCGTCGTTGGTGATCACGTGTGGAGTCTTGGCGGGCCGGGGATTCGCGGCTGTGTCTTTGCCCTGCATTGTCGATGCGTCGTTTACAGATGCATCGTTGCTCTGTGCGTCTTTGCCTTGCCCGTCTTCAGCAGAGGCGTTCGCGGTGGATGGGTTCGCCGGAGCAGCCTGTTTTGCCTGAGCATCTTTCTGCTTCTGCAGGCGCGCCTGGCGGGCTACATCTCCCAGAGATGGGCTTTCCGAATCCTGGCCGTAACTTTGAGCCGCCAAGAGAAATACTGCGGCCGCGATCAGGAGAATGATTTTGGGTATGACTCGCATTGGATCTCTTGCAGCGACCCTTCACGGGGAAAGAAGGGATGCATGGGAAATGGTATCGTCCGCCGCCGAGCGGCGGAGGTTACGTTGGTACACGCGCCTGCAGGCTAGCTCTAAGCTCGCGTGGAGTCGGCGATTAGTGCGTCGAGCTTATTGAACAGGGCTCCATTTCCTTGCCGGGAATAATGCGCCAGAGCCTCCCGGTAATCCGGCATGTTGTATAGAAAAGACTCGACACGCTCTTTATTCAGTTCCTCCCAGTAAGCACCGTAGCCGGACTTTTCGAGCCAATAGGCGTTGAAAATCTGTTCAAACTGGTGGCTCACGGGTACAGCCAGATAAGGCTTGCCCAGGTGGAGGGCTTCGGTGACCAGCGAGAAGCCAGAGTTGGCAACGATGGCGCGGGCGCTAACGAGATCGGCGAAGAACCCGTCCACAGAAGGCTTCTTGAACAGAATGTTGCCAGCCTCATTTTT